>OGXN01000229.1_pt1 | contig 77823 bp, 98 predicted proteins | sample 1576281 | NCBI WGS metagenome assembly OGXN01 (sample SAMEA3541494, study PRJEB24748) | human gut metagenome | biome: human gut; feature: human-associated habitat; material: faeces | place: China | collected 2012
TTGGCCTCACACGTGAGCGCGTTCGTCAGATTAAAGAAAAAGCAATTAGAAGACTTAGACAAAGTAATCGTAGTAAATTGCTCAAATCTTACTTGGGATAAGTAAGGAATATCAGTTTCTGAAAAGTATTGAATCCGTGTGATATACAGATGATAACCGCTTGCAGATGCGGTTCTGTATATTACACGGATTTTCATATTCAGCAAATTATGACTATATTTGGCGTGAGATGTTTTACAACTGTTTTACGAAAAAAGAACAGCATTGTGAAATTTCTAATTTTGTAAAACACACGATTATGGCAACAGTAAATCACACGATTCTAAAGCATCAAAAGAAGAGCGATAATACTTGGAATGTAAAGTTAAGGATTACGCAAAATAGACAATCCGCTTATCTCCCAACTAGGCATTATGTTTCGATGGAGATGATTAACAAGAAGACTTTTGAATTAAAAGAGAGGAATAATCCGATTTATGATTCTTTGGTAATAGAAGAGGCTAGAATAAGACAGGAATTCTCTCGTATGGAAAACCTTGACAGTTATAATGCAAAGCAGCTTGCTGAATATATTGACAATTTTCTAAAGGGTAAATCAAATACAAAAATAAACCTGTTTGATTATGGGTATTTATTTGCGCAAAAAGCTATTGATGCGGGCCGTTCAATTGGTACAACCTACAAAATAACGATGAGTAAGTTTGAAAGTTTTGTAGGGGATAGGAATTTTAGCTTTACCGATCTTACCAGCAGCCATCTGAAGCAATTCGAGGCATGGCTTCGGTCAAACAAGACAAGAAATGGAGGTGTTATGACAGATACAGGTGTGTGTCTGTATTTAACCACACTTCATACTATTTTTCAAAACGGAAAGAAAGAGTTTAATGATGAGGAGCGAAATCTTATTCAAATTCCTAATTCTCCTTTTTCTGCATACACCATACCCAAAAACAATCCTACTACGAAAAAAGCTTTAAGCGTTGAACAGATTCGATCAATCATTGAATTTGAGACGAATGAAATAGCCCCTATGATTGCAAGGGATGTTTTTGTTATGTCTTTCTTGATGATTGGAATGAATACTGTTGACATGTATTATCTTGGCAAACCTAATCTTGGTCGTTTTGATTATGAGCGTAGAAAGACCAAAGGACGTAGGGAAGATAAGGCATTCATATCAATTAAGCAAGAACCAGAGCTATTGCCTTATATTGAACGCTATAAAGATCCGGTAGGTGATAGGGCTTTCAACTTCTTTATGCGCTACAAAAGTCATATAGAATTCAATAGACTTATAAACTTTCATTTAAAAACGGTTGGGAAGGCGGTCGGGATTCCTGATCTAACATTTTATTCGGCTAGGCATTCTTGGGCTACAATAGCCCGGAATAATTGTGAAATATCGGTTGATGATGTCGCTTCTTGTTTAAATCATGTAAATTCAGAAAGAAAGGTTACGGATATTTATATCAAAAAGGATTGGTCTATTATTGATCGGGCGAATAGGAAGGTTCTTGATTTCGTATTTCACAAAGAGGAGGTTAAAGAGAAAGCCGGAGGTTAATCCGGCTTGTATATGATCTACTATGCAATTGCTATTTTTTAAGGTAGAATTGAAGTGTTAATAATATGATTAATTTTTATTTTTTACAGGACGTATATTAAGTCCCAAGTATGCTTCGACTCCTTCATTGGTTCCTTTGCTTAAACCTATAATAGTATATGAAGCACTAAAAACATCGCATATTTTCCCTGTTTCTGAATGTTTGCTCGTTGAACAATCCCCCGACCATACATAACAATAGTTAGTTGTATTTTCATGCTTACCATTATATTTTTTTCCACCAGCAGGAAGAAATATGCGGTTACCATTACTTCCTGTGACAAGAAATCCCCATGTTTTTTTATATGCCATATATTTCCATTCGCAATTATCGGCTAATTCATCACATTCTTTCTCTGATGGCATCCTCCATCCATTTCCTATTTTTTTATTTGCCGCATCGTAATTAGTTCCTGAAATATTATAAAATTTAGTTCCACCAGGCCAATGAGGGTCAGTCTCAATGCCAATGAGAACGTCTTTATATAAATAATTAGATAATTCGAAATTCTCTTTGGTTTCAGTCTCTCCCCACGCAAAAAAATCACCATATCTTTCTGGGGAACTCGCTCCTAGATTTGCTCCAGCCCACAAGACAGATAAACCAAGATCTACCATTCCTGTTTCCAATTCTAAATTTGTTGTATGAAAATTCAAATTTTCTCCTTTAAGTGTCTGTTTTTTATTAGTTTTATCAATATATTCAACAAAGAAATAGTAATCATAATCTGTTTCAGCAGATAAATGATCGATATATGCATTATATGTACAATTTGCTCCTTCACTAGCCGTCTCGTGTCTATAAATAGTGGCTGCTTCAATTATATTAAATCCCAATCTGTGAGAATCGAAATAGCCAATTTTATCATAATCAATTTTGCCTTCTAAAGATGCAACTGTTTCACCTGTATTTGCCTTTGCTTTTAAATCAGCCATATTAAAACTCTTGGTTGAGAAAGAAAGAACTTCTCCGTAGTAATATTTAGAACCATCATAAAAGAATGATACATAATAATATTGTTCTGTTGGAGCTAAATTCATAGCTATTACTGAAAATTCATTGCCTTTAATATTGCTTCCTTTTAAAACCCATCCGTTTTCTTTGGTTGGATTACTATTCTTTGATACGATGAAACCATAATTGGTTACTCCTAACCGATCTTCTTCAAGTGCTGTTGAATTTACATTCCCTGTTAGCGTTGCGCTTACAACTTTTATATCAGATGCATCTACTGTTACAGACACTTCCGGAATCTCTTTATTGTCGTCATTATCATCCGTGAATGTAGAATCTTTACTGCATCCCATAATCACTAGTGCAGCCATCATTAAAAATAAAATATTTTTCATTGTTTTACTTTAATTATTTGGTTTTATATTGTTGTTTTGATTTCCGAATCTCCAGTTGGAGTAGTTGGAGTTGGATTTTAAATAGTCGGTATTATTGACATCTATATAATTGTTAGTAATACTGAAATCATTTAATAACTGTAGATTTACCATACTTTCGGGGAGTTTTCCTGTAATGCTATTGTTTTCCAATCTTAATATTATAAGGTTTCGTGAATCTCCAATGCTCTCTGGGATTGTTCCACTAATTTTGTTGTCATTCGCATATATAAATTGCATAGTTTTTATTTTAAATATGTTTTCTGGAATAGAAGAAGATATTTCGTTGTTATCTATAGACATGTAGACTAGATCTCCTTCTATTGGGTTGCTATTCATACTAAATGATTCAAATTTATTGTGATTCAACTCTATAGAATGTAATCTAGGTAATTGGAAGAAGAACTCTGGAATAGCATCTGAAAAATTATTATGAGAGAGATCGACAATTTCCAATTCTTTACAATTCTTCAAAGATTCAGGTATGGTTCCTGAAAAGTTACAATTTTTAATTGCTATGTGTTGAAGTTTCGTGAGGTCGCCAATATTGCTAGGTAATTTTCCACTCATTCTTGTGCCTTCAAAACAAAATTCTCTTAGGTTTTTAAGTGATGTTATACATGATGGTAGCTCTCCTTCTATATAAGCGTCGCCAGGAAGCCAAATACTGCTAACAAATGCATCGTTGATTGCTCTAATTCCATACCATTCACTTATTGGTTTGTCGCTGCACCAGTTTTCATTTTTTGTCCATTCATCGCCATTGAGAGCTTTGTAAAATTTTATAAGAGCAATTCTTTCTTCGTAGATAGGTTGAGTTATCTTTAGTGTGTCAGATATGGCATTCTCTTCATTATAAATAATGATGAGAGCTGATTTTACAACTTCATCATTGTTAGATAATGCATTGATCGTAAGTTCGTTTTCCGATAATGTGTAATATAACCATCTGTCGTTATCTTTTACTCCTTCTACTTTAATCTTGAATTTCCCTGTTGCATTTATAAACATGGTTTGATAAGGGCTGCTTGGATTGATTGTTAGTTCGTGCTTATCAAATGTAAGTATTTCGAAAGTATTTATTTCATCATCGTTTTTATCAGTGTTACATCCAATTATTAAAAGAATGACGATTATTAAGTGTAAAATATTTCTCATCATGTAGGTCGCTTGGTTTGTTTATTATTCTGTAAAAAAAGGGGATTATATGTATAGTTATGAGTTTCTTTTGTTGTTTATTGATCGAGTGTTGTCTAATATAAATATTATAGATTTATATTCTCCATAGATTTAACTTTGTTAGTTTAATATCTTTGCAAAGTCCTTCTAGCGTTGGATATATAAAACTATGGCTTATTCCTATTTTTCTTAAACTCATAAGAATATGTTTCTTATATGCTGCTTGAATTCTATACTTTGCATAAACATCAGATTCCTCTTCTGTCGGGTTTGCATATATTATGAATACGCTATTTTGGTTTTTATATCTTTCATTTGTTATAATAGGTTTAATTAAAAAAATGGATTCAATAGTATAAGGATTTCTATTGTCTGCAAAGATCATTCTTGAAGGAAAATATTGATATACACATCCGTCTTTATCATAGTTACTGCATACAGCAAAATATAAAGCTACTAATGGATTATAGCTCCAATCAAGTAATCTCGTGGGTAATCCATGGTGTTGGGCTAAAAATAGTAATTCAAACTCATTATTACACCTATCTACATGAAGAGTATGCATTCTTCTAAATTCAGACATCATGTCTTGCTCAAAATCTTTGGTCCTTTCTAAATCTTTTGGAAAAAGCCTACCAATAGAAGGTATGAGTTTATAATTAATATCGGAATGACCTCTAAAGAAATCAATATCAGGTTTTATATTTCTTTCATCTAATATAGATATGAAATCTTTTACCGAATTTATTGTAAAGTTTTCCATTGTGTTCTATCTCTAGTAATTTTTTATTTTGGGTGTTTTTATATAGAGAAGTTTTTCTAATGTTTGCTATTAATTGAATATTACCTTCGTCTTGGTCTTTGTAACTCGATCACATTAAAAATCTGTTTTACTTCCGTAAGATCAATAACCCTATCTGGATACATATCATTCAAAGAATGTATTGTAATTGTATGGCTATCTACATTATGGTCTATTATTCTTTTGACAAGTATTCCTTCTTGGTGAACGATGACGAAATCCCATTTTCTAATATGTAACCTGGACGTTACCCATAAATGAGATTGTATCTCCCGGCAAAGGAGACGATCGCCTTCCAGATAGCTGTCTTCAGTTCCATCATTCATGCTGTCGCCTTTTACCTCAAAAGCGACATAATTTCCTTGGGCTTCATGATCTACTATAAAAGGTATAGTAGGTAAAGTTGCCATATATGTGGCATCTTCATAGCCGCATAAATATCCTGCTTGTGCGTATTGGTTCACTAGGGGTACGTTTATAATGTAGTTTTGGTTTATTGGAATTGCTTCGTTTGTATTGCTATTTGCGATAATATCGCTATTGTCTGTGTTAATAAAGTATTCAGAGACTTTATCCATACCAAATACTTCTATAATATTATTATATAACTCTTCTGTTAGAGGCTTTTTGCCACTTTCTATTTCTGACAAATAGGCTTGTTTGATACCGATTTTTTCACCAAAATCCTTTTGTCTAAGTTTCAGAGATTTTCTTAAACTTGCGATATTAATTTTATTCATAATGTTAAATATTGTCAATATAGCAATATTTTATTGCGATATTTAGCGATATATTGCAAGAGGATAGTATATTTGCACTATCAAATTAATCTGATACAAAGAAACGAAGATTAAATGATATATCAAATAGTACATACATATTAAAATACACGATTATGAGCACGAACTTTAAAAATCAGATGAAAGAGGTAATGTCTCTTGCCTGGCAGATGGTGAAGAAGAACGGTTTTTCAATGAGCGAAGCATTAAAAACTGCATGGGCTAATTTGAAACTGAAATCTGAAATGAAGCAACGTATTGTGAAGTTCTACTATCAAAAAGTAGACGGTTCTGTACGTGAAGCATACGGCACACTTTGCGAGAAATTGATGCCTGCTATCACTGGTACTGATAAGAGAGCAAAGAATGATACCGTTCAGACTTACTATGATACAGAAGTTGGTGAGTTCAGATGCTATAAGAAAGCTAACTTATTATCAATCGCTTAATATCTACGACTATGACACACAACGAATTAGAACAAGGTTTGAATGCCTTGTACAGAGATTTGGATAATGTTCAGAATATGGACGAAGCAACAGCTTGTAGAGTTTTCAACGTAGATTGTAAGGCTGACATCATCGAAGTGATACAAGATGAAATCGAGACTTACAAAGCAATCATGGGACCTGATGCAGGTGAGGATAATGAAATGGATTATGATGCCCTCTGTATAGTTCAAGGATTGAGCCGATACGCATAACTATTTACCCTACTGACGGATTGAACGGCAGCCGATAGCGAGAATCGGGTAGGGTGCTATTGATTAGCTCTTTGAAAGCAGGTGATCTGCAAATTGTGAAGCATGAGGCGGCTAAAACTATAACCCGTAAGCTCGTGAACATACAACGAAGTATTGAAAATAGGAAATATCGCTTATGTGGTAGCCATGCTACAATGGGTAGAAAGGTTTATAAAAATTATGATAGTCCGAAAAAGCGTCTTTATCAGTAAGAAAACGGGGTAGGCGTCCGTACGCTATTAATAAGCTCATAGTTATGCGTGATGCAAGTAATCGAATTACTCTATGAGCACGAAAACATACTACTATGACGGAAATTTGGAAAGACATAAATGAATTTGAAAAAGAATATCAAGTATCCAATTTAGGAAGAGTTAGGTCTATAAATCGGAAATCTTTTGATGATTCTAAATATGCAAGCTTTAAGGGTAAAATTTTGAAAATGAGAAAAAATCGAAATGGGTATTTATATGTACTGTTAAGTAGAAATGGAAACAAATACCATAGATATATTCACAGACTAGTCGCTAATGCTTTTTTAGCTAACCCTTACAATAAAAAGGAAGTAGACCATATTAATTCGGATAAAGAGAATAATGAAATTATCAATTTAAGATGGGTTACTCATAAAGAAAATATGAATAATCATATTACAAAAACGAGATTGACAGAAGCAAATAAGAAAAAACAAAGGCATAATAGGAAATATATCCCAATAGTAAAATTTACTATTGATATGAAATCCTCTATAAAATATAATTGTATAAGTGATGCTTGTGATAACAATAATTACGATTATAGTACTATAAAAAAATGTTGTGATGGTCATAGGAGAACGGCTTATGGATTTATATGGAAGTATATATAGTTCTACGCTAACAGGTCTATATAGCTCGAGTGGCGGTTAATCCCGTCCCGTGATGGTCTAATCGGATTAGTACACGGGCGCAAATTTTAAATTATACGATTATGTCACATTATTATTCAAAAGTAGATGCTGATAGCTTGCTATCACTTGTAAATGCATCTGATTGTGTGGAGTATTTCGGTACATCTAGTTTGGTTTCTGAAATGGATGAAACGGAAGTTTTAAATCAAATAAGTGAAGATACTATAATTAGCTATCTCGAAGATAAGGGCTTTAAAGTAGAAAAGGAGGATTGAATATGAAACTAATCCAGTTTGTTTTATCCATACTTTTAGCTATATGCGCTATTGGTATGCTATATGGGGCAATAACTACATATAGCCCAATGAAATCTATGTCTGTTACCATAATAGGTATTATATGTATTGGTTGCTTTTTTTTCGTTAGAATAGCTTATGGCGAATTAGTTGGCCGATCTTGATATTAAGAAGGTAAGATATGTATTAAAACTTGCAAATCTTTGAAAGATATTCAAGGTTTGTGTAAATCCAACAAGAAATGAAAGCAATAACAATAAAGCAACCGTGGGCTTCTTTGATAGTCCACGGTATCAAGAATATTGAGAACCGGAGCTGGCAAACAAATTTCTGTGGACGTGTGCTGATACATTCAAGCGCAAAGGGTGATATTGCCAAGTTTGGATGCTTACAGCCAAATCAAAGATTAAAGGTGCTTAATACACCTATGAGTCGTATATGTTTCAACGATCTTCCTTTTGGCTCCATCATCGGTAGTGTGGAGATTGTAGACTGTGTGCAAAACCATCCATCCATTTGGGCGGATAAAGGTGTGTATAATTGGGTATTGACTAATCCCATCTTATTTCCTGAACCAATACCGGCTAAAGGTAAGCTATCCTTTTGGGATTACCTCGGTATCAAGGAAGTAAAGATTGAATGCCCAGAGTGTGGAAGTATTGAAATAGCAGTCGAAGACTATACTACCGAACCGTTTCCAACCTTCTTGCATAGCTGTAATAAGTGTGGGGCTGTGATAATGGAAAGTGAGTGGAATGTAATTAACTAGTAGAAGAAAGAAAGGGATAAAAAGGTGAATGCCGCTGCACTCACCTTAGAAAAGCGGCAATTTTCAAGCGATAAATCAAATGCTCGCGCATGCATTATTACAAAGATAAGAATTTAAAAGAAAGAACTATATAAACTATTGTTTTATCGTGTTTTATTTTGTGTTTGTGTTGTACAGGTGTACGGTCTGCGAAGATAGTATGCCTTTTTTAATTGGATGATTAGCTTATCGGTTAGAGCTTCATGTTGCGCAACCAATTATCACGATTGAGAGAGGTTCGATTCCTCTATCATCCACTATTTAATAATCAATAATTTAATTATTATGGCAAAGGAATTAGAAGAAAGAAAGCAAATCAAGAAGAAGCTAAAAAAGAAAGAGGATTATGTACGCTATGATTTTAGTGATATGTTACTCGTTCAGCTTCGCAGATGTACAGCGGACCTTAACCGCTTAGCAAGAATTGACCGGATAATCGAAAAAGAACAGTCCTTATACTCGGTAATATCAAACAGGGAAGCCGGATATATTGACGTGGTCCGGAATTACTAATACTCAACTTACACGATTATGGAACGAGTATTAACGGAGCTTACCCCTGAATGCGAGATTACAGCACGAATGTACGCACAAGGGTATGAAAAAAAGGAAATAGCCTCAATGAAGTGCAGGGCAATTAGCACAATAAATAATCAACTGCAAATGGCTTTTACCATCCTTCATGTGAGAAACGGCAGGGAACTGGCTACAATGCTTTACGAACGAATAACCGGTACGAAGTTCACGATGGATTTTTCACCGATTGGTCGGGCGGTGGTTGCCTGCTGTTTGCTATGTGTGTTCTCTCTATCACTTTACCGCGAACAGGGTGATATGAGAAGATCTAGAAGATCAAGAGTTGAACAAATTGAAAGAATAAGGAGGTTAGAAACATGATATATGCAATTCAAAGTGAGGTGTTGGATCGTCTTATAGATGGAGTCTCTAAAATTGGAGAAAAGAAAAAAAGCATAGAACTTGGCGAAGAACCGAAATACATCTCCCTAAGAGAAGCTGGACGAAAGTACGGAGAAGTAGTGGTCAAAGAATGGATTAAGGCTGGTGTAGTGAAAAGAAACAAAGACTATGGAAAGGGTAATAATTCAAAATGCCGTCTATCTGTACTTGAGCTTGAAGCGGCAGCCTTAAAGTGTAATGTGACAAAGAATCTCTCTCCTTTGGCAAACGCTGAAGTCAGAGAGATTATTAGTGAATATAAATAATTTATTAACCCTTTTAATAATAACGATTATGAGCTTGATTAAGAGAGCAAACGAATTAGTAATACCTACGACAATCAAGATGATGTTGTACGGTCAAGCAGGTATGGGTAAAACAACAGTCGCCCTCAGTGCACCAAAGCCCTTATTGTTGGACTTCGACAACGGTGTAAAGCGTGTAAATATGGCACATTTAGATGGTATTGACACAGTTCAGATAACTTCTTGGAATGATGTACAACAAGTGTTGCAAGAAGATTTATCCAGCTATCAGACAATTGTTATAGATACCATCGGTAAAATGATGGACTTTATTATTACTTATAAATGTGGTACACGTCAGCCAAGTATTAGAGATTGGGGAGGTATCAACGCTGAATTTTCTTGGATGACAAGAACTCTCTCTTCGCTCAATAAAAATGTGATTTTTGTCGCTCACCGTGATACTCGCAAAGAGGGTGATGATACAGTATTTATCCCTGCTTTGCGTGAAAAGTCTTACAATTCAATTGTTACTGAGCTTGATTTGCTTGGCTATCTTGAGATGAAAAGTGAGAATGGGCGCCAAAGACGTACTATTACTTTCGATCCGACAAGTAGAAATGATGGTAAGAATACTTGTAACCTTCCCTCTGTTATGGAAGTACCTACCATCATAGATGCGAGCGGTAAACCAATAGCAAAGAATGATTACATAGCTTCACGGGTTATTAATCCTTATCTTACTATGTTGGCAGCAAAGAAAGCTGAAACCGAGAAGTACGAAAAGGTAATTGAAGAGATCAAAGAGCAGATAGAGCTTATTACTGATGCTGAATCCGCAAACAACTTTATTGCCCAGATTGACAGCTTCGATCACGTAGGTAGTTCTAAGGCTATGGCAGCTCAACTCATAAACAGTAAGGCAAAGGCTCTTAATCTGAAACTTAACGCTGATAAGAAGTATGAACCAGCAGCCTAAGTATCGTTTCTATGCCACTATCCTTGATTCTTTTTTGGGGTATTTGAATAGTGATATTGTTTGGGAAAAGTACTGGGGATGGAGTGAAAATCCTCCCCATACCCCTGAAGAATTTCACGAGTTGCAGTTTCATGAACTGATAGACCGGATCAACCGCAAGCCGTTCGATAGCGAAGCAGCAGACAAAGGCACTTGCTTTAATGAACTGGTAGATGCTCTCATAGAGAACCGGAAACCTAAAGACATAGAGGTAGAACGTGTAACAGACGATAATAGCAATATGTGGTATCGTGCTATCTATAACAACCGCACATTTACTTTCCCTGTATCGCTATGTACTGAGTTTGCCAACTACTTCAAAGGTGCATTGACTCAACAAAGAGTAGAAGCAATCCTACCTACTGCATTCGGTAACGTATTGGTTTATGGTCTGATTGACGAACTGATGCCTACCACCGTCCACGACATAAAGACTACAGGTAGTTACAGTGTTGGAAAGTTCAAAAATCACTTTCAGCACCTTGTTTACCCCTACGCTTTAATGCAAAACGGTAACGACATACGAACATTTGAGTACAATATTGTAGAGTTCAATAAAGTCGGTTACCCAGTAGGCAGTTATACTGAAACCTATGTGTTTAATCCAGAACGTGATATACCGATTCTCACTAATCATTGTGAAGAGTTTATCCGGTTCCTGGAAGAAAACAGAGAGTTAATCACCGATCAGAAAATCTTTGGGTTAGATGTTGTTCAATCTTAAAAACGAATACGACATACCAAAATTCAAGGAGTATGTAAATAAGCTATTTTCCGAGCGTGCGGTAGTCGAGGTGAAGAAGAAGCTACCTAATCGTACACTGGCTCAGAATAGCTATTTACACTTACTTTTAGGGTATTTCGGTAGTGAATACGGTTGCAGCCTTGACGAAGCTAAAGTAGACTTCTATAAAAGGACTTGCAACCGTGATTTATTTGAACGAAAGACGGTCAATAAGGTTGGAAAGGAAGTAACCTACCTGCGTAGTTCTGCTGAACTATCAACAGGTGAAATGACACTCTCTATTGACCGCTTTAGAAATTGGAGTATATCAGTCGCAAGCATATACCTACCTGCTGCAAACGAACAACAGATGTTGATATACGCCCAGCAAGAAGTAGAACGTAATAAAGAATTTATTTAAAATCATGGAAAAATTTTTAGGTCAAGAAATCCCCGAAAAGGATAGATGGCAATTCCTGCAAGATAACGCAGATGCCGTAGAAGAAATCGGATATACTCACCGCTTCACACCGGAGGAGTTATCTCAAAAGAAAGAATTATTAGCTGAAACCTCTATCAAGATAAACGATATTGAGGTAGAGAAGAAAGAAGTTGCCGATGGCTATAAGGAACAACTTAAACCCCTTAATGAAGAGAAGCAGACGCTTCTTGAGAATATCAAGAAAGGCACAGAGTATGTTCCACATGAAGAATGCGTGAAGATACTTGACCATGACGAGAAAATGGCAGGGTATTATAATAGGCTTGGCGAACTTGTTTATTCTCGTCCAATCATGCCACAAGAAATGCAGAAGACCATTTTTAATATTAATCGTAGAACAGGAACGGAATCATGAGCGAAAACAAATTGAACGTGGTAGTACCGAAGGATTATAACGGTACGCCAATTGAAGTAGTATTAAGAGAAGGGAGTGCACCTAAGGCACTTGACCCAAAAGCACCCGAAAAAGTAGGAATTAGTGGAACTATTGAAACCCCTTTCAGGTGGTTGGAAAAGCGTGTTGAGCTTATTAATCAAAAAGCGTCCAACATTCTTGTAAGTCGTGACAATATGCGTATTTATCTCACTATTGACGAAACAAGTTTTTATCAAGCAAGTATAGTGGGTGAGTTGGAAGCATCCAAAGAGATGAGAGAATTCGGTATCAATACTGATAAAAAGTGGGACCCGATTAAACTTTCTCAATTCATCAAGATGCACCGAGCTTTCTTTGCCGATAAGTCACAAAACATGGTTCTTGTATCTACCTTGAAGAATTTCAAGGCAAAGGTAAATCAAGATATCGAGCGTAGTAAGGAAGAAAACGGAAGCAAGACGGACAACTATTCTCAGGTGGTCGATTCTAACCTGCCGAAGTCTTTCAAACTCCATATCCCTCTTTTCAAAGGATTTGCTTGCGAAGAAATTGAGGTCGAGATTTACGCAGATGTTGATGGTCGGGATGTTTCTCTTTCTCTTGTGTCCGCTGGTGCAAATGAAGCCATTGAAGAATACAAGAATAAGGTAATTGATGAACAGCTGGAACAAATCAGACAGATTGCACCGAACATCGTAATCATTGAAGTATAAAATGGTTGGTGGTATGGCGGAATTGGTAGACGCTAAAGTGACATGTTTATAGATAGGTTGAATCTAAGCTAAGTTTGTAAAAGTAACGGGCATGGCTGTTTTGAATGTAATAGTAAAAACAACTCCTATCATGCAGGTTCGAATCCTGCTACCACCACAAGCCTTTATGATGGTCGAAGAAGAAATAGGAACAAATAAGCTTATACATATACGGGCTGCCGGTTGATCCGGCTATACACGACGGAAAGACGCCGAAATGTGTATAAGTGTTTCTATGAAGTATCTGAAGAGTTGTTGTAACGCCCCGGAGAATACGCTTCGGGGCTTTTAATTGGTAAACGATGAATGAAATATTAACTGGTAAGATTTGCCCTTATTGCGATAAGCCTACTGAATACGTGGATAGTTCCATAATCTACGGACGTTCCTACGGCATGATTTACCTCTGTCGTGATTGCAGGGCTTATGTCGGAGTACATAAGGGTACAGGCCAAGCGTTAGGGCGTTTGGCAAATGCGGAATTGAGGGAAGCCAAGAAAGAAGCCCATCTCTGTTTCGATCAAATAGCGAAAACGGGCCTAATCAATAAGATTTGGAAGAAACACATTTCCAATACCTCAAACAGAAGTAAGGCTTATTTATGGTTGTCTAACCAACTGAACATACCACGTGAAGTTTGCCATATCGGAATGTTTGATGTAGAGGATTGCAAACGAGTTGTTGAACTATGTAAACCAATAGTAGAATGCCATATTACATAAAAAGAACTAAGGCTAAGAAGAAAGACAAGCCTTTACCATTGTTTGATAAAGCAGGGATAACAGTAAAGAAGAAGCCGGATTTGAAAGCTAAACTCGACAAGGAGTTTTCCCTTTTCATCCGGCTTCGTGATTGTATGCCAAACGGGTATTTCCGCTGTATCAGTTGCGGGCAAATAAAACCGTTTGAACAGGCGGATAACGGTCATTATTTCAGCCGCACGCATTTGGCAACACGGTTCGATGAAGATAATTGCCATGCTGAATGCCGTCACTGTAACCGCTTCAAAGCGGACCATTTGGAGGGCTATCGGGTAAATCTGATAGCCAAAATCGGGCAACAGAGATTTGACTTACTGAAAATGAAAGCTGCTGGTACTTTTAAGATGACCGATTTTGAGTACGAACAACTAATCAAGTATTACAAAGCACTTAATAAGAAACTTAGAAAGGAGAAAGGAATATGAGTTTTGTCTTGCGTGATTATCAACAGAAAGCCTCTGATGCCGCAGCAACCTTCTTTCAAGACACAAAGAAGAAAACCAACGCTATCATGGTGTTGCCTACCGGAAGTGGTAAGTCCCTCATAATAGCTGATATTGCGTCACGGCTTGACGGTCACACCTTGGTGTTTCAGCCGTCGAAAGAAATATTGGAGCAGAACTTCAAAAAGCTATGCTCATACGGTATTCTTGATTGCTCTATTTATTCAGCATCGTTCAATTCAAAAGAGATTTCAAGAATAACGTTCGCCACTATCGGATCAGTAAAAGGACATCCCGAACTATTCAGCCATTTCAAGAACATAATAATAGATGAATGCCACCTAGTTAATCCTAAAGAGGGAATGTACAAGGACTTTCTATCTATCTTAAACTGTAAGGTTCTGGGATTAACTGCCACTCCTTACAGATTGAGTTCTTCTCAGGATTTCGGCTCTATGCTAAAGTTCATCACCCGAACCAAACCTGCAATATTCAAAGAGGTAATTTATCACGTTCAGGTGTCTACTCTTTTGGATATGGGCTACTTGGCGAAGTTAAACTACTATCCGATGAATCCCATCGGCTGGAATGAACTCAATTTGAAAACGAATACTACCGGTGCCGATTACACAGATAAGTCAGTTCAACGAGAATACGAACGAATCGACTTCTACGGATATTTGGTCCACATCGTTCAACGGCTTATGAATCCAATACAGGGAGGAAAGAGGAAAGGTATCTTAGTCTTCACCCGGTTTCTGAAAGAGGCTGAACGGTTAACGATGTCGATACCTGGTTGTGCAATTGTTTCCGGTGATACTCCAAAGTCCACCCGTGAAATGATACTCAGGCAGTTTAAAGCCGGAGAAATACCGGTAGTTGCCAATGTTGGAGTACTTACTACCGGATTTGATTATCCAGAGCTTGATACTATCGTCATGGCACGCCCTACGATGTCACTTGCAATGTATTATCAGATAGTAGGCCGGGCAATACGTCCACACCCGTCAAAAGAAACTGGGTGGTTTGTCGATTTATGTGGCAATATCAAGCGATTCGGTGAGGTGTCTGATTTACGGCTTGTTGACGGTGGTAACGGCAAATGGGCAGTTTTTTCTAAAGGCAGACAATTAACTAACATAAGGTTTTAATTATGGCAAAGAAATCACCACCTCCGAAAATCATACGTTTTCCGGATTGTACAAAGTGTGTTCACGGTATTCCTCATGATTCCTACAACTATCTTTGTCCGGCTACTAAGACCTATGTACCTCAACCTAAATGTAATGTAAGAAAAGTAATGTGCATCTATTATAAAGCGAAATGAACAGCTACCAATTAATATCTAAGCTAAAGAGAATGAAAGTTTTCAATAATAATTCATATATTTGGGAAACTTAAAATTTAAAATTATGACATACAAAGAACAGATCAAGCATCCGAAGTGGCAAAAAAGACGTCTTGAGATAATGCAAAAAGACGATTTTACTTGTCAAATATGTGGAGATAAAGACACTATGCTTAATGTGCATCACTTGCATTATCATAAGAATAGAGATATCTGGGATTATGAAGATTGGGAATTAATGACCCTTTGCGAGGATTGCCATTCTAGAGAACACTCGACGATTGAAAATATTCTTGAGCGAATAGAATATATTAAAAGTCGTGGAATTACGATGTTTGAAGTTTATTCTCTTTTGGAAAATATAGATGTGTTATTGTCATCTGGAGATGATGAAGCAATACTAAGAATTACAGGGAATGAAAATTGTATTATTAGAGAGAATGAATTTAAACTTCTGACAGAAAGGAGAGTTAAGTTGAAATCAATTCAAAAGCAGAATGACTCTTTGTAAAATAGTGAAATATGGCAAGACCTGTTAAACAAGGTATTGACTATTTTTCATTTGATGTTGACTTTTTCTCAGATGTAAAGATTCGGAAGATATCTCGTGCGTGCGGTTCCCAATCTACTTCCATCCTTATTTGCCTGCTGTGTAATATCTATAAAGATAAAGGGTATTATATTATGTGGGACGAAGATTTACCTTTTGTTATCGCTGACACAGTTGGGGTTTCCGAGGGTTCGGTAAAGGAAGTTATATTAAAAGCATTGCAGGTTGGTTTTTTCGACCAAGAGTTATATGAGAAGCATAAAATACTAACATCAAATGGAATACAAAGTCGGTTTAAGGCGGCTGTATATAAACGGGAAGAAATAGAATACATAGTAGAATATTTAGTTTCGGATGTCAAAAACTCAATTTCTGATGTCAGAAACGAAGTTAATGACACCGGAAGTACACAAAGTAAAGTAAAAGTAAAGAGAAAGAATAATACTACCCCCTCACCCCCTTTAAAAGGGGGAGGTAAGAGGAAAAAGGGCGAGCCTAAAGAGATTAACTCTAAGGCTCGCTTTCTTTTTGAGGGTTACTTTAAAACTGTTTTCTCCACCGATTACTACTGGACCGCCAAGGACGCCGGAGCAATGACGAAGTTGCTCCAGAAGATAACCTTCTCACGGATACAGAAAGAAATGCCCGTTGATGATGACTCTATGTTGTACGCTCTTGAAAAATTTCTATCCTCAGTCAAAGAAGGCTGGATATTTGAGAATTTCAGCGTAACTAATCTAAATTCAAAATATAACGAAATTGTAGCTCAAGCAAGAAATGGAAACAATCAACAAAATCGGGGAACTGATTCCAACGGTGGTCCTAAGTCAGCGGGAATCAAATCCATCTCCTTCGACTAGGTTTCACATCAAAGGGAATCCAATTGACTGGAAGGAATCTGAAACTGATAGATTCTGGAAGATCAAACTCATAGAATCCATGCAGGAGGCAGAACCCTTGTTTGTGGTTGATGATAGAAACAAGGTCCTGTTATCCGAACTATACAAATGGGTTTGGGGTAAACACGGTTTATTCGATCCAAACAAGGGGTTATTATTCTGGGGACCTATTGGAGTAGGAAAATCTGCATTACTAAAGGGGCTTCAACGTTACTACGGAAAGATAAATCAATATTGTTACGGAGCTGATAATGTAATGGGGTTCAAACTTACCAGTGCGGCAGAGATAGCTTTACTATATGCCGAAAAAGGTATGAGTGGTATGGCTCAATATACTGATCGAAATTGCATGTGTCATTTAGCAATTGACGAACTAGGACGTGAGCCGATGGATGCTAAACACTACGGAACCGGTATCAACGTAGTACAGATTATTCTCCAGCTTCGCTATGAAGTTAGGCGTGAGTTTATAACATTTGCTACAACTAATCTCAATCCAGATATAGAGTTCGAAAGCAAATATGGTGATTACATCGCTGACCGCGTGAAAGAGATGTTCAATGTAATTGAAATTAAAGGAAAATCAAGAAGATAAACTATCCAATGAAACTTCAAGGCTATTCATTAATCTGTAACGGTATTCATTATGACGGTCGTCACTTAAAGTCTATGTGTAAGGGATGCCAATTGTATTCAAAAAAAAGCAGCCATTGAGAAAGTCATGGCGCATAAGTGGAATTGAAAAATGTATTATAAATCATGCTAATAGGAACAACAAATCTTAATACTACTCTCAACCTGACGTATGTACTGGTTGATGTAGTTGAAACGCTTCTGTATGATTTGAGAAGTGAAATGGGAAAACAAGGCTACGAACTACGTTACGATGCAAAACGTAACTTCAATACAGCGATAGCAGCGATCCGAAAATTAAAACAGGACGTAGACAAAACTCAATTCTCTACACAGGAGAACTTCGGCAATGACTCTGATTGTCTTCTTGCCTTCATCCGATTGTTAGTAGATCGGTGCGGAGATGATGACAAGAAAATCTTTGAATTCTACAATTACATCAAGTGCTTTCCATCACAGCTTGGTCTGGAGCTGTCGGATGAAAAGAGTGTGTTTGCGCATGTCTTTGATAATACCCCCAAATAGTTATGATAGATAAAATATACAATGAAGACTGTCTTGAAGGAATGAAACGTATTCCTGATAAGTCCATAGATATGATACTTTGCGATCTACCGTATGGAACCACACAATGTAGTTGGGATGTGATAATACCTTTCGAACCTCTATGGGAACAATATAAACGTATCATTAAAGACAATGGGGCTATTGTATTGTTTGGTGCGGAACCTTTTTCCAGCTATTTAAGGCTAAGTAATATTGAGTGGTATAAATATGACTGGGTATGGGATAAAGTGAAAGGGGTTGGCTTTCTTAATGCCAAAAAACAACCAATGCGGAATCATGAACTTATAAGTGTATTTTATAAAAAACAATGTACTTATAATCCTCAAAAGACATTCTCCCATGAAAGAAAGCAAACTTTCAGATCAAAAAAATGTCAGACGGAAGTGTATGGGACAATGAATCAAGATTACTACTATGATTCAACAGAAAGGTATCCGCGTAGTATACAAGTCTTCAAAACAGATACACAGAACTCTTCACTTCATCCTAATCAAAAGCCGCTGAAACTTTTAGAGTATTTGGTTCTAACTTACACCAATGATGGTGAAACCGTCCTGGATAATTGTATAGGAAGTGGTACCACTGCGGTAGCCTGTATAAACACTAATAGACATTTTATAGGCTTTGAGAATTTAGGAAAGCATTACCATACAGCCTGTGAACGTATATTAAACGTTATGCGAGAACCAAAATTAGCATTATAAACATACTATTAAGCTGATACCGATTTTTTTGTATATATTTGGAACGATTAGAAGGAAATACTGCTTATTACTTTATAAAGTAAAATGTCTTAATAATATTATAAAAAAATGTGTTATGGGTCAAATTTATTCGTATGTGCTAAGATATGATGATGGAGTGGCGCCTAACCCTTATGGTGGTGTCTGTACTTTGGCAATATGCAAGCCTGTCATTAGAAAAAAAGCTCAAGTGGGTGATTGGGTTATTGGAACTGGATCATTTGAATTAGGTTTAGGTGATACTTTGGTTTATGCAATGAAAATAACGGAAGTTTTATCTTTTAAAGAGTATGATATTCTATGTAGATCTAAGTTGCATATTAAAATTCCCCAAATAAATTCTGATGATATAATTGAACGTAGAGGAGATTGTATCTATGATTATTCTAAGGGAGATTCTCCTATACAAAGGGCCGGAGCCCATAATATGTGTGATAGTGAGCGGGATTTAAGTGGAATAAATGTTTTATTATCAACACATTTTTATTATTTTGGTGATTCTGCCATATTTTTGCCGACTAAATTTTTGAATTTTCGGAAAAAGGGGCGTGGGCATAGAATTATAAAAGATCAAAATCTAGTGGATGAATTTGAGGAATGGATCAATAGCTATGAGCTTAATAGACTTTTTGGAGAACCACAGAAAAAGGTACACTCATGTGGTAGTTGTTCGCATAATACAGAAATTAAATTAGAATAAACCTTTTGGATAAAACTAACTATAATTATAATAGTATCTTATTAAAAGGCAAGATACTAGCTATTTAAATTTCTAATGTGAGGATTTTGATGTTGCATTCCTGTATACATTCTTTCTCCCACAATATATTAATTCTTTGTTCTGGGCTATGATGTAGCAGGAATTTGATATGCCGAATAATTCTTATCAAGGATTATTCGGTTTTTTATGCTTTAATTTAAATAATAGATATATGGATAATAATATTGACCAAAATTTGTATGCTGAATCTATGAAAAAGGCATTACGAGTAGATTTTCTTACTAATAGTGAAGAACTAAGATTCTATGCAACATCTATCTATAACGCTTCAATATGGAGTAGGGGAGTAGATAAGAGAAATAAAGCCATTCTTAAAAGGAATAGGTTTTTAAAATAGAAAGGGGAGAACCAGCGAGCACGACCAAGCTTAATTCTCCCAAATCTTACACGATTATGATGCAAATATACTATTTACTTTTAAAATAATCGTGCTATGGAATTGGATTTTAATAAAATAATTCGTCTTAAAAAGATTCGCATTGAGAAATCTGAATTATCAGAGGAAGAAAACGTTTTGACCTCACCGATTTTGAAAGACAAAAGCCTTATCTATGAAATTTATAAGATATTCATTGGGTTGTTGAATGAGAGGGGATGCCCAGCAGATATTGACAGTGTTACCCAACGGAAGAAATTCATATTCATTATTCTGTATCTATTTTCTCCCAGTTCACTTGCTGGTGGGAAAATGACTGCTGGATTACGTGAGGAGATGTCAAAAGTATTGGGTATTCAGTCTAAAAGTACAATTTCCGACAACTGCGCGGATGTCGTGTTTCTCTATCAAAACTATGGGGATTTCAGCGGAGATATAGAGTATCTTTACACCGAGATAATAAATCGTTTAAAATCCAAAGGGCTAATCAATTAGAAAGCCGGAGTTTATTGCTCCGGCTTCTGTTGTTTATTTTATAGATGGCTTTTTAAATTTTCCATTGATTGATTTAATAAAGATATAATCTCAATAATATTTTCTGATTTCATGAATTCTTGTGACCTGTTTGTATAACTTTTTGTCCGTATATATATCTTCCATATTTTTTCTTTTTTTGTTGAGCTTAAATATGCTCCAAGGCTAACCCCATCTTTAGTCTTATATTCGCATTCAACGTAATTCTCTGGCATTGTTGTGATTATGTTATCTTTGATATAAGACAGTGACTTAATGCAACCTGCCAACTCATCATAATCTAACGTTCCGATATATGTGTCTGTTCCTAAAGAAGAATAGTATGAGGTTTCAATACGCAGTGCTCCTGTTTTTTGGCCAGTCGAAATGTCAGTAATAACTATATTTTGAAAAGTCGCACCTGCTACCTTGCCAATATCATAGAAATCCTTTTTGAGAAGAACACCATCTTTTTTTAAAAGCTCCACAGTTTTACTTTTAGAGGATTCTTCTTCCTTTTTTTCTTGTGCATTAGCTGATAAGCACAAGAGTGCGACTAACATGAAAAGTATTTTCTTCATAATTATAAATTTGTTAGTTAATAATGAGACAAAGTAATACATATATTAACCATAAAGCAAACTTATCTTGACTTTTCTTTGATTTCTATCACGATTTTTTTTCAATCAAGTCAAAACTGTGGCTCCGTGAAGTTTGAATGGTGGGTAAAGAAAAAGCCGGAGGAATCTGGCTTTATTATGTGAGTTTTAGTAATTGTACTACAAAAACAAATGTGACTATCAATGTATAGAGATAATAGTAAACAAAGACCTCCATGTCGTTTTGCTAATCCTTTTCCCATGATTTTGTATCTCTTCCTGTGATTTGCTCATTATTGAACTTTCAAAACGGCTTTTCTCCATCATTTCGTAATCAACTAAGACCAAATTTAACATATTAAATATGGGCAGGATGCTCCATCATAGACTTGCCAGGGACATAGTTTTGACAATTTGTATTAACTTTGGTGGTTACCTAATACTATCTTTTCTTGCTATAACTTCTTCGATGGCATTGGTGTTTATTTCTTTGATCTTATCATAATTGACACCTTGTAAGCTCAAATAACCAAAAAATAGAGTCATTATGATACTAATGATGGCAAGAGGAACAGACCATTTATTGATGTTTTCACTACGAGTATATATTCTATTTTTAGTAGTTAGAACACTTCCCAATTCATGAAGATTATATTTGATAGTCTCAACATCTTTTGTGTTTGTGGCATTATTGATATTAATCAAAAGTCGTTGTTCTTCTTCTGCAACTCCAATGAAAGGTTTTTCTGACCTTTGTTCCCAAAGGATTTTTTTTATTAAATTGTTAGTTTCATCAGAAAAATAGCTGGTATCGAACTCTTCCAACGTTCCAATTATTCCTAGAAAATCTTCCAAGTAATATTCTACCGGGTAGTCAATTCCATATTCTCTATTTATAGATTTAATTAAAGATAAGATACTTTCTTCATCATAGATGTGACCACTTTTACATTTTTGTATCATTTTCTTTCTAAATAAAACCTTTGCTCTTGAGGTGTAAATAGCAGGAATAATAATGGCAGCTATTGCCAAAATTGTCATGGCAGTTATAATAATAATAAATAACACTACAATTTTATCCATACTTTTATTCCTCCATCTTAAACCTAGTCTTACATTTAGGACAGGTAATTGTGTTCTTGTCTTCTTCTCCTTTGACTTCATCCGGTGATGCAAAGAGCTGCCACATCGGAACGTTTAGAGCTGTAGCAATTTTTTCAAGGGTTGGATATGAGGGCTTTCCATTCACTATTTGGGCAAGCCCAACTCTTGACATACCTAACAAATCAGCGAACTCTTGTTGAGTATATCCTTTTTCTTTGATGAGTTCTTTTATTCTATGTTCCATAATCGTGTATTTAAATATGGTGCAAATATACATTATAAAGACATGTGTATAGTAAACGCTTTACTAATTAATGTTAATGGATACTATATTCTTTACTTGTTTTATTGTTTATGTAGATTATATACTTTACATTTGTCGCATCAAAGTAAACGAAATACTAAATATATAAAGATATGAAACGCTACAACTTATCCCAAATCATGAAAGACGCTCATAGATTCTACAATAGTAAATCAAGAATGGGTAGAACCTTTGGTGAATGTCTGAAACTCGCTTGGACTTGGGCAAAAGATGCTATCAAGTTCGCAGAAGAAAGAGAAGCTAAAGTAAAGGCTATGTTAGCTAATCAGAAGCCGGTAGAACGTACTTCTCATGTCGAGGGTAGTCTTGCTTGGTCTGACTGCTATAATTCAAATAGCAAAGGTTACATGGGTAGTCAGTATTGTGGTGATTAAAGTCAAAGTAATATAGAAATGAATAAAGTATAAACATATAAATAAAAGAATTATGAAAGCAACAATAGTAATGACCCAAGAAGCCCAAGCAAGGGGTGAGTATAAAGAAACATCATTAGATACATATAAGAAGAATATGGATTTTCTTATTATCTCATGTGGTTACAGAAGTGCGATTAGCTTTAATAAGCCTGTTGAATTGAAAGAAAGCCGCTCTATCAACCGTGCGAACTGTGGTGGTTATGTCTATTATGTAACTGATAAGGCACTGGATAAACTGAAGAAAGAGTATTCTTGGTCTTGTGATTTCTAAATGAATAAATAACTCAAAATACAAAAGTTATGGCAACAATAGAACTAAGAGAAAGCGATAAAAGAAGAGCTGTGAATCTCAATCGCAAAAACGGTTACGGTTTGGATGATGTACAGATGATGCGTTTAATCAATGCTCATCAAAAAGGTGATGCTTACAAACGTGCTTTAGTAGAGTTTCGTTTGACTGATATAAACTTTCATCGTGAAGTTGAATTGCTTATCAATGGCAAGTATGATGAACTGAAAGAACAGGTAAAACAGTGGTAATTTTAAAAAAGAAGTAACTATGATACTAATAGCTGAAAATCAAGAAGTAAAGGTGTACCAACACAATACTGTTGGCGGTCGGATTAGCGTATATCAGTTCAGAAACGGTGAATTGACTTTTGGTGCTGAAAAAACATCAATACTGAATAGATTTGAGAAAACTCATGTATATGAGATGATTTGCAAAATACTAATCTGTAATAATTGACCTTGCACCATTATTCAGAAGGCAGTCTTAGCACGACCATTGAAGGCTGCCTTTTACTTTACGACAACGCTTTCATTGTCGTGTATGAGGTGAGAGAAAATTCTTCTTTCGTTTGGATATGAAATAAATTTGCGGAAAAGAAAATAAAGATGTTCTTCGTGGTGGTTGAGCATGATAAAATATTAAAGGCGTTAGATTTAGTCCGTAAACCATCACATTAGACGGATTATTTCTTTCGCCTTTCTCTTTTATATGATTCTAAGCGTAGATAAGTATTCAAGAGGGTTCAGCAAGTCGGTAAGGCGTGAAAGGGTTCGAATCCCTGCTTGCTACAAATTCAGTCAAAAAAAATCTTCAATAGTGGAATTGACTGAACCGCTATTGAAGATAGTTATTAACATTAATACTATATAGAAGTATGAATGTATCTAATTACAGTAGCAAAGGTAGCGAAAATTATCCTACCAGCAATAGTGTGAATACATCAAATGTAAATCACACAAGTGAAATACAGTTCTATAATCACCCTTTATTCGGGCAAATCAGAACAGTAATTGTGAATGATGAACCGTATTTTGTAGGTAATGATATTGCCACATCATTGGGATATGCAAAACCAAGAAATGCCATTACCCAACACGTTGAGAATGAGGACGCCCTAAAATGGGGCATCCCTGATAATCAAGGTTTAATTCAAGATACTACAATTATTAATGAAAGTGGAATGTATTCATTAGTTTTTGGATCAAAACTACCGACAGCAAAAGATTTTAAACATTGGGTAACAAGTGAGGTTTTGCCCTCTATTCGTAAGCATGGTGCATACATGACCAGCGAAACTCTTGAAAAGGCTCTGACCTCACCCGATTTTTTGATTCAGCTTGCAACCAATCTGAAAGAAGAAAAGCAGAAGCGTATCGAAGCCGAACAGAAGATTCAGAAAGATGCACCTAAAGTTCTTTTTGCTGATGCCGTTTCAACTTCTCAACGTTCTTGTTTAGTTGCTGAACTGGCGAAAATATTACAGCAAAATGGAGTGAATATCGGTCAAAATCGTTTGTTTAGCTGGATGCGTGAAAATGGTTATCTCTGTCAGAAAGGGCAGTATTATAATCAACCAACACAGAAAGCTATGGAATTGGGGCTTTTTGAACTAAAAAAAACTATAATCACTAAGCCGGACGGTTCTGTATTAGTAACTACCACTACCAAAGTAACAGGTAAAGGACAGATTTATTTTGTAGAAAAGTTCTTGAATAAAGATGCAGCTTAAATAACAAAGCACACCCGTTTGTTTCAATTCGGGTGTGCATAAACTAATTGCTTATGAATTCAATAAATGAAAACGGTTGTAGAGTCTGCCAACCAGGCAAAGAGAATTATTGTACCTTCTCAATAAAGCTAAGAGGCAAAGTAAGGCGAATGTACCAGTACGATTATAGAACTGAATCCGGCGATCTCTTTGCCACGGTAGCCCCAACGCTGAAACAATGCAGAGAAGAACGGGATATTTGGCTAACTTCACGACAATAACTCGATTGTCGTGTATAACAATTGAAGAAATTTCGTTATCTTTGGTTGTGGTAGTACCTTTGAGGTACTATCGCGGGTTAGAGAAAAAGACATCTCGCTACTTTGACTTGGTAGAGATAGGTGGGGCGTTACCACCACCCGCAACTGATTAAATTAGAAATGAGAATGAATAAAAATGAAATATTGGCTATTGAAAAAGGTTACTATGTAGATGATTCCGGTTGCGCATACTCTCCAAAGGGAAAGCGTGTTGGCACATTAGGAAATCGTCCGTATTATTATATAGGCATAAAGGTGAATAAAACCAAGGTTATTAAGGTCTATGTTCACCGATTGCAAGCATATCAAAAATATGGTAATGATATTTACAAACATGATATCGAAGTAAGACATTTGAATGGTAATTCTTTGGATAACTCAAAAAACAATATAGCTATTGGTACGGCATCAGACAATGCAATAGATAAGAGTCCTGATACAAGGCGCAGGGTTAGTATGATAGCTTCTAGAGCTACTTCGGATAAGATAAAAAGAATTAGTGATGAAGTAGTATTAGAGATTCGTGAAGACAGGGCGAATGGTATGTCATACATTGATCTAATGACAAAATATAATATTAGCAGTAAAGGTACTTTGAGTTATATTGTAAACAGAAGAATAATAGCAATGTAGAATATAACGCTTGGTTCTATTTATTATAATAACTACGATTATTAACTTTTAAAATTGACACGATTATGAACGTATTGACGCTTTCGATTAAGCAAAAGTATTTTGATGAGATTTTAGCAGGTAAGAAAACTCACGAGTACCGTGAGATAAGACCTACCAATGCAAAAAAGTATATCACCTACTTATGTGGTGGTAAAGAATACAAGGCTGATGAAGAATTGCCTGAAGAGGGCGAAATAGAACTGAAGCCTATCAAGTACGATGCTATAAAACTTCTTACAGGCGAATACAAAGGCAAACGTCCGTATATCATCATTGAAGTTAAGAACGCAGAAGCATCAATCCTCACAGACGAAAATGGTGACGATATTGTTTATGAGTATCAGGGCGAAGAATATTTAGCTGCCCAAATGGACTATACTTTAGGAAAGGTGTTAGAGAAACATATAGATTGATTGTTTAATTTAAAAATTATTGCTGAGTCGCAAGAAGAGTAAACAGAGTAGCCGGACCGCGCAGAAACATGAATGGCGCAGGGGCTGGCGGTAGATTAGTAGCCAATCGTAGAGGGACGGCAAGTGCCACCCAGTTAGGTTCACGTAGACAGCGTTACAGTGATCTCCGTGTTTCATTTGGATTATCAGGTGGTTAGCTATGAATAAGGTAGAGCAAGCGAACCGATATATAGACCTCATTCGAGTAAAATCGAATGAGGCTTTACTGTTTTTATCACTCGGTAAAGACTCGCTTGTTCTGCTTGATTTAATCTATCCAAAGTTTGACCGAATTGTATGCGTCTTTATGTACTTTGTTAAGGATTTAGAGCATATTAACCGGTGGATTGGCTGGACAAAAGCCAAATATCCAAAGATTGAATTTGTGCAAGCACCTCACTGGAATCTTACTTACATTCTTCGTGGCGGACTGTATTGTGTCCTTAATCCAAAAGTGAAGTTACTGAAGCTTGCTGATGTGGTAAATGCAATACAACTAAAGCATGGTATCTATTACACCTTTCTCGGTATGAAGAAAGCGGATGGCATGAATAGACGTTTGATGCTGAAAGGATATGAATCCAATGGGTACGTGAATAACGGCATGGTTTATCCTTTGGCTGATTGGAATCAAAGGGATATTCTTGCTTACATGAGGCAACATAATTTACCCGAACCTGTCCGATATTCATTGAAAGCTAGTTCGGGAGTTGGCTTCAATCTTGACTGTATGCTTTGGATGGAGAAGAATTATCCACAGGACTTACAGAGAATTTACAAAGTGTTCCCAATGGCTGAAAGAGTGCTTTGGGAATATCATAACAAACAAAATTAATAGGAGGATTGCCGAGTTAGAAAGAAAACCATGTCTCAATTAAAAGCGCAGGCACAGCGTGTTTATAGTAATATAAATTGGAACAAAAGTGGGGCTTATGTTCGTGCTAATAAGATAAATAGAGCATTTCAAAATTCAGCTAAGGCACGTGGCTTTGGTTTAAGCAATGGCTAACATGGAACTATCAAAGTACATAAAGAGCGAATCGGTAGAACTTAATCGTTCTGCCATTCACTTTGCTGACTATAATCCAAGGAAACTATCCGATGAATCACGCAAGACATTGAAACGTGGTATTAAGAAATTCGGTTTGGTCGGTGGAATTGTAGTCAACAAACGTACAGGTTTTACCGTAGTCAGCGGACATCAGCGTTTATCGGTCATGGATGAATTGCAGAAGTTCCCCGATAACGATTACAAAATCCGTGTCGATGTCATAGACGTGGATGAAAAGCAAGAGAAGGAATTAAATATTCTGATGAATAACCCGAACGCGCAAGGTACATGGGATTTCGATGCACTTGCACAAATTGTTCCTGATATTGACTGGAAAGACGCTGGTCTGACTGATGCTGACTTAAATATGATTGGCGTTGACTACCTATTGCAGACAGAAGAGGAAAACTCTATTGCAGATGCTCTGTCTGATATGATGTTGCCTGTTACCGAACTGAAAGAAGCAGATAAAGCCGCTAAGCAATTAGAACGTGCCGAGAAGGTTGCCCACATGAAAGAAGTCAAGCAGCAGGTAAAGGAGAATGCACAGAAGCAAGCCGAGAATATGGATGCCTATGTAATGCTCTCTTTCGATACCTACGAGGCTAAAGCCGCATTCTGTAAACGGTTCGGTTATGAGCCGGATATGAAGTTTATCAAGGGAGAAATCTTTGATGAGCAAATTGAAAGAATAGATTAGTAACTTAAAATTAGGAGAATTGCCGAGTCAGAAGAAGAAAGACGGTGAAACAACTCGAAAATCAATACGAAAGATTGAGAAACAGTGAGCACATGCTTGGAAGAAATGCTTTAAGGAATGAGTTAAGAGTACGAAACGCTTTTATCAATACAAGAAGCAGGATGGAAAAAACAACCGCGAGCAGAGGTTTAAGTAACGGATAAGATTATGAGTAATAGTGAATCTCAAAAAACAAAAGGTCGTGGAGGAAGAAAGCCTAAGTTTGATTATACAGACAAGGACTTTCTTTCTCTCATAGAATCGTATGCAAAAAAGGGGTTCACAGACAAGGAAATCGCTTTTGCTGTAGGATTGGCTCCACAGACATTTTGTGAGAAGAAAAGTCAGTACTCTGAATTAAGTGAAGTATTAACGCGCGGGCGGGCTACCATAACTGCAACAGTCCGGGCAAAGTTCCTAGCTATGGCTTTAGGTGGTGTCAAGACAAAAAGCACCACTATCAGAAAGATTAAGGACAGGGACGGGAATCTAACAGGTGAAGAAGAAGTTCAAGTTGTAGAAGGTGAGCTGGCTCCCAGTTTACAGGCGCAGTCTGTTTGGTTGTATCATTATGATGAAGATTGGAGAAAGGTTGAACGCAAGCAGGATGAAGATGCCGATGTTCCTACGGATATAGAGCATGGCATTAGCATTGACTCCTGGATTAAAGACAAACTGAAATGATAATACCCCAAGAAATTTATCACCCATTATATACCGATACGGAGAAGTTCATTATCCTTATCACCGGTGGCCGTGGTTCCGGTAAGTCTTTTAATGCTTCTACCTTCATAGAACGGTTAACTTTTGAAATGAAGGAAGTTGAGAAGATTGTGCATCAGGTTCTTTATACCCGCTATACGATGGTTTCTGCCGGTATGTCTATCATTCCCGAAATGATGGAAAAGATAGAGCTTGACGGAACGACCAAGTATTTCAAGACCACCAAGACAGATATAGTAAACAAAATGACTAAGAGCCGTATCATGTTCCGGGGTATTAAAACATCTTCGGGTAATCAGACGGCAAAGCTGAAATCCATTCAGGGTATCACTACTTTCGTCTGTGATGAAGCGGAAGAATGGACCAATGAAGAAGAATTCGACAAAATTATGCTCTCCATCCGTAAGAAGGGTATTCAGAACCGGATCATCATTATAATGAATCCTTGCGACTCCAATCACTTCATCTACAAAAAATACATTGAGAACACTCACAAACTGGTAGAGATTGATGGTGTGCAGGTTCAAATTTCCACTCATCCGAATGTGCTTCATATCCATACTACTTACCTTGATAATTTGGAAAACCTTTCACCGGAGTTTCTAAAAGAAGTTGAGGATATGAAGGTGGGCAATCCCGAAAAGTATGCTCATGTGGTTATCGGTCGGTGGGCTGATGTGGCAGAAGGTGCAGTGTTCAAGAAGTGGGGTATTGTTGATGAATTTCCTCCTTATGCTAAAAAAGTGGCTCTTGGACTTGACTTTGGTTTTACACATGACCCATCAGCTTGTGTTAAGTGTGGAATTGTCAATAATGATTTGTATATTGATGAAGTATTCTATAAAACAGGAATGCTTGTGTCTGACCTGATAAGGGAATTAAAAAAAGAGAATCTTCATGTTTATGCTGATAGTGCCGACCCCAGATTGATACAAGAAATAGCTAATGGAGGAGTTATAATATATCCAGTACAAAAAGGGGCTGGTTCAATAGTTGCAGGCATAGAACGGATAAAAGATTTTGATAATGTCTTTTTAACCAAACGCTCTTATAACTTGCAACAGGAAAAACGCAATTACATATGGGCGAAAGATAAAGACGGGAACTTTATCAACGAACCTGAAGATCACGATAACCATGGAGAAGATGCTACCCGCTATTATGTAAACGGGCATATCTTCGGGCAGATAATAAAACCCAAAAACGTCAGTAAATCAGATTTAGGAATCTATTAAAATAATGATATGAATAACTACCTACAACAAATAATGACTTACTTCCGCAATCTGGCTTTGAATTCGGCAGGTGTAGAGCGGAATTTGTATCAACTTATCCAGGATGGGGATATTGAAGCGGCTATTGATATGATGCAGAACCGGGATGATGAAGTGAATTCTGCCATTAAAGAGTATAATCCTCAAACACATGAGGTAATGTCAAGGTCAAATAAATACCGGAAGAATGATGATCCTTATATTTCGGAGAAGCTTCCGCGAACTAGACAGAGATATATTAATGAGGTGGAACTATTCTTCCTCTTGGGAAATCCCATTAAATGGAAGAAAGAAAACGGCTCTGATGATGCATTTGCTCTGTTTACGGACTTCATTAAAACGACTCGTTTCAACTCTACTATGAGACAGTCAAAGAGACTTGCCGGTGCTGAAACAGAATCGGCTAAAGTTTATCACCTGTATAGGGATGATAGGACAGGGGAGCGGCAAGTAAGAAGCAGGGTAATAGCTCGTTCTAATGGATATAGACTTCGTCCTTTGTTTGACCAGTATGGGAACATGACTGCCTTCGCTTATGGGTACAAACTAAAAGAAAACGGTAAAACTGTTCAGCACTGGGATATTCAGACACCAGATATGCTTTTCTTTTGTCGGAAAGGAAATATTGGGTATGAGGTAGAATCTTATCCGAACCCTACAGGAAAGATTAATGTACTGTATTATAGTCAACCCAAAGCATGGGATGGAGCGGAACCAAGATTAAAGCGTGAAGAGATTTTGGATTCAAAGGTAGGAGATACCAACAATTACTTTGCAGATCCCATAGCAGTGGCTTCCGCTGATGTTATTCAAATGATGGCGGACCCTAATAAGCCTGGTAAACTAATCCAATGTCAGGGAGCAAATTCAAAGTTCGAGTATGTCAATCCTCCACAATCATCTGAAACCAGAGAGGCAGAGAAGCAAGATTTGAATGATTCCATCCTGTTTGATACCTTCACTCCTGATTTCTCTTTCGATAAGATTAAAGGCATGGGCACTCTCTCTGGGAATGCAATCAAGAATGCCATGATCTTGGGATATATTAAGAGGGATAACCGGAAAGAAATGTATGAAGAACTTATAGATAGAGAAAAGAATCTAATTATAAGTATCTTGAAGTATCTCCATTTGGATAAAACAGCAGGATTGGACAAGCTGGAAATCTCCTTTGAATTCTCTGAACCGTTTACTGAAGATAAGCAAAGAACATGGAATGCTATCGGTAAATTATATACTGATGGAATAGCATCACTTGAACAGGTTGTTCAGATGCTGGCGCTGACTGACGCTCCAGAAGAAGAAGTTGAAAGAATAAGGAGTGAAAAAGGAAATGAGAAAGGAGATATCTTAAAAAATGATCTTATTTTGAATGCGTAGTCTAAAAAAATAGGAGGTATAAATTTCGTATATGAAAAGATAGAGCATAAAGTGGTAACTCGTATGAATTACCACTATTTTTTATAGCAAAAATTATAAATATCAGAATATAATTTTGGATTATAGAATTGTATTCGTATCTTTGTCATATAATAATTGAGTAACCAATGAGAATCTTTACAGAACAAGCGTTAAAAGAATATGCAGAGGATCACCCTGATTCAAAGGTAGCTTTACAAGAATGGGCTACTATCGTTAAAAGAAGTGAGTGGACTTGTTATGCTGATGTCAAGAAAACATTTAATAGTGTAGATAATGTAGGTAACCAGCACTATGTGTTCAATATTAAAGGCAATAACTATCGTTTGGTAGTAGTCATTAAGTTTACTGTTAAGTTTGTGTATGTTCGCTTTATTGGTACTCATAAAGAATATGATAAAATAGATTGCGCTAATATTTAGGATTATGACAAAAATAGAAAATCAAGCCCAGTATGAATGGGCAGTAAAAAGAGTAGAGGAGCTTCTTCCATTAGTGAAAGACGATACTCCTTTGGACGATCCGAATACTATAGAATTGGAGCTTCTTTCTAATTTAGTTGCTGATTATTCAGAAGAACATTTCGCCTTGGGAGAGCCAACGCTTGTAGATGTTCTTAAACTTCGTATGTACGAAATGGGACTGAATCAAAAATCACTTGCACAGTTGGTTGGTGTTAGTCCTTCCCGTCTTAGTGATTATATTTCCGGTAAATGTGAACCGACTTTGAAGGTTGCACGTGAGATAAGCCGAAAATTGAATATTGATGCTAATATAGTGTTGGGAGTATAGAACATATTCTTAGAAATGAGTGTCGGTTGTGACATTATGCGGTCGGCGCTCATAGACCTTTCAAACAACAGTTTGAGAAAACTTAGAAAGATTTATAATCTTTAGTAAAGGAGTTGTCTGCAATAAATTTGATTTAACAAGGGGATCAAAATAGAATAATAAGATGATATCAACTTGGAAGAAGATTACTGATGCACATATAGCAAATATTTCTCAATTATTAGCAAATCTTAGAATAGTTGCTCATGACTATGATAAAACCAAAAGACATATTTCTGATATTGGGTTTAATATTTTTCGCTTGACCTCTGATATTTATTATCGTGAAAACTATCATTCAGATGTTATCAAGGCATTTCTTGATCCCACGGAAAAACATAACGAAAAATCGTTGTTCTTACAATTATTCATAGAAATGCTTAATTTGGCTGGGAAAACAATTAAAAAAGACGACTTTAAAGATGCGAAAGTAGTCAGAGAAGAAGGTAAAATCGATATTTTGATAAAATCAGAAACTACTAAAAGAGCCATTATCATTGAGAATAAAATAAATAATGCTGGAGATATGGTTCGCCAACTACCTCGTTATTATGATCTGGTCTCATCTAATTTTACAATAGATGCCATCGTTTATTTACCTTTAGATAAATCTAAACGGCCTGATGAAAGTAGTTGGACAAAACAGGATAAAATAAATGTGCACCAACATTTAGTAATCATACCTGCTTATTCATTGGATAATGGTATAAACCTCGTGGATAGCTGGATTAAACCAGCAATATTACAGGCGCAAAATATGAATTGCATAGCTATTTTACGTCAGTATGCAGATTTAATAACATATTTAAATTCAAATATAATGGATACAATAATTTTAGAGAAGTTTTATAATTCTTTGATGGATGGAGAGAATCTTAAGACTGCCAAGTCAATCAGAAATATGATGAATGATTTGCCCGAATATATGGCGATTAGGCTAGAGGATAGATATAAAGAAAATCACTCTCCTTTTGCAAAGGTTTGGCGATATAAGGGTACTGATATGGTTTTTGAGGGATATACTATTGGGACTTTATATTTTAAAATGGATATTTGGTGCAATGAGGAAGGGTATTATGTTCATTTTTGGGAGCCCAATGAACAATGTGACATTTTGGAATATTTTGAGACTTCCAAATCATTAGTTGGATTTGAATATTATAATAATAATCGGTTTGATATAATCAAACACTTTGATTTTAACAACGAAAATGGCTTATTGGCGTTTATTGATTCATTTTTAGTAGAATTATCACAAAGAGAAAATTCATAATTTGTAAATGTCTGATGTGATAAAATGGTCTGGTTATTATTAATTGCCTCGAATAGGCATAATTCATTTTTATAATATTTTAGGCGTGATCTTGTTACTTCACGCCTTTTTTATGCTATTTCTCCACAATCTCTTTTTAGTGAACTTCACACTATCTGATAATATCTTTTCTATTCATTTCTTCCAACTTCATCCCATTCACGACAATTAGTTCATTGTCGTGAATCGTGCCTCTAAATATTTACCAATAACCTTTTTTGTAGGTATTTTTACCTTCACAATTTGAAAATAAAAATCATACAGTATGAAAGAAAAGATTTTCCAAAAGCTAAAACAAGAATTTTCTCATCTTGGATTAGGAGATGTTATTCTGCAGGCACATGCCGAAAGCCTTTCGGCTATCGGTCTTGTTACTGACGAAAATATCGACACTGTTATTTCTGCACAAAAGGGATTCCTTGAGAACCTTCAGAAGACGAGTGACAAGCGTGTTACTGATGCTGTTTCCAAAGCTAAAGCTGATGCTAAAAAAGAGCTTGAGACGGAAGAAGCAAGGAAGAAGGCCGAGGAAGAAACTAAAAAGCTGGAAGAACAGGCTAAACGGGAGAAAGAAAAGGATATGCCGGAATGGTACAAGGCAGAGAAAGCAGCCACTGAAAAAACAATCCAAGAGTTACTTAATACGAATAAGACTCTTCTGGAGGGTTTGGACAGTATCAAGAAAGAGAATGATACTTTTAAGGCTGAAAAGACAGTTGCCGAACGGAGCAATCTGATCGTATCCAAAGCCAAAGAATTGGGCATACCACAGTGGCGAATTGAAGAAGGCTTCTCTATTGCATCCGATGCAAATGAGGAAGCAATCACTTCTCATCTTACTACGGTAGCGAACAATGTTAAGGCGCAATTACTACCAGGCAATAAAACATCATTCCCTCTGTCAGATAATAAGCCAGATAAGGGAGAAGTAGATGCAATTGCCAGATCATTAGTCGGTTAATAAAAAAACAACAGGATGACAAAAGCTAATTTAAACAATGAAAGAGAGCAGATAATCTTCGGTGATGATTCAATCGTCATTCAGAAGTACATTTCCGGCATTAAAGGTGGCCGGACGCTCAATGTTACCGGTTTTTCGGAAAAGGTAATTAAAGCCGGTCATATTATTATCCGAAAGGATAGTGATGGGACGTATAAACCTATGCCCGTGACAAATGATGCTTATGCAGCATTACCGGAGGGGCACAGTTACGCAGGAGTACTGTACCGTAGTATTCGTACTGCAAAACCGTTTGCGTCAATCATGACGTGGGGAGAAGTAAACGATGTGGCAAAGCCCTATGATATGGCTTCCGTTCTGGATGCATTCAAGGCAGCTTGCCCTCATATTGATTTCATTAAAGACGAGGAGGCATAATAAATGGAAAAATCACTTTACTTAGAGTATACTCAAAGATTCTTCCCTCAATTGGTAATTTCCATTATCGAGAGATTGAACGAAAAGAGAGCTAACCAGCTTCCTTACATGTATAAGACGTTGCTTACACCTGATTTTTCAGCTGATGGACGTTGGACCAGTATTCTGGCTGAATATAATCGTGTGGCTGCTGATGTAGTTTCTTTGGATTCTGAACTTCCATTGAAGACTCGTGATTCGATTGAAACTGCTTCCGGTGAAATTCCTAAGCTTGGTATGAAACTTTATCTGACAGAAAAGCAGATGAAGGATATTGATGCTATGATCGCTCAGAATATGCCAATCAATCAGATTGTAAATAAGATATTCAATGATCTCCCTCGTTGTCTTGAAGGAGTTTGGGAGCGCATTGAAGACATGTTTCTTTCTGAATTGTCAACCGGTATTGGTTTAAGCGAACGCAATAATGGAACCGGTGTTCGTATTGATGTTGGTTATTATACTGCCAATAAATTTGGAGTGTCTGTTCTGTGGGATAATCCTGATACTTCAAAGCCTCTTGATGATATGCAGAAGGTATTTGATAAAGCTCTGGAAGACCAGAATACGATCACTGACCTTTGGCTGGATGATGTCGCTTTGAAAGGATTCTATCAAAGCAAACAGGTACGCGGTCAGTATGCTTTCGATAATAAAGTCACTGCTCAGGAGGGTATTGGCGTTCCAACTTTGGACTTTGAAAAAGCTGCTCAGGTCGCAAAAACTAAGTGGGACGTGACGCTCCATCGTGTTGCCCGTAAGATAAAGACTGAACTTAATGGTGTTAAGAAGTCTCATTCTCCTTGGCAGCAGGGTATGGTAGTGTTCACCTGTGATGAAAAGCTTGGTTCTTTAGTATGGACCAATACCGCAGAAATAACCCGTCGTGTTGCAGGAGTTGAATATCAGGTAGCAGATGAATTTATTTTGCTGTCGAAGTATTCAAAGAATGATCCATTGAGAGAGTTTACTTCTTCGCAGGCTATGGTCGTTCCTATCATCAACAATGTGGATAGAATCTATACGTTGGACTCTAAAACAGTACAGGCATGAAAGTAAATGTAATGACAGTTTTTCGTGATAAGTTCACTCATCGCCTTTATAATCCCAATGAAATAATTGAGATTGAGAATGAAGCCCGTATTGAAGACCTGGTTAAACGCCAGTTGGTCGAGATTGTCTCAGAGAAGAAGGAAACCAAAGGTATTACTCTTTTTGAAAAAGAGGTTGAAAAGAAAGCTTTGGTTGAAGCGTTGAAGTCGGTCGGTGCTCAGGTAACTGGAACAATGGGAGAGAAAACTCTCTTGGATAAAATTGTGGAGCTTGACGAAGAAGCGACTACTAAACTGAAAGAAGCATTGGGCATAGAATGACAATACATGACTACATAAAGCAGAGATTCTCCTACATCGGTGAAATATCCGATGCGGGAGCTTCCGATTTCGCTGTTGATTTTGGAATAAAGACAGAAGCAGAAATGACAGATGAAATGAAGAAAACGATCTCGATCTTAATCGATGGATTTATTGAGAGAAATATTCTTCATCCTACATCAATGAGTGAAGGTGGGGTTTCCATATCTTATGGGGCTGATGCTATCAAAAATTATGGTCTTTTGATGCTTAAGAAATATGGAATAACCTTGAATGATGAAATTTCTGCTTTGGTAGGCTTTAGTGTGATTAAAGATGTATCTAATCTTTGGTAATTATGATTCCACAGTTCAGACCTCATATATTACAGTATCAAGTAACCACCGGAGAGTATGAAGATGAAATAGGTGATTATCATCCTGGTGATTCCCACTTTGAAGGTAATATTCCTTGTCGGTTCGAGCCCAATGGAAAAGCCACTACAATAGCTTTTGAAGATGGAAAGACTTATGTGTATCAGTATGTGGTTTATCTGGATCAGAATTGTAGGGAGTTTAAGTATGGTGATAACATACGTCTTTTGAGGGATGGAGTTGTAGTTGAAGAGAAACAGGTACAAGGGTTTCATAGAGGGCAACTAAATGCAAGATTATGGGTATAAAGTTGACAACACCAATGGCAGAGATTGATGCTCTGTTTGCTTCCGAAGCAGTAAAGAATGATAAACTTGTTATTCAGGCATTATCCAATCTTGGGGATATGTGCATAGCTGAAGCTAGAGACAGGGCAGAAGAAGACAGTTGGTTCAACCAGACTGGAAATCTGCGAAGTTCTATTGGTTATATCGTTGTCGTCCATGGGAGTATTGTCAAGATGTCGGGCTTTGAAACAGTTTTGAATGGTTCTGAGGGTTCAATGACTGGTCGGAAGTTAGCAGAAGAACTCTCAAAGAAGTATTCAAGTGGTCATGCTTTGGTTGTTGTTGCCGGGATGAACTATGCTGAATATGTAGAAGCTAAAGATGGTAAATCTGTTCTTGCATCTGCTGAACTATTGGCTCATTCTGAATTTTATAATGTGATGGAGAAACTTAAAAGCCAATCAGTAAGATGAAATCAGATATTGAAATAAAGGATGATATTTACCAAATAATCAAAGGCTCTGCACTTGAAAAGGCTGTTACTGGAAAGTTGAAAAAAACTAGACGTCCGGCTAATTCCAATAAAGAGGACATTGTAATTTCCATACTTGAAAACGGTAGCGGTCAAGTTCAGGAGGCTTTTGTGAATGTGAATATTTATGTTTCTGATGACGTAAGAGATGGACAGGCCGAAGAGAATTCGTCCCGGCTTCGTCAATTATGTAAATTGGCTACTGAACTTCTTGAAGTGCAACGTGGAGAAGATTACCGCTTTACGCTGGATAAACAGAGGGTAATGGAGGTGAACGGTAAAAACGAACACTTCATCAATAACAAATTATTGTATAAACAAGTAAATGAATAAAGATTATGGCACAATTATCATGGGGTAAACCCTCAATTGAATTTGGCAAGTGTGGGGCTGATGGTGCTGCACCTACCACATGGACCAAACTTCCTTATGATCCGGTGGAGAACTCTACCAAGTTGACACCAACCAAAGGTGAAAAGAAGGAAGCCAAAGTAGAAGGCGGTGAGAATGAAGCCGTGAAGTATGCAAAGAATACCTATGTGTTCGAGTTCGAGGTTCGTGCGGCTCTGGGTCGCTCTAAACCTATCGAAGATATAGACGGAGTAGTAGCGGAGGAATACGCTTTCCGTCTGACACCGGAGAACCCAGAATGCGAAGGCTTCCTGATTGAACGTTCTACAGTATCAGTTGAAGATACATTCGACACCGCTGAAGGTAAGAAATGGAAGTACACTGCTGATGTCCTGAAACCTAAAACAGGTAATCAGGTTAAACCTTACACTGCGCAACAGTTGCCAGTGGCTCCTAGCTCTCTCGTATTTGAGAAAGAGGCTGATACTACAGGGAAGGCTATCACCGTAACCGCTACAGGAGCTGTTGCTGCTGTATCAAGTGAATCATGGGCGACTGTTGCTGTTGCTTCAAAGACCGTTACAGTTAAAACCTCTGCTAATACAGGTGCTCTTAGAGCTGCGAATATTAGTATCATGGCTGATGGAAAGACTTCCGTTGTCACCGTATATCAAGCAGGAGTATAAAGAAAAGCGGGATGTAACACACCTCATCCCGCATCTGCGGCTTTCGTATAACGGTAGTACATAAGTCTCCCTGACTTGAAGTCTTGGTTCGAATCCAAGAAACCGTTTTAATAAAACTCTACATCATGGAAGATAAAGAAATACTTGAAATGGGTATTGCTGATACAATCATTGAAAAGCCAATAGGTTTTATTGTTGATGAACAGCATTTCTACATATATCCTGTTACATTAGGAAAGACATATATTCTAGCTAGGCTGTTGAAAAGTCTGGAGACTAATGAAAAAGGGTTGGTCAGTAATCCATATATGGAAGCATTACGTTTGTGTACCGGGAAGAAAGATGTCGTCTGCCGCATTTTAGCCTATCATACATTCAATAGAAAAGAAGAACTGTTTGATAATGTCCAGATAGATGATCGGGTGAATTTGTTTGTAGATAAACTGGATTTGGAAGAACTAGTTACACTGTTTACTCTCGTTCTCTCGAACGATAATACAGAAGAGTATATCAAATACTTCGGAATAGATAAAGAACGTGTAGAACGCACAAGAATCGCCTCAGTAAAGAAAGATAATAGTAGTATAACCTTTGGTGGAAGGAGTATCTATGGAACAATGATTGATTTTGCTTGTCAACGTTACGGGTGGACAATGAATCATCTTCTATGGGAGATCAGTTATGCCAATCTTAAAATGCTTATGGCAGATGCTATAACTACCATCTACCTAAGTGAAGAAGAACGAAAACTGCTTGGAAAGAGCATAGGAGAGGTGATAAATGGGGATGATCCGATAAATAGGGAATTGGTAAGGGAGATGATTAGAGAGTAAATTAAAAGCCGGAATGACTCCAGCTTTGCTGATATTTATTGCTTTTATATCTCTTTGATTTTATTAATCTGGTTTTAATATATTAAAGATATCTTCGGCTGGATGTTGTATTAAGAAGACAAGAAATGCTTTATAATTGTCTTATAACAATGTTCATTCCATTTTTTTTAATCTATTCATAGGGTAGTAAAGTTTGAGTAAAAAAAGGCAAATACATGGAATGAGAGATAAAATGATGGAAATAAAAATCCATCCCGATACATTATAATGATTTTCTGCGGTAAAGAAATAATGTATCCATGCATTTATCATATTTTGCAATTTTTGATGTGCTGTCTGAGGATTATCTGACATATAGGTATATTCATCATATTCATTATTAAAATGGATATTTTGGGCATGTAATTTAATGGTTTTGTAGGAAACAAGTAAGGTAGAGTCTATTGTTTTAATATGATTGTCTTGGACATTTTTATTATCATATTTTAAAAGTATAAGTGCTTTTTCAAGTTTTACCATTTCGTTTATTTCATGTTTGATTTTGTCGGAAAATTTACATGGACTTTCGTTGATTAAACTTAAATAAGATTTGGTTAATCTGATATCATTTTGTACTATGTCGATTAGATTTTTATTATAGAACAAAGAATGAGTACATGTTGGAATTAAAAGTATTGCCCATATCATATAAAAGCTAATGCTGGAGATGATTAATTTGAGGCTGTATTTAGAATGTTGCTTTCTAAAAATGCCTTTTAATAAGTTTACTTCTCCTATAATCATCATTATAAAGAATGACGCAGTAATAAACAGATTAATTACAAATGGGAAAGTAGGTATGAGCATGGTAATAGACTTTGCTGATAACCAACAACAATATGCAAATGACAGTAATAAAATAATAGGTATAGTTACTGTTCCTGCAAAAAGAATGGTATTATTTGAAGAATCTTCAGATAGAGATACAACATTATTTTTGTTTCTGTTGTTGGCCTCTATTATGTACCTATCGATATCATTACTGATTATAGTTTGTAGCTCTTTTTTGTCGTTATATTCACAATAATACTGATGAAGTGAATTCATGTGTGCTTTTAGTTGTTCAATATCCGGATTGGAAATATTATCGGCTTTTCGACAATATACATGAATTTGTGGGCGGTTGTTTTCTTTAAAGCTATTATATGCTATATCAAATTCATCCATAGTGATCCCGCCTACATAATCATCAAATATAAAAATTATGCCATCTGCTTCGTTGCGAATAAAATTATTATAATCAGCTTGTCTTCCTATGTTGTCTTTCGTGAGAGATGTTTGGAAATCTTCGAAGGTTTTAACAATACAAGGCTTTTCCCATTTATTTTGCATTTTCCCAAAAATTACACGACAAAGATCGCGCTCATCTTGCAATGCTTTAGAACCTGCTATAAACCATTTTATTGTGTCGTTCATATCTTTACAAGTATTCATGTTTTGGTGATATCACCAAAAATCTATATTCTTCTTCCTTCATCTTAAACTTCTTCCCACAGTTGTGGCAGATAATTTTTGTATATGTCTTTAGTCACAAACTGATGTTGCTAAGAAAAAAGTGAGCTATTATTATAAATCATCAATGAATAACAACTTTTATACATAAGAAATCCTATTCTCCAAAGAATAATTGAATGGGGATTTCTTATATTTTATATAGGAAAGATTAATTGCAACTGTTGAATAGGTCTAAAGGCTGCTTTTCTTTATCTGCGTCTTTTATCCATATATTAACTAATTCAGGGATTCGTTCTATAACTTCTTTACCAAACAAAGCTTCTGTTAATAATCCCATATGCATTGAATCTATAATTCTACATAAGTATGATTTCCCTTTTTCCCACCAAGTAAAATAATCATCTGTTATTAGATAGTGCGCAGTGTATATTCCTAGACTTTCTTTAACTTCCCTCAATTCCCAACCGTCAAGTTGAGTTTCATAAACTCCATCGGCAACTCGACTTCCAAAAGTCGTTGTATAATAATATTCTTTTATTTCCCAAATAGCTTTTGGATTTATAATTGATGGGTATGCACCATCAACTCTTCTAGATAAAGTTCTGACAGGTTTTTTTCCATTAGTATAAGAAGTTAATGCACGTGGGTCATAATCACATATTGTAAAGCCTGACTTTTTAAGTGTTGATTCAATTAGCATATTAACGATGCATGTGAGAAAAGCATAGTCTTTTTTATTCCCTTTTTGTTTGTTCATTGGTAAAGGGCAAGTTGGTGCTAATTCTTGAAAGAGCTTTTCAAAAATACTTTTTGCCTCATTTTGTTTCATCAAATTAGATTTAATAGTCTGTAGCATTTCATCTCTATATTCTAAGTATTCTATTATTTCAGTCCCTAGATCAGTCCATTTATCATTTATGATTAATGAAGAATACTCAAGTTTTTCACTTTTGAATGCTTTTTTGACTTGAACAATTGTAGGAATTACACTTCTGGGATTAGGGTTTGACTTCGTTTTCTTGTAAACATAACCTAATTTCTGATTCAGTAACTTTATGTTTGACCAGAAATCCAGAGACTTATTTAAATATTTGTCGTTTGCTTTCATTTATATATTTTTTAATTTATCACTGTATTGTGAGATAAAGTTGACAAAATCGCAGTTTAATGCAGTACATATCTTATAGAGCTCAACTATATCAACTCTTCTTTCTCCATTTTCTATTTTACTGATGTATGATTGTGGCATACCAATCCTGCTTGCAAGTTCAGTTTGTGTTAGCCCACTCTCCATTCTTAAACTGTAGAGTAGTTCCAACAAGAGATAATATTCTTTTGTGTGAGTAACTTTTTTCATATTACAAAGTTATTTGTCTTTTCTTTATATCCCATTTTGGGATATTTGGTCATAAATGATTAGCTTTGCATTAAAATTTGAACACAGTTGATATGATACAATGCACTCCTCCTAAAACTCAGCTTTTAAAATGGGTTGGAAACAAACAGAAATTTGCAGTTGAAATAGTTAAGCATTTCCCTCATTCATATAACTTTTTTTATGAACCGTTTTTAGGTAGTGGTGCAATCCTTGCTACTGTTGCACCATCTAATGGGATGGGCTCTGATATTTTTACTCCCTTAATGGACATTTGGAATAAATTGTCCCTTGATCCTGAAGGACTTGTTGAATGGTATAAAGAAAGAAGAAACCTTATGGAACAAATAGGTAAAGCAGAAGCTTATAATGTTATAAGAGCTTCTTATAATGCCAATCCCAATGGAGCAGATTTTTTATATCTTTCTAGAGCTTGTTATGGAGGAGTTATCAGATTCCGAAAGTCTGATGGTTTTATGTCAACCCCCTGTGGTGTACACACTCCGATATCGATTGGAAGCTTTGAAAAGAGAGTAAAAGAATGGAATAGCAGACTAAAGAATGTCAGGTTTGAAAAATTGGACTACAAAGATGTCTTTTCTATGGCTCAAAGGAATGATTTCATTTATTGTGATCCTCCATATTCACATAGTCAAAGTATATTGTATGGTGCTCAAAGTTTTCAGTTGGAAGAATTGTTTAATGAAATTGATAAAGCTAAGGCTAGAGGAGTGAAAGTGGCTTTGAGTATTGATGGGAAGAAAAAATCGGGTCAGTATGTCTGTGATCTTCCAATCCCTCCTAATTTATTCGAGAAAGAAATGTATATAAATTGTGGAGGATCAATGCTAAAACGTTTTCAACTTGAGGGAGAAAATCTTGAGAACGAGAATGTTTTGGATAGACTATTGCTGACATATTAATATGACGTAAAAAGCGTTGTGATTTGCTTTCAAATTAGCACCAAAAACTGCGAAATATATGGGAAATGCTAATGGGTAAAAATAAAGCCGGATTTCTCCGGCTTTAAAACTATTAATTAAGGTTACATAGAAGATGGCAGTAGACGTTTTGACAATTCTCGTAAATCATAAATTAAGTCCGTGATATTCTTAGAACAATCGTGGGAGACTTGTACAACTGTGTCTAAAGTCTCTATATATTCTTTTTCGTTTTTTTTAATGTCAATGCCTAAAAGAGCTCCTTGTCTTCCCCAATATAGATTGTGATTTCCTTCCATAGTACAAATTTTATTATAACAGTCAGGAGTATATACACAGACTAAACTGATTAATCTATGAAGTTTTTTTCGTTCCTCTCGATAAGCATCATGATGTTGGCTGAGAGATATTTCTTTTATTGTATCTATATAACTTGATGTTAATGAAATAGCGTGCTCAAAATAGCTTAGTAATTCAATAATTTCAGTTATGGCTTTTATTCTTTCTTTATTACTTTTGTGTTCTTCTTCTATCTCTTTCAAGTCAATGTCTCTTTGAAATTTTTCTTTTTCTCTTTTTTGCTGGGCTTTATTGTTCATTTTGGTGCCAATCAAATTCATTCCATATCCAATTATTATACCACTAAATGAAATTATTGCTACTAGAACTGTTGTGTCCATCTTCTTATTCCTCCATCTTAAATTTAGTACTTTATTTAATTAACTCAGCTTCTAAAAGATAGCTATTAGGTTTTAGTTTCATTTGATAATATTTCATAGTTCTACCTTTCAAAGAGTTTATTATCAGTTCTTTATCCGATTCCGTCATTCGAAGGCCAAAATATATTCCAGTTACGGATTCAGGTGATATTTCAAATAAACCAGAGGAATATAAAGTTATTCTAATTTCTTCTTCACGTTCCCATGCCATTGATTTAGTAGCAATTAGGCATTTTATAAATTGTACATCATTTACTAAATTATTAGCTATACTATTTATTGAAAATTCTGGGGTATCATTTCTATATTGAACATTTAAAACGCTGTGCAAAAATCCATTTGATAAAGACTTTTGTAGCTGTTCATAATCATATTCAATACAAAAGCCTTTATGTCCATTAGTGTAATATGCCCATAATAATTCATTAATGACAGTTTTGCTTAAAGAAAATATTCCCAATTTAGTTCTTGCTTCTGCTATTATCTTTTCGTAATTGTCTTTTGCTGTATTTTTAGGGAGACCACTTTTCTCAATGAAGTCAAAAACTTCATATATCTTACTATCATTGACTATAGTTTCAGCTGGGTCGTTGAGGTTCTGTACAGTTGGCGCATATATTTGGTTATTGACAAGAGTCAATAAATCTCTATATATATCAGCTCTATATTTATACACTTTAGTCATTCGAATAAACTATATTATTAATAAGAATTTTATAAATTCTCTGCTAACTACGTATCCGCAAACATACTTACAATATTCGAAGAAAGCAAGAGAAGGAAATTATATTCTTGGTTTAGCTGGTTTTTTCTGGGTTTCCAAATAACCCACTGGGTTTTGTGGGTTTATGCCAACATTAACTGGGGTTCTTCCGACATTAACCTCATTTCTTCCGTAATAATGCGTCATTATTCCTGCAATAACTTAGTTTCTGACATCCGAAATGTGGTTAATGACATCATTAACTCGGTTTATGTATGCATTAATCGAATTGTTTGCATGACTAATTGAATTATTTGCGGAATAAATGTGTAATAAATAGGGTTGTTTGCGTGAATAATGTGCAAATAGTATGTGAACAGCATATTTGAAACTCATTTACGACATATTTACATCACCTTAAATAAAGATTCTACAACCTAACAGCATATTTAACAGCAACCTAACAGCACCTTAAATAAAGGTATTATTATATAGATATATTAAATAGAAGTTTTATATGTTTCTCTCTCAATCTCTCAAAAAAACTATTTTAGTCCAAGTTTCTTCAAAGCAGCTTCTTTGGCTTTAGCTCTTTCTTCGGATAATAATTTAGCTTTGCTTTTGACTTTCTTTTCGATGCTGATAACTGCAAGCTCTTCAAGAGATTTTGAGAATGAAAGAAAGAATCCTCTTGAATGGTCTGAATATAATCTTAATCCCCAGTTCGTCTGAAGATTCATAAGAACATTGTCTATGTGATATCTAGTTGAATATTTTGATTTGAGTTTTGCTGTCAAGGTTGCATATACCGGAAGATCGGCATATTCGGCCGCCCACTTAATTAAATCGTCTTTCTGAATAATATAACCGGATGCTTGTTTCCCTGCTTTTAGCTCGCCAGATCGTATACTTCCGGCGATTTGGTTAGTACTTACATGTCCCCCACGTTCGCAGATAAATATTGTAGCACTAGCAGCAGAAAAAGTTTCTGGAGTCTGCTCATCTTCTTCGCATTCAGATAAGCCGAACATGCGGGCGATTATAAGGCTTTTATTTGTCTTTGCATATTCGTTATTACCAATGATGCTTTTAATCGCACAGAAGGCACAGAAACAGGCTATATCGAACTCTTTCTTTGGGTTCTTGTAGTAATCCCAGAGAATATCAATGTTAATGCTTACATTTGGAGTTTTAAGATTCATGGTTCGCATTGACTTTTTAGCGTCCTCAATAGAGCTTTCAATATTGCCAAAATTGATATTGAAAAATGACGATGCACTTTTCATTCTTTCAAGTTCCGTACCGAAGTCCAAATTTTGCGAATGTTTATACACAGCGTAATCCATGATACTGTCTATCGTTTCTTTTATGTTCTCAAATGCCCCCTCTAAAAAAGAGATGGGAAAGTTCATGTAGATTAACTTTTTATTCATATATTTGCATCGTTAATTTGTTGAAATACACTGCGATAGTGTATTTGTACTATTTGAACGCTCGCATCGGTCGGCAAACTGGGTGCGGGCGTTTGGTAGATTATTAGACTGACTTTCTATTTGGGCTGTAACTCATTGAGAGTATTTTCTATTGCAGTTCCAATAATGCCTATTTCAGTCTGCATATCTAATTCTTTTCCTTTTCTTAATTCGTGCCATATTCTGCCGAGATTATAGTTTGCATATTCTAAAGTCTCACGCATCTTTTTATTTTCTTCTTCTAATTGGTGCAATTTTGTATTCATCTTTTTGATTAAAGTTTTTAATTTATTGATTTATGCCTAGAGATGGGGTGTATCATCCTTAATCATTTTCGTGTATTCTTCATCAGACATAGGTACATCAAGTACCTCCTTAATAAACCTCCATTTTGCGAATTTGGTTCCAGAACTGTAAGAGGAGGAGATAACAAAGAAATATCTATTTTCTTGTATATATTCCCAAAGGTCAAACTTCCTAACCCCTAATTCTTTACTAATGTCTTCAATGTTAGCAAATTTGCTGTTATGAAAACTTTGATAGAGATTAACACATCTTTTTATCTCTTCTAATGTTAGCGTTTCTTTTTTCTTTGCCATAGTATTCTGATTTTAAAGGTTTTCCGCTAACTTCTTAATATCCTCCTTGCTCGAAACCTTGTGAATAGTTCCGTCTAATTCGATGTAGCCGTTTATGTTGGTCGGTTCCTCGAATAGTTCGGTTATTCTCACATTTAGGGCACTAGCGATTTTCTCCAATGTCTCAAGTGACGGATTTACCTTTCCATTAATTATATTACTCGTGTTCGTCTGTGAAACTCCTATCATTGTGGATAAATCCATGACTTTAACACCTTTCTCTTTACACACTTCTTTTATTCTTAATTCTGCCATAATGTAGTGCATTAATTAGTTATGATACAAAAGTACAATACTTATTCTTGTATTTAATGTACTACATAATTAATTAATGTTAATGTGATGCATTATATTATTGTTTTGTTTTGCTATATTAATCTACTACATTATATTTGCATTGTATAATTGATGTATCACATTAAAACAATACAATTATGAAACGCTACAACTTATCCCAAATCATGAAAGACGCTCATAGATTATATAATAGTAAATCAAGAATGGGTAGAACCTTTGGTGAATGTTTGAAACTCGCCTGGTGTTGGGCAAAAGACGCTATCAAGTTCAAAGAAAAGAGAGAAGCTAAAATACAGGCTATGTTAGCTAATCAGAAGCCGGTAGAGCGAACTATAAGCAATGTTGCTAGTAATCTTACTTGGGATGATTGCTACAACGCAAATAGCAAAGGTTATATGGGTAGTCAGTATTGTGGTGATTAAAGTCAAAGTAATATAGAAATGAATAAAGTATAAACATATAAATAAAAGAATTATGAAAGCAACAATAGTAATGACCCAAGAAGCCCAAGCAAGGGGTGAGTATAAAGAAACATCATTAGATACATATAAGAAGAATATGGATTTTCTTATTATCTCATGTGGTTACAGAAGTGCGATTAGCTTTAATAAGCCTGTTGAATTGAAAGAAAGCCGCTCTATCAACCGTGCGAACTGTGGTGGTTATGTCTATTATGTAACTGATAAGGCACTGGATAAACTGAAGAAAGAGTATTCTTGGTCTTGTGATTTCTAAATGAATAAATAACTCAAAATACAAAAGTTATGGCAACAATAGAACTAAGAGAAAGCGATAAAAGAAGAGCTGTGAATCTCAATCGCAAAAACGGTTACGGTTTGGATGATGTACAGATGATGCGTTTAATCAATGCTCATCAAAAAGGTGATGCTTACAAACGTGCTTTAGTAGAGTTTCGTTTGACTGATATAAACTTTCATCGTGAAGTTGAATTGCTTATCAATGGCAAGTATGATGAACTGAAAGAACAGGTAAAACAGTGGTAATTTTAAAAAAGAAGTAACTATGATACTAATAGCTGAAAATCAAGAAGTAAAGGTGTACCAACACAATACTGTTGGCGGTCGGATTAGCGTATATCAGTTCAGAAACGGTGAATTGACTTTTGGTGCTGAAAAAACATCAATACTGAATAGATTTGAGAAAACTCATGTATATGAGATGATTTGCAAAATACTAATCTGTAATAATTGACCTTGCACCATTATTCAGAAGGCAGTCTTAGCACGACCATTGAAGGCTGCCTTTTACTTTACGACAACGCTTTCATTGTCGTGTATGAGGTGAGAGAAAATTCTTCTTTCGTTTGGATATGAAATAAATTTGCGGAAAAGAAAATAAAGATGTTCTTCGTGGTGGTTGAGCATGATAAAATATTAAAGGCGTTAGATTTAGTCCGTAAACCATCACATTAGACGGATTATTTCTTTCGCCTTTCTCTTTTATATGATTCTAAGCGTAGATAAGTATTCAAGAGGGTTCAGCAAGTCGGTAAGGCGTGAAAGGGTTCGAATCCCTGCTTGCTACAAATTCAGTCAAAAAAAATCTTCAATAGTGGAATTGACTGAACCGCTATTGAAGATAGTTATTAACATTAATACCGTTATAAGTATGAATGTATCTAATTACAGCAGCAAAGGTAGTGAAAAATTTCCTGCCTGCAATGGTGTGGTTACATCAAATGTGAATCACACAAGTGAAATCAAAGCGTACAATCATCCGTTATTCGGAAATGTACGCATGTTTGTGGACAATGGCAAGCCGTGGTTCTGTGCCACTGATATTGCATCCTCATTGGGATATGTCAAACCGCAGGATGCAATCGCAAAGCATTGTAAATCAGCCGGGGTAGCGTTTCGCGGAGTAGGGGTACAAACTGGATTAAAAGGTGATGGTACTCCGGCAATGCAAACCGTTAACATTAAGTTCATTAGCGAAGGTAATATTTACCGTCTAATTGCGAAAAGCCAATTACCCAAAGCCGAAGAATTTGAAAGTTGGATATTTGATGATCTTGTACCTACTGTTATTAATACTGGCAGTTATTCTCTCCAGGTTCCCCAATCTTTCAGTGAAGCTCTCATGCTTGCAGCGCAACAGCAAATGAGAATAGAAGAGCAGCAAAAACAACTTGTACAGAAGGATGAAGTTATAGCAGATAAGGACGCTCAAATAGTTGAGCTTGAAAAAGAGTCTGAGTACACGAGGGTGATCCTTCAGAGTAAGTCTACTGTATTGGTGACTCAGATAGCACAAGACTATGGAATGACCGCAAGGAGATTTAATGCCTTACTCCGTGATTTGGGAATACAACACAAGGTTCGTAATCAATGGATATTATATGGGAAGTATATTAATAATGGCTATGTGCACAGTGCCACTCATAACTTCACCCATACGAATGGAAATCCAGATGTGAGTCTTAACACAGAATGGACGCAGAAAGGGCGTTTATTCTTGTATGAAGAACTTAAGAAGAATGATGTGTTACCATTGATCGAACAGTAAAAGATGGATGAAATCAATGTAAATGACATTCCGGATGCAGTATTACTGAAATATTGCATCCGTGACTACAAGCGTGAGAAGCAATTAAGAGAGCAATATGAAGTTGATCTAGTGAGTTTGAAACGTTCTCTTAATGTTATGACAGATATGTATGAAATGGTAACACAACCAACTACTAAAATGATATCTGAGTGGGCAGACAAGAAAATAGCTGTTTATAAATCCTCAAATGTAAGTTTGAATAAGGCAATGGCTGAACTTAAAGCAGAAAACGCTAACTTAGCGTCTATAAACAGGGAGTTAATGAAAAGAATAGAATTATTAGAAAAAATGAAAAACTAAAATATGGCAAAGGAATGTTTTTATGAACTGTTTTCTCGTATAAAGGATGACAGTCGTCTTGCCGACTTGTTTAATCAAGTTCTTCATAAATTGGATATTGTTAGAATGATGTCGGCCCCATCTACATTTGAAAAAAAGGAAGAAGATGAATATGTAGCGAAAATGTTTTATGAAAGTTGTCTTTGGGAAATGTATCTACATGGTGTTATTGACAAATTGAACTTCTGGAAGAATCTTCTTAATGAATATGAATCAGAATTTGGTTCGAACTGGAAGTACTATGCTTCTTCAAAACGTCTTGAATCAATTAAAGAATATGGCGGAGATGATAAAGATTATGATACCGAGGGTAATATTCGGACTCTGAACTTGTCAAATGAAGATTTGGAGTGTTATTCGATTCTTACAGACTTGGTACAGGATGACTGGAGAGATATTGTACAAGAAACCAAAGCAGAGCATCTTTCTGGATTATGTGCTTCATTACAGACGCAAGCTAAAATCTCTATAACAGATGTTTTAAAGAATATATCAGGGCAGGAAATTCCGATGTATAAAGAAGATGAAGATGGTAATATGTTTAAAATGACTTTTGTGGATCGGGCACTATCAAAGGCATCTGATGGATCACGAGCTGATGATCTTTCTACTATGGTTTTATTCGTTTGTCATAGCATTCAGTTTCTCATAGAAAAGGTCAGGAAACTAGAGAAGTTCTGCGACAATAAAGAACAGCGTATTTCAGTACGTAATGATGTTGAATGCTTACTGAATCTTAATTTCAGAAAAATGGATTATTATAAACAGTTGTATTTATAAAACATATAAAATGCGCACCTCGTTAAGTCGGGGTGCGCATTATTCTTTCTCAAGCACGGTGTTCTATGTTGAAACAGATGTTGTTAAGCGTAAAAAGGTGAGCGAATCACATCGCTAATTTAGTGAAAAAGAACTCTTATCGTAAAAACCTGTTTCTAAGCCGTAAGGTACATCATCCCCTCTTATCTGTAGTTGATCTCCGCCAGTTCCGTAGTCGGTTGTTTTATCATATCCCCAATGAACCATAGCTATATAAAGAGTATAATATTTATTTGTACTTGACAGGTTTTCGGTGAGTTTTAGATCATTATCATTAACGGAATATTTCACAGATCTTCTACTCGTAAATTTTCCATTTTTATATTCATGGAAGCCCATTGTACCATTAGAGAAAACTAAGTAATATGTTGAATATCCTTTTACCATCACATACGTAGCAGTTCCGGACTCCAGCTCACTTGAGGTTATTGTCTTTTCATAAAATTCATCTTTTTCCTCATCTTTTCCGCAGCTTAACATAATAAGTGCAGTAATCATTAAAAATAAAATCTTTTTCATGGTTAGTGTTTTAATTTATTATTTCACAAAACTACTCAAAAACTTAATACCTCCAATTTATTTCACGACAATCTTTCCGTTGTCGTATATCAAATTCTCAAAAACATCTATTTCACCCTAAATCCCTCTACCTTTAGATTTATTTTTTCACAGTGCAGATTGCGGTAATTCAGACTTTCAAATATTCTTTGAACAATAGTTTTAAGGATACTTTTATCAAATCTTTCACAATAGACTTTTAGTGAAGTATTACAGATTGAAAGATATTCTATAAGACTTTTGAAAGGCTAATTTTGAAGATGAAAATAGGAAATAACGAACAATCGGCTTATTGTTGTGAATCCGAAAGGAAGAAATTCTTTAGTCAGTTGGTTGTGTGGTAATTTTGAGTAGAAATTTTTTTAATAATAAATATATGGCTGGACTTCATTTTGATGCAACGCTCGAAAACTCTGGTTTCATTCAGAAATTGGAAGAAATCAAGAAAGGTATAAAAGAAACTTCAAGACTTATTGAGGAAGAAGGAAAGCGCATTGACTCCATAAATCAGAGGTTTGAATCTTTTGATGAAGAGGTGCTAAAAATGTGTGGTAACCTCAATAAGTATTTTGATGGTCTTTTGAGTAAAGTGGAGTCAATGGCTTCTATGCTTCAAGTCGGGAAGGTTGAACTAAGTGCTCCAACTATCAAATCTGATGGTACTTCTACTCAACAATTGGAGGAATTACGATCTCGTAATGCTGAACTTACAGCAGAATTAGAGAAGCAGAGAGTAGAGATTAAGCAGCAACAGGAAGAGTGGAATAAACTAGCTACTGCCATCAAGTCAAACAATTTAAGTGTAGTAGAACAATATAAACAGGCTACAGCATCTTCAACCAATGCTGTTAAAGATGCAAAATTAGAATTGAAAGGATTGTCTAAAGAATTGGATGATAACCTTAAATACTATGATAAACTTGCGGTTCAGGCAGCAGCGTATAAAGAAGAACTTATAAAATTACAAGATGCTCAAGCGAAAGGAATTGCCAGAGTGGTGACTGGAGCTAATGGCACTTCTATGCCTGTAAATGATGAAATTGATAGATTAAAAAACAGTTTAAGTGAAGTAAGAGAGAATCAGAAAGGTGTTTCACAGGAAATCACAGCACAGAGGCAGCGCCAGGTGGAATTAAATACTGTAATTGAACAAGGTAATGAGAAGCATGTCCGTACTCGTACTTTAATTATGGATGCACGTGAGCAGATGATTCAAATGCGTACTGCTGGGTTGCAAAATACGATACAGTACCAACAAGCAGGAGAGGAGTTAGGAAAGATGCGTTTGCAAATGAAGCTTGTAAATGCGGAAATGGAATTTCTTGCTAATCCTAATAAAGGTATTGCCACACTTAAAGCCGGATTATCTGGTGCTGCTACATCTGCAAGTTTACTTGTAGGGATAATGGGATTGTTTAATGATAAGAGCGAGAAAATGGCTGAGTTACAGACTAAGATTCAGTCATTGATGGCGGTAGTCGTCGGATTGGAAGGCACTTATGGGATGCTCAAAAAATCCAATACCATGATGCTTGCGATTGAAAATGTTCGGCGTAAGGCTATAATTGCTTCTATGGCATTAGAGACAAAAGCAAAGACTACCAATATTGCATTAACGTGGTCTGAAGTCGCAGCGCAAAAGGCTTTAAATATTGTTGCTAAAGCTAATCCGTATGTTTTATTGGCTACAGCTATTCTGACTGTTGTTGGAGGTGTTTGGTTGCTTGTTGAAGCAAATAGAGACGCAAGGAAGGAAATAGCAGAGTTTAATAAATCTGTTGCTGAAAGTGCTGCAACTCCAATAGCTAAAGTTGAAGAATTATCAATGAAGTGGAATAGACTTGGCAATGATTTAGATGCAAAAAAGAAATTTGTAGATGACAACAAAAAAGCTTTTAATGAGTTAGGACTTGCAATCCTTGATGTGGTAGATGCGGAGAATCTTCTGAATAGCAATAAAGATTCCTTTATCAGTGCGATGATTGAGAAGGCTAAGGCAGCGCAATATATAAAACAGCAGGAAAAAAATATCGCAAAATTAATACTGGCAGAACAAAATATAGAATCAAAAAAGAATGCTAAATATGAAGATTCGTACTACTCCAATGGTGAATCCATCTCTGCGGAATCTAAAAGAAAGGCAGCAGTTGCTTCAGCAGAGAAACAATACGATGAGATCGCAAAGAAGATAAAAGAAGGATATACACTGGCTGCAAATGCAGAAGAGGAAGGTGGGAAAAAACTAAAAAATGCAAGAATTAAGAGTGCTGATGATGCGGAGAATTTAGTAGATGATTATACCTATAAAATGATGACAGGAATGGATAGGGGAAAAGGGAATTTTGAATCATTTGCCGCATCAATCTCCAATGGGTATAAATCTTTACTAGATACAATGAAGAATGAAACTATGACATTCTCTGAAAAAATAGGAAATTTCTTTGGCTCTCTTTTTAGTCTTGAAGGATATGATAATAGTGTATCAACAATCGGAGAACGTGTAACACAACTTCGAACAGACTACTTCAATGCCCAAAATAAATTGAAAGATTTAAGGAAGCCCAGTTCAAAAGCAAATCAAAAAGAGATAGATATCGCCCAAAAGGAAGCTGATAAGATCGCGAATATATATAAGAATTTAACAGGCAAATCAATAGATGATAAATCAGCCCAAAATAAAGCAGAAAAGCTCCGTGAACAGCAAGAAAAATATGCTACTTTGATGAATAAGCAAGCTTTAGAACAGAAACGCTCTGCTGAAGACCTTCAAACCCAGACCGATCAAGCCCGTATTAATGCAATGCGTGAAGGCAACGCCAGAACAATTGCCCAAATGAAGTTTAATCATCAGAAAGAGATGCGGCAGCTAGAACGGCAACAGGAAGATATTTTACGTAAGAAATTAGAGAATACTAAATCTGCTTTTGAAGCTAATCCGTCAAATAAGGGAAAATCTTTTAGCAAGGTCTACGAAGAAGCAGTAAACACTCAAAAAACTGGTGATGAAATGGTTTCTTTGTTTGGTGGGGGAAATGTAGACCTTCTCGCTCGTCCAATGATAGATGCTGCAAAGCTAGTTGAGAAAGGATGGAAAGATGCAGGAGACGGTATTGCTACTGTGTTTAGTTCCGCTTATGAGGTTGAACAAGACGGAAAGAATGTTTCAATACAAGTGACTCCTATATTACCGGATGGAACAGTAATGAGTCAGAATGAGCTTGAATCATATATAGATATTCAACTTAATGGAGCCAAAGATGTACTTGAAGCTGATAATAAAGGGATAGTCATACATGTTGATACAGATGTTAGTCCAGAGAAAGCAGAAGCATTCGGACAGAAACTACATGAATATCAGGAAAAATATTATGATGGAGTTTCGGGACTTTCAAAGAAAGGGCTTAATCTTGGGAATTTTTCTCTGTCAAAATCTGAAAAGGATTCTTTTTTTCAGCAAAAGGGATATCTTAATATTCAACATAAAAATGAGACTAAAGAGTATTATGATAATATTCTAAAAGAGTATCAGGACTACACCGACAAGCGTCTTGCCATCGAAACAAAATTCAATAAAGACATTAAACTACTTGATGAACAAAGAGAAATAGCTGTTAAGAATGGCGATACCCAGCAGGTAGAACAGATAGATCGCGCCAAAGCTCAAGCTACAAAAAACAAGGGGATGGAGCTTATGAACCTGGATTATGATAAGCTGAAAGAATCTCCTGAATACGTTCGTGCATTTGAGAATCTGAAAGAAACGTCTTCTGAAACATTGAATTCTCTTCTTAATCAACTAGAGAATGCGAAGAGTGCGGCAGCTAAAGTTTTATCTCCTGATCAGCTACGAGAATATACAAGTACTATTCAATCTATCATGGATGAGTTGGATAGCCGCAATCCGTTTCAATCATTATCTGATAAGAAGAAAGAACTAGCAGAAGCGGAGGAAGAGCTAGCTAATGCGCAAATGGAATTAGAGAATGCCCGTCAGACTGCCGAGGCTGTCAAGGGTGGAGCACAAATTGAGAATGGTGTCAAGCCCTCAAAATTCAATGCGAAGACCGGTAAGATAGATTCCACAAAATCTTATTTATCAGAAGCACAAGCTCTTGATAAGGTAAAGGAAAAAACAGATAACTACAATGAGGCGAAAGATAAGACAGCAAAAGCAAGCTCTAAAGTACAATCTGCTGAAAGAAAAGTTGCAAGTGTAATAGGAGAATTGTCTGATTCCCTAAAAGGTCTAGGTTCTGCTATCGGTGGACAGGCAGGAGAAATAATCAACTTGATAGGTGATATTGGAAACTTTGCCATGACAGCAATGGCTGGAGTTGAAGGAGCGTCAACTACTACATCTACTGCTATTAAAACCGTTGAAAAAGCCTCCGTTATTCTTGCCATCATAGGCGCTGCTGTTCAGATTGCAACTAAGATTTTCGATATGTTCAGTAAGGATGATACAACGGAGAAATACGAGAAAGCGAAAGAAGCGTATGAATCCTATATCAATATCCTTGATCGAGTAATTGAGAAGCAACTTGAGCTAGCGGAAACTCTTACGGGAGACACGGCAAACGCTGTATATGAAGCAGCTATCGCCAATATAAAGAAACAAAGTGAGAATGCAAAAGTACTGGGCAAACAATATTTGAACTCCGGTGCTTCTGGAAAGTCCCACTCAAAGGGTTATGATGAAGTAGATGATATGTCCGGTGAAGGATGGAAACAAGCTGCGGAAACATTAGGCATGTCTGAAAAGGAATTTAAAAAGAAAATGGGTGGTCGTATGACTGGGCTATTTGATTTGACTGATGAACAACTTTTAAAGTTACAATCGGATGCCGGTATCTTCTGGTCCCAACTTGATTCTGATACGCAAAAATATGCCGATCAAATTGCAAATGGTGTAGGAAAGGTTGCAGAAGTGTTAGAGCAACAAATAGCTGATACAACACTCATTGATTATGATTCTCTTCGTTCAGACTTTCAGGACTTACTTTCTGATATGGATGCCGATTCGGCAGACTTTGCAGACAATTTTGAGGATTATATGCGAAATGCGATCCTAAACTCCATGCTGAAAGATGAATTCATGGACCGATTAACAGCGTGGAGGGAAAAGCTGTATAATGCAATGGACGATGGGGTAACCGAAGATGAATATAACGCTTTAAAGGCAGAAGGTCAACAGATAGCTGATGAAATGAAAGCGAGACGTGATGCGATGTCTGATATATATAAATGGGACAAAGATGATGATGAACGTGAAGCTTCAAAGAAAGGATTCGCTTCCATGTCGCAAGATTCAGCTGACAAGCTAGATGGAAGCTTTGCTGTAATGACTTCGCATACCTATTCTATAAATGAGGAAGTTAAGAGTATTAATTCAGGAACAGAAAAGATAGCAGAGAAACTGTCATATCTCATAAATATGGATAAGAACATGTCTGAAATGCTTCGGTGTAATGATACTATTGTTTCCCATTTATCAGACATCTCCAATTATACATCTAACCTTGTGGAAATAAGGGAGTTCATGTACGCTGTAAAGCTAGGAATAGACACGTTGAACACTAAAGGAATAACATTAAAGCGATGAAAGGGCAACTCTACATAGACAATAAAGACGTATTCACCGAATTAGGTGTAGCTACCTTGCAAGGCAATTACGGAGAGTTGATGGCTTTTCCGTCTTCCAAGACACCGGATAGCAACGACTGGACAGAAGAAGATGGTAAGGAGTTTGACTTGTCCTCTATCACCCTTGACAGCCGGGAGTTCTCTCTTGAGTTCGGCTTTTTCTCCGAGTGGAAGTTCAATGACTTTGTTGCCCTATTATCCGATAGTAGTTATCATGACTTCAACTTTCCACACCTTGGAAGAACGTTCAGACTGCGACTTTCCTCACAGAACAGTTTCGAGATGTACAGTAATACCCAGCGTTCGAAGTTCACTTTTGCCAACGACTTCCCCCGTCCGGATGATTATGTATATCTGGAGCCGGTCAACACCATTCTCTTGCCGAAAGGCTACGAACTGGACGGTGTGGATTTATCCGCCTATAGCGTGCTTATCCTCAAAGGAACGAATACGGAGATACTGAAGACACCTGCCGTCAAGAAAAACCTATTGCAGAACTTCAAAAGGCAAGATGGCGCAATCTACGATGGTGAATATGTGAAGTTCCAGACAAAGGACGTGAACCTCAAATGCTTGATGCGTGCACCGGATTTTGAGACGTTTTGGCGTAATCGTGACGCCCTTTTGCATGACCTCACCAAGTTATCTACAAAGACCGATGACGAAGGCTACAAGTATTCCGATGCGGAGCGTATATTTTATTGTGATGAGTGGTCTGAAAGCTATCCTTGCTACTACAAGAGTTGCAAGACGGATGATTTCAATCCTCTTGGGGGGATATGGTGGGAGTTTACGCTTACTCTCGTATTCACTTGCTTCCGGTTGGAAGAAACCGATTACCTTCTTGCCAGTGAAGTGGGTGAATTTATAATAACAGAGGACGGAGAATTTTATATAGATTTAAATTGATTTGCCATGCCATTAAAAAAGAAAAGAATATCAGAATTAGATGAAGCCCAGAACATGAAGGGTTTTTTTACCATCGGTTACCGGATAGTAAACGGTGTCAAAACGAGCTTGAAGTTCGGGCTAGAGAAGATTCAGACGGCATTAGATAATATGCTCAAGGCTACGAGTGATGCACAAACAGCAACTACCGATATGAGGCAGTTAGAAGCCACAGTTGAAGAGAATGAATCGACTCGTGAAACTGCTGAATCCCGTCGCAATGCTTCCGAACAGTCGAGGCAAACGGCTGAAACCGGGCGTTCCCGTGAAGAACAAGCCCGGGAGGCTGCCGAATCCGTCCGTATCACTAATGAAAATGCACGTAAGACAGCCGAAACAGGTCGTTCTTCTGCTGAAACTGCACGGGACAATACAGAAAAGAAACGTGTTATTGACGAAGGTACACGAGAATCTAACGAGCAAGCTAGAAAGAATGCTGAAACAACGAGAGGTAATGCAGAATCCGAACGTGTGATCGCAGAAACGGCTCGCAAGTCTGCCGAAAGTACGCGATCATCCGAGGAAGGCAAAAGAAAGACAGCCGAAACCGAACGTGCCACGGCTGAAACAGGTCGTTCCTCTGCTGAAACGAAAAGAGTACAGAATGAAGATGCACGTAAGGCAGAAGAAGCCGCCCGTATTATAGCGGAAGGCAAGCGAGTAACTGCTGAAACTGGACGTGTTGATACAGAAACTAAACGTGTTTCGGAGGAGCAAACACGTAAAAGTAATGAAGATGCCCGTAAGACTGCCGAAACAGGCCGTTCCTCTGCTGAATCGGAACGTGTAAAGGAAGAAGATAAACGGAAAACCGCTGAAACAGGTCGTTCTACCGCTGAATCCGAACGTACTACTGCGGAAAACAAAAGAAAAGCAGATGAAGTCATAAGAGGCAATAATGAATCAGATCGTGTTTCTGCTGAATCCATCCGTAATCAATCTGAAACCGCTCGTATTAATGCCGAGAATACCCGTAAGAGTGCCGAGGAAGCTCGTGTATCTGCCGAGACTAAACGGGCAACAGCGGAAACTTCACGTGCTACTGCTGAATCAGGTCGTTCCTCTGCCGAGAATATAAGAGTTCAGAATGAAGATGAGCGTAAATCTACCGAAGCAGCACGTAAAGTTGATGAGACCAACCGGGCTAAGGCGGAAGTGGAACGTGTTAAAGCGGAAGAAGCTCGTAAAGCTGAATATGGCGGCATTGTAGATGAGATGAACCAAGCTACAGAAGATGCAACCGCACAACTAGGACTTGTAAAGACGGCTACTGATAATGCAAATGCTACAGCAACACTCGCAAATCAAAAAGCAACCTTGGCCGCCGAGAAAGCTGCCAAGGCCGATGCTGCCGCTGGTAGTGTCAACGAATCGAAAGAAGCTGCTTTACAAGCTGCGGCAGGTGCCAATGCCGCTAAAACTGCATCGGAAACCCAAACCGCTTTGGCTAAAAAAGCAACAGATGATGCTAATGCCGCTAAAACTGCATCTGTAACACAAACAGGTTTAGCAAAGAAAGCTACTGACGATGCCAACGCAGCAGCATTGGCCGCTAATAATGCAGTATCAGGAGTGGACGCTAAAGTACAAGCAGCTATTGACAAACTAGTAGCCGGTGCTCCAGACGCTCTTGATACGCTAATTGAGTTAGCGAACGCCCTGAACAACGATCCGAATTTTGCTGCCACTATGACAACAGAGCTTGGAAAGAAACTTAATGTTTCCGATATTGTTAATAATCTGACAAGTGGAGGAACTGGTAAAGCTCTTTCTGCAGAGCAGGGAAAAGCTTTGAAAGCTGCTCTGGACTCACATAATCATGATGCAGTATATGAGAAGATTATTACCAAGCTTACCGCCTTTAACAAGAATTTCGGAAGCTCTGCCGGGACCGTGTGCGAGGGAAACGATTCGCGTTTGAGTAATGCACGGCCTCCATTAGCGCATACGCATAAAGTATCTGAAATCAGTAATTTCCCTTCTTCTATGCCCGCTAGTGACGTATACTCTTGGGCGAAGGCTGCATCCAAACCAACCTATACGGCAAGCGAAGTAGGTGCCTCTCCATCAGGTCACAATCATACCGGTACATACGAACCTGCATTCAATAAAAACTCTGCTTTTAATAAGAATTTTGGTAGTGCAGAAGGGACAGTATGCCAGGGAAACGATGCTCGGCTAAGTGATGCCCGTACACCGAAAGCGCATACGCATAAGGTATCTGAAATCAGTGATTTCCCCACCTCTATGCCTGCAAGCGATGTGCCGTCATGGGCGAAGGCTGCTAGTAAACCTAGTTACACAGCGAGCGAGGTTGGCGCTTCTCCTTCTAATCACAACCATGCCGGAGTATATCAACCTGCAGGTAGTTATGCGGCGTCATCGCACGGTCATAATGCGTCTGATATAACTCCTGATAGTACTCATCGCTTTGTTACCGATACAGAAAAAGAGACTTGGAATAGTAAGGCTGCAGGAAACCATAACCATGATTCTACGTATCAACCAAAGGGGGATTATGCACCTGCTTCACATAAACATGCAGCAACAGATGTAACAGAAGATACCACGCACCGATTTGTAACGGATTCTGAAAAGACAAATTGGAATGGTAAGGCGGCAGGAAATCACAACCACGATTCGGTATATCAAGCAAAGGGTAATTATGCGGCAGCGACACATAAGCACGGAGCGTCAGAAATAAATGAAGATGAGATACACAGGTTTTTTACTGATACTGAACGTGAAAAGTTGGGCGGTATAGCAGCAGGAGCAAATAATTACACTCATCCGGATACACACCCCGCATCAATGATTGAAGAAAGCACGTCAAGAAAATTTATGACTGATGCAGAGAAAGCTTTACTAAGTTCTCTCGGAACTAATGCAGTTTTATTGTCTGGTCAAAGTTTAGGACAAAACGGGTATGTCAAATATAGTAATGGGCTATTAATACAATGGGGGAAGCAACCCGGTTCAACCGCTAGTACTGTTACCATTTATCTGCCAACTTCTTTTTATGATACTAATTATGTTATTCATGGCTGCATTATTAAAGATGCTTATGATGAAAATGTATATACTGCTACATCTTTGGTTAATCCAACGGTAAGCAGTTTTAAGATGGATAGAAATTTTGGTTCAAGTTCTGGAACAGGAGTATCTAGGGCAAAATACAGTTGGATGGCAATAGGTCGTTGGAAATAATTTAAAAACAAACATCATGAAGTATTGGAAAAATGGATTCTACGACGAATATCAGGAAGATTCGGTAGAGATTACAGAAGAGTATTATAATCAGTTACTAGCTGGTCAATCAGCCGGATTGCTTATAGTGGAAAGCAAGAAAGGTTGTCCGATCTTAGCTGTACATCAACCCTCTATCAAGGAAATTAGAGCACGAAAGCTCAATGAATTACGATTGTACGATTCATCTGAAGAAGTGAATCAGTTCTGTATAGATAATACGCATGGATGGTGGAATAAAGCTACTCGCGTAGGTCTTATGAACTCTATTGCAATTGAAAAGGGAACTGGACGATCTGAAACAAATATCTGGCTGGGTGATACTCTGTTTGTTTTGCCTGTCGAAAAGGCTGTTGATATGTTACAACAGCTAGAATTGTACGCCCTTGTGTGTTTTGACACAACACAAAGGCATACAAAGACTATTCAACAGCTAGCGACAAAAGACGAAATAGAAACATACGACTTCCGTACAAGTTATCCCGGAAAGCTAAGTTTTTCCGGATAACCGATCGTATAATCGTAGTTTTCGATTTCCTCAATAGTCTGCAATGCTCTGACTGCTGCAATGTGCGATTGTGTAACATTGTAGCAGTTTAGTGCATACATCTCGATTTCGTTCAGCATTCTTAAAGCATCCGAAACGGGAATGACATACTTTGTTGCGTCATACCACAATACCGTGTCTGTTTTACCGATTTCTTTTTCAATCGAAATAGAGTTAAATAATCCAACACGTGTGCTTTTATCTAACCACATGCTTTTACCCAATAAATCAAAAGAATTGACACTGTTTGATTTGTCAAATGATTGTATTTCAGACACTTTCATTTTTCGTGCTTCTTCAATGTCGTACTCATATTCTACCAAAATAGGATATCTATTTTTGCTTTCAGCTATTATCAAGCCGGTAGATTGACCAGCTAACAACTCTTGATAATATTCTTCTGTAATTTCTACCGAACCATCTATAGGCTCGTCGTAGAATCCATTTTTCCAATACTTCATAATACATGTTTTTAAATTATTTCCAGCGCCCGATCGCAAACCAGTCCCATGATTCTTGTGATAATCCAGTAGTACCCCCACTTGCATAATTTCTATTCAAATAAAATCTACTAACTGTTTTATTTATCGCCAAGGGAGATGATGAATATACGGCGGAGTCACTACTGGGCTTATATACAGTTGCAAATATTTTATATTCAGTATTATAAAAAGATGTAGGCATAGTCACACTATACGAAGCTGTAGATGAACCCCCAACTCTACCCCATTGTACAAGTAATCCATTATTAAATTTTGCATAACCGTTCAAGGATAGGTTTACGCTTATTGCGTTCGATAGATCAGCTAAAGCATACGTAGTCCCGAGAGAACTTTGCCAAATTATCAATGCAAAAAGTAATACCAATTTTCTACTAATGCTATTCATCCTTATTTTTATGTTATAATATTTCCTGCTTCCATCTACCTATTGCAATCCAATCAAAACCACGAGTAGAGCTGCCTACAGATATTGTAGTTGTTGCATTTACATATTTTCTCATTATAGACGCATAAGTGTTTGTCTTAGCATAAGGTAACGCTGTATATAATGCCTGATCGCTAGATGCTGTTTCCATTGTTGTCATAAATCGGTAGGTTGCATCATAAAAGGAAATGGGGAAATATACTGTCGCACTTCCAGTTGATGCATTTGTAAAATATCCCCATTGAACCAATAAACCATCCTCATATTTGCGATAGCCGTTTTGTCCTAGATTTTGCGAACTAATTTGCGCAGATTTTGTTCCGAGAGAACTTTGCGTAAAAACGATTATAAAAAAGACTACTATTTTTCTACTAAAATTATTCATAATCAAATCTATGTTATAATATTTTCTATTTCCAACGGCCTATAGCCACCCAAAAGAATTTCCAAGCACAGGGATATACAGTATTGCCATTTGTATATGTTACACCACCTTTAAAATAAGTAGTAGTTTTAGTGTTGACATAAGGGCACAAAACTACGGAATCAGCAGTATTGACATATTCTGCGCACATTGACATTGAATAACTGGTGTTATAAAAAGCCGTCGGAAAATAAAAATTAGTAGCATACGAATAACCACCACTATATCCCCATTGAATCATCATACCATCAGGTAGTTTATAATACCCATTCTGTTCCAGGCTTTTTGTCGTAACATTGGAAAAATCTTTCAATGCGGAATTCGTCCCGAGAGAACTTTGGTTAATATAGCAAGTGTATCTCTCCTCCTCTAATGTTCCTCCTTTAAAATCAATGTATCATATTTTATTTCACGACAATGCTGCTAATGTCGTATCTAATGTATCATATTATTGTTGATTCGTTTATCTGTTCCTTACTTTTATGCCTATTATTCTAATATATTTCTATTTGACATTTATATTTTAGGATATAATTCTAAAGGTAATATGATTTTATATAGTGACGATAAGGAAATAAAAATCGAAGTAAAGGATGAAAGTTACTCTTATGAAGCTGTCATGGGAGAAGATACACTTACTTTGTATTTTTCCCATCCCGGATATCTTGAAATTCCGGTCGGTTCTTGGTGTGATTTCTACGGGAAACGATACTTCTTAAAAAAGGATTCAAATTTAAAGAAGAATGGTGAACGTAACTTTGAGTACACTCTGATTCTCGAAACCGGTAGAGCAGACGCAACCTTGTGGAAAGTACGGCATACTGTTGATAATAGTATCAAATTCTCATATACAGCAAAAGCACATGAGCATCTCCGCTTACTAGTTGAAAATCTGAATCGTCGTGGTACCGGTTGGAAAGTCGGTGATTGTATTGAAGGAACAGAGAAAGTTATCAATTACAGTCATACCTATATTCTTGATGCTCTGAATCAACTGGCAGATATATACGAGATAGAATGGCAGATCACTGAAGAAACTATAGATGGAAAGCAGATAAAGACAGTTCATCTACGTAAAGTTGAATACAACAAGGATAATCCTTTGAAGTTGTCTTACGGGAAAGGCCATGGGTTCAAAGTTGGCGTAGGTCGGGAATCTGGCGACATTCCTCCTGAAATAATCCTCGTGGAGACCACGGATCGCAATATTGATTATTCAACATACGGAGCTAAGAATTTATTGCTTCCTAAGTCTAAAACTCTAGTTTACGAAGGCCGTACCTATAAAACAGATGCGGACGGCTCCTGTGTTATGCGTGCGGATAAAGAGCTTACTACCGCTAAGGAAGATAGCTTGGATTGTACAGAGATTTATCCTTCACGTGTCGGTACCGTCAGTGCTGTTCTTGAAGTCAATAAGGAGAATAATTTCTATGATTTTGTAGACGAAGATATCCCCAAAGAGTTGACTTTGAGGATTGTCTTATTACAGGTGAGAATATGACAGTTATCTTTCAGACTGGTATGCTTACCGGCAAAGAATTCGAGGTGAAGTATATTCATGAGGAAAAGGATAAGAAATCAGCACGTCGCTTTGAAATTGTCCCGCAGGAAATCGACGGCATTACTATGCCTGAACCGGAAGTATGGCGGCCCAAAGTTGGTGATACATACGCAGTGTTCGGAATTCAATTACCGAAAGCTTATATCTGTAATGATACAACGCAGACTGGTGCCAGCTGGGAAGTATTCAAAGAAGCTGCCAAATACCTGTACGAGCATGAAGATAGGAAGTTCACATTTACCGGCACGCTCGATGGAATTTGGGCTAAAAAACGCTGGTTGCAGATTGGTGGTAAAATTAAACTAGGCGGTTACGTAGACTTTTCCGACACACAATTTCATCCAGAAGGTTCCCTTATCCGGATGATCGGAATCAAACGTTTTGTGAATAATCCGTATTCTCCCGAAATTGAACTTTCTAACGAACCGGTAGGCACATCTGTTTCAAGTGATCTGAATAAGATTGAGACAAACGAGGTAACGGTCGATAGTAAATACAAAGATACTTTGCAGTTTACCAAGAGACGGTTCCGAGACGCAAAGGAAACTATGGCTATGCTGGAGGATGCTTTTCTGAATTTCTCTTCTTCTATAGACCCTATTACAGTTCGCACAATGCAACTGCTTGTAGGTGATGAAAGTTTGCAGTTCCGGTTTGTGAACTCAAAAACGAATCCGGCACAAGTATCTCACAATATAACTTATAATGCCAGCACAAGAATACTGAATGCTCCGGCAGGAATCATTCAGCATTTGACACTCGGTATTAGTACTCTTTCTTCTTCTCACAAGGCAGATGAATATAAATACTGGGATTTGGTTGAATACAATTCTCCGGCACTCACTGATCTTGAAAAGAAATATTATCTATATGCTGTATGCAGCAAAGAGAATCAAACTGGTACGTTTCTTCTAAGCGAAACGGCTATTAAGATGGAGGGCATAGCAGGATATTATCACTTCCTAGTCGGTGTCCTCAACAGCGAGTATGAAGGTGATCGCAGTTTTGTTGAGCTGTACGGATTTACGGAGATTCTGCCGGGACGGATAACTACTGAACAGATAATTTCCCCGGATGGGGAGACGTATTTCAATTTGGTAAAAGGTGAAATAGGCGGAAATATTCAAATTAAAACCGGATCGTCTGGATTGGAAAATCTGTCTGAATGGGAAGCAGCTCACAAAGAAATTGAAGATGCTGGTAAAGCAGCAGAACAGGCCAATAATGCAGTAGAAGGGCTTCATGGTTATGTAGATGGAGTATTTGCCGATGGTATTATTACGGAGGCCGAAGCGAAAGCTATTGAAAAGTATATCAATACGATTAATAATGCAAAGGCGGCGATTGAAGCTACCTATAACAAGCTATACACTGATGTGTATTTATCCGGGTCTGCCAAAACGGGTTTATTAAATGCTAAAGTTACCCTTATGGGGTGTATTTCAGACCTGATAAATGCAATTAATGCAGCTATTGCAGACGGACTTACAACACCGGAAGAGAAACAAAACGTTGATGCCAATTTTGCCTATTTCAATAGTGCCTATGCTGATTTTAATACAGCCGTAGAAACAGCGAATAGAGCTATTCAGGACAAGCTAAAGGAGTTCTCGGATAATGCAATGAAAGAAGCGTTGCAAGCCTTACAGGATGCGGCAGATGCAGCTAAGGCGGCAGAACAAGCGAATAGTGCTGTTGGTAGCTTGCATACCTACGTGGATGGAGCATTTGCTGACGGCATTATTACGGAAGCAGAGGCTTTAGCCATTGAGAAGTATCTAAATACAGTCAAAAATACAAGGGCAGCCGGAGAAGCTACCTATAACAAACTGTACGCAAATTCATACCTGGAAGGTGAAGCGAAAACAGGTTTGCTTAATGCTAAAATATCTCTATTTGGTGCTATTGACAATCTTATTGCTGCAATCAATACAGCCATTACCGACGGACAGACAACCGTTGAGGAAAAGCGGAATGTAGATGATAAGTTTGCCCTGTTTAATTCTGCCTTGGCTAGTTTCAATACAGCGGTTGAAGTTGCGAATAAAGCTATTCAGGATAAATTGAAAGACTATTCAGATCAGTGCTTCGCTGAATTGAAAGTTCTCAATACTCAAATCTCCGCACAGGTGACGCGGGTCGATAGCTTAACGCAGAGGATAGACACTGCCGGATGGATTACCACGGCCGATGGAAATAAAATTTATGCTTCTAAAGAGCTGGAAAATGGCAATACGCTTATATCTTATATCAACCAGGCGGCAGGTGAAACGACTATTCACTCTTCAAAGATTAACCTAGAAGGTGCTGTTACAATCACCGCACTACATAGTGACCTGCAGACAGTGATTAACTCCAAGATTGACAGGGACGGATTAGGTAAGTTGGCATTTGAGGATGCGGTTGAATATGCGAAATTAGGCACTACCATTGTGGTAGGCGGTTACCTAAATACTGAATTGATAAAAGTCCGTAGAATTGATGCAGATTCCGGTTTCATAGGTGGTTTTACCATCGAGGGTGGTCGTCTTGTGTGGACACGTTCTGATTATTTCGGAGGGACATCAAGAAGTTTAAAGCTTGGTTCAGGAACTGCAAAGGAAGGTGTTATTAATGTGACTTTTAATGCTGCAACTGATGGTAAATTTGGAGTTTGTGCAGTAGGAGCAACAGCTGGAGGAAGTGCGGCCATCTATGGTTCTTCTAAATCAAATCCTACATATCCGAGCAATTACATTTATGCTGGATATTTTGATGGGAATGTAGAAGTATTAGGTGATGTTTCTGCAAACGGATTTTACCCAAGGGATGGTAATGGTAATTCATTATCTGTATTGTCCGATGTATGGATTACTAATCTGGACTCTCCAGGAAAGATCTACAAGCAAAAAATACGTATAATAAAAGGTATGGTAGTAGAAATGACAAATACATAAAATTGTAATGAAAGTAAATTTAAACAGAAACTTGCTTGACTTTAGAGGTCGGGAGTTTATTGAATTAGTGAATGGGAAAGAAAGTAAGAAATCTGTCCGTGATTTGGTTGCAGAGGCATTATTTGCAGCTGGTTCTAATCCACAGAAGAATATGGAAACTTCCAAGAAGTTACGAGCATATAAAATGCTACAACAGATTATTAGCAATCGTGGAGTACTTGATATTGAGACAGAAGATGCTGCTCTTTTAAAAGAGATTTGTGGAGAATATCTCACTGCAGGTACATACGGACAAATTTATGATTTAATAGAAGGAGGAAACAAAGAATGAACATTACAGCAACTAACAGCACCGCTTCAACTAAGGTTACGGATGCTATCATGGTTAAATACAGAATGTCAACTCGTGGTACCGAAGCGGTAAAAGATATTACTGCCGAGATTGTCAAGGATGAAACGGTAGCCGGATTCTTCAATGCATCACGAAATGGAGTAACCGGCTTCTCGCTGCATGAGGATCATGGGCTAACCTCTGGCGAAGTGAAACAAGTGTTTCAGACAGCTATCGATGATTGTAGCGAAGTCTTTAAATAAAGTATTAATATTTTAGATAAATGATTATGGATTATTTCAAAAACTTACTTATTGGATTGATTACCGGTATAGCTGCTTATCTTAATCCCATCTCTGGAGAGATCAAAAGCCTTATTGCGGTATTTGCTCTTAATTTCATCTGTGGGCTGCTTACTGCGCTACTTATCAATCATGAAAGCTTTTCTTTCAAAAAAGCTTGGAGATGTATTGTAGAAGCAACTATTTTCTTTGCCTTGGTTAGTTGCATCTACTTTATTGGTGAACACAAAGGTAATCCGGAAGGTGCGCTACAATGCGTCTCATTTATTACGTACAGCGTATTCTATTTTTACGGGGTAAATATTCTAAGGAATATCAAAGAGATTTTACCTAACTCTAGCAATGGCTATAAGGTAGTAGCTTTCTTGCACTATGTACTAAGTGTCGAGTTTATAAAGAATATCCCTTATCTAACGAACTACTTACAAAAAGGAGGTGCAAAATGAAGACTATTGATACAATTATTATCCACTGCTCGGCCACACGTGCCGGGCAGGACTTACGTGCAAAGGACATTGACCGGATGCACAAACAAAGAGGCTTTAGTCAGATCGGTTATAACTTCGTCATTGACCTTGACGGAATGGTTGAGAATGGGCGGCCGTTAAGCATCGATGGGGCGCATTGTAATACGAAAGGCTTTTCAGAGTCTTCGTATAATAAACACAGCATTGGTATCTGTTATATCGGAGGCTTGGACGCATCTGGAAAGCCTGCTGATACACGTACTCCGGCTCAAAAAGCTAGTTTGCGTGAGCTGGTAGCAAAGTTATGTAAGGAGTATGATATTGTCGAGGTTCTCGGACATCGTGATACATCTCCAGACCTAGACGACAGCGGCGAAGTGGAACCGGCAGAATACATCAAGGCTTGTCCCTGCTTTGATGTTCGTTCCGAGTTTTCTAATTTTCTTCGTAATACAGTGATCTGGCCATGAAAGCGCTACCATGGATTTTGATTGTGTTGTTAGCCTTGGCGGTTCTGTTTTTATGGAACCGCCAACAAGAACTGTCGGGACTACCACATCCGGATACAACCGAATACGTCGAAACTATTCCTTTCTATTACCCTGTACCTAGGGATAGTGTAATCAAGAGATATAAAACAGTTAAGTTGCCAATAAAGAAAGATTCTTGCGAGGTTAAACAAGATACCTGTATCCTTGATTCGGCAGAGGCCGTTATTCCTATTACCCAGAAGATATACGAAGATAACCTATACCGGGCATGGGTGTCTGGCTATGATGCAAAGTTGGATAGTATTGAAATTTATAGTCGGACACGGGAAATTAGAAAACCAGTACTGTTTCCAGCAAAGCGCAAAAGATGGGGATTAGGGTTGCAGGCTGGGTATAGCTATCCTAACGGTCTTTATGTTGGGGTTGGGGTGAGTTATAATTTGTGGCAGTGGTAATACAATAGTAAATGTTTAATGAAAAAATATTATATAACTATTCATACTCAATTTTAGTTACATGTTTCAATTATATGTTTGAGTAGTTACTTGAATGTACTTTTATCCCCAGATGTTAATTGTTGTTATAATTTTCCATGAATATTGAGAATATATGTCGGAATAGTGTAATATTTGTACGGTATAATTTAAAATCAAAATATTATGGGAAGTACTGGATCTGGAAATTTTAGTGATTATAAAGAATATAATAAGGCTGAAAAAGGAATAACTGGTGGATTTGATAAAATAGATCAATGTTCTATTGCTTTTTCTGATTTTCTTGAAGATGTAGAAACATGTGAATATTATTTAAAATATGGCGTATTACCTCCAGAATATACAGTCGTTTTTGTTGTTTTTGATAAACGTATGGTAGCAAAAGATGAGGAGGGATTAATTATAGGTTATCTTCCAACAAAATATAATTATCTCCGAGCTTGTATTGCAGACAATTATACTTATGAGGGAATTGTTAACGCTGTACTCACATCTCCTATAAAAACAGTTTCTATAGCCATAACTCCATTAAAAAAATGAGTAAAATATGTTTAATAGGCGACATCCTTGTAGACGTTACTCTCAAAACAGAGTTTAATCCACTAAAAATGCGTTTAGGAGGAATAGTACATGCTGCTCGTGCTCTTTGGGCCATGGGCGTAGAATATGATGTAGCCTTTTTCTCTCCATCATATCTTGACGTTCATATAAGAAAGTATCTCCAAAAAGTGGGATGTTATCAAATTTTCAAATTGGGTGATGTGAAAAATTTGCCATACACTATTCTTATAGGGGAGGCCAAAGAAATAGGTGACCAACAGTATGACTTTCTATTAGGAGATAATAATGCAGATATTGATTATGATAAGAATAGTCTTATTAGACTTTCTGGGTATTCACAAATTCTTGTAATTTCAGGAAATTATGATTTATCTCTTTTAATTCCTTATATTAGTGATAGTTGTAAAATATACAGTGATATAGCTAATAATGTAAAATCTTATGAGGACTTGAAATTAGAACGAAAGTTTGATACATTATTTCTTTCAACATCTTCAGACTTATTTAAACAGTATTATTCTTCTTTTGACGATTTTATAGGGCATCTATCTGCATATGCAAATAGGATTGTGTTAAAGGAAAATCGCGGGGGAAGTCGTGCATTTGATTGCTTAAAACAAGAAAAGTATAGCATACCTTCCCAAACTAAATCAATAACTCACTCAGTAGGTGTTGGTGATGTTTATGATGCGGTTGTAATGTCCTTGAGTGATGAACCTTTTGAAGATGCTCTATATCGTTCATCATGGATAGCATCCGATTATGCATCAACGACTTTTACTGAAAATTTTAAGCAAAATGTTCTGCGAACTTTATCAATTTCTATCGCTGATTTAAAATTGTTGGGAGGATGCTTGGTACCATGGGAGGAACGAATTGATTGTAATATATATATAGCCGCTCCAGATTTTGATTTTGTTGATAGAGGTCCTATCGATATTCTATGTAATAGTCTAGAATATCATAATTTTAAACCTCGGCGTCCCATAGTGGAGAACGGTCAAATGAGTAACGGTGCAAAGAAAGAAGAAAGAATCCAATTGTTCAGTAAAGATATGAGTCTTCTTGATGAATGTAATATTCTTATTGCTGTAATCATATACGATGATCCTGGTACTTATATTGAAATAGGTTTAGCTGCTCAACGTCAACTACCAGTAATCGTTTATGACCCTTATCAACGTGCAAACAATTGTATGCTTACTGAATTACCTACTCTTGTAAGCCATGATCTTGATGTCGTGATATCTGAGGTCTTTAATCAATATTCTAAACAATTAGACTATGGAAATTAAAAAAGGTATAATATTAGTATCTGGTGGAATGGATTCTACCACATTAATGTATTTATTTGTACATCAAAAGGTGGAATTTATTCCGCTTTTTATTGATTATGGACAACATTGTGCAAAAAAAGAGTATGCAACTCTTTTGTCTGTAATACCTGATTCATATCGCGATAAAATAGAGGTTATAAATGTATCATCAATATATAAACACTCGAAATCTCGCTTTATTATTCCTGCTAATTTGTGGGAGGATAATATAAAAGCAGAAGATTTATATATTCCTTATCGTAATGTATTACTTCTTACAATTGCAGCATCTTATGCGCAGACGATCGGAGAGTCTTATGTTTATTCTGCATTTATTAATAGTAATCATGCTAAAGAAATAGATTGCTCTTCTGCGTTTTTTGATAAATTGGAAGGCTTACTTTCAGAGTATGGATCGGTTAAGATAAAGATGCCATTTCGTGATATGTCAAAGTACGAGGTTGCAAGATTGGGGATAGAGCTTCAAGCCCCAATAGGTAAGACTTTTTCCTGTCAGGCATCTCCTGATATTCCTTGTGGAGCTTGTCCTAATTGTGTGGATAGGTTAAACGCTTTGAAACAGATAGAAAAAGAAATATTGAGTTATGAGTAGTGGTATGGCTTTCAATGCACAGAAACTTGCTGAATATATATTGACAGGTTCTGAATTTGAGGTTTGCGACCCAAGCCCATGTCCTTATAATAATCACATAGGGGCGTTATTTACCGACATTATTTTACAGGCTGGTGTAAATTATGGTACGGTCGTACACCCACGTGTAATCTTTGTTTTGGAGAATTATCCACAGGCGTATACTGTATCTCGTTTCTATGTAACCCTACGTAAACATGGTATAGAAAATGTTTTGTGTTGGAACCATCCTGTCAAATTACAACGAATGTATGATTTGCTTGATTTTTGTCTTAATAATGGTATTCAAACTGCCCATGATTTAAAATGTTTTTTACATGACATTAACCATATTGCATCTTTCAAAAAAATCAAAGGGATAGGTGATAAGACTTTTGATTATTTATTGAAATTAATGAATGTTGATACGGTAGCTGTGGATCGTCATATTTTTTCATTTGTCAAAGAGGCTGGCATTGATAACAATAATTATCAGGAAGTAAAAGCTATTGTTGAGTATGCGGCAGATTTTCTGGGTATATCACGCCGCTGTATAGATTATAGTATTTGGTCATATATGTCATCAAAAATGCTAAATAAGCAATTGTATTTTGAGTTTTAGATTAATATTCATTTGAAACTATTGAAAGGGAAAGCTTAATGAGGGCTACCTCATTTATGCTCTTTGTTAAATGCTAGAGCCGTTAGCCTTTATTTTCTCTAATAATTGGCAGAATAGTATTCAAATAAAAAATAATAGTATATTTGTATACAGACGTGGATGTCTGTTGTATCATCTCTCTACGGAAAAGTTGCTAGTTTTCGAGAACGGGAGACAATACGTTATTTATTCCATTAAGAATGAGCCTCGACTAAGTGTAGTCGGGGCTTTTTTTATTTGAATTTTATTTGATAAGTCCATCTTGATTTGTATGTTTGCATAAACTTTAAAAACAATGTTTGACCTATTAAAAATGTATGAGAATGGGGCTTTCTATTTTAAGCCTGGAGAAGATCTGAAAACAAAATGCATGGATTCACAAATTCCCAAAGAATGCTGTGGAGTATATATAGTATATGGATTTTGTGGAAATGAAAAAAAAGTAATGTACATCGGAAGTTCTGGGCACCTTGATGAAAATAATAAGCCCAAACCTCGTAAAGGTGGATTAAAAAGAAGAATCTATGGAAAGCAAAAAAATGAATCTGGAAAATTAGTTTACCGAAACAAGTTATGGCCTGATTTAATGGGGACATCTATTACTAAATTAGAAATATGTTGGTATAACACAGGAGATGATAACCCTTTAAATGTCGAGTTTCTTTTATTATTGGAATATATTATTCTTTATAGGAAATTTCCGATATGGAACAAAGAAATTAAACTTGATAAACGACTGAATGTTGATTTAGAAAACTTTATGAAGGAAAAAAATATCTCTTTTTTTAAGATGATATCAGCTCAATAAACTATATATTCATTGACTACGAAATTTAATAGAATTTCATGAATCCAAATACTGAATACGAAAGATTCACACAAGAAATATATCAGGAGTTAGTTAATGCTCATGGTATTACAACTAATGTTGAACACAATATAAAGCTCACTGGTAAATCAGGACAAAAACATCAAATTGATGTATATTGGGAATATAAAATAGCTGGTATTCAGCACAAAGTAGCCATCGAATGTAAAAATTATAACCGTAAGCTCTCTGTTGATAAAGTAAATGCATTTCGTGGTGTATTGGCTGACCTTATTGATGTTAAAGGAATTATGATAACCCCAAAAGGCTACCAAGCTGGAGCAAAAAAAATAGCAGATTCATGCGGAATTAATCTAAAAGAATTAAGAACTCCTAGTGAAGAAGATGATTGCATAGTAGCAGAAATAAATCTTAGTTTCGGCATATCTCTTACCCAACGTCTTTTTTCACTTGATAATGATTGGGCAAAAGCAAATAATATAAATTGGCTATCATATAGAAATTTCATTGCCCATTTTTCGCAACGAGGTGATGATTGGGGAGAAGATTATCTTCCTTTAGATACCGCTGGAGATGACATTCTTGATGAAAAAGGTAATATTATTACGACTTTTGATAAATTAGAAAGTGAACTTCCTCAAAAAACAGCACAGGTATTTGATTTTAAGAACGCTTATGTAATTACCTGTAATTGGGGAAAAGTAAAAATAAAAACGGTCAAATTTATTAATAGCAAGACACATAAACAGACATCAATAACTCTTGATGCGAGGAGTATAACAAAAGCAATACTCAAGGATGCATTAAGTGGTGAAATAATGTTTTTTTCCAAGGAAGCTAAAAAATAAAAGGGGGATTACTACCTCTTTTTCTTATGCTCTCTGTAAGATAGTTGGATCAGTTGGGACTTTCTTGATAAAATCTCTCTCTATTATATATGCGTCCATTTTACCAGCATCAAACGGTTTAAGCAAAGAAGTAACATCTGCTTTCTGTAAATCAGAGTCCAACCATTTTTCTTCGTCCTCTTTCGATAGAATTGCTGGCATCCGATGTTTCGTATTATGGATATAATCAGTCAAAGGATTAGTATTTGTGGTTATGATAGAGAAAGTATCATATTCTTCTCCTGTTTCTTTGTCTAGCCAACGATCGTAAATACCTGCCATTGAAAATATAGTCTCATCTTTCAGGTAGATGTAATAAGGAATCTTTTTGCTCCCTTCATGTCTCCATTCAAAGTACCCTGTACTCGGTACGATGCATCTTTTCTTCATGACCGGCTCCCGGAAAGACGGTTTCTCAAAAATAGTATCCGCTTGTGCGTTAAGTGTCATTCTCCGTATCTCATCAGCATTAGTTTCATCTTTCGTCCAAAAAGGTATTAATCCCCAGTTGAAAACCTGCACTTCGTCTGAAGTGGTGATAATAGGATATTGGGGGAAGTTGAACGCATTCACGTGATACTGCTCGTTGAGCGTATCTTGATATATTTCAACGATATCTGATTTTCGACCGTACCGAGCGGCCAATTTAATGGCTTTAGCCGACATACTATTATGAAAACACATACTACTTACAATTAATGGTTAGAATCTGATTGATGTCAGTAGTATAACGCCCGGAAAGCTGTTCTTGTTTAAGTTTCCAATCTCTTCCTGTTCCTTGAATAGCCAACTTAACAAGCTGGTTATGTTCACCGTTGATCTTGTCAATAGCCTGCATCAAATTCTCCCGTTTCTCCCGATCCACTGTGTCGAATAGTCCAAGTTGGGAACTGGTTGTTATCTCGGTTATGATAATACCAGCTTTCTTATATTGATAGCCCTGAATGAATATTGTCTTTAATCCGGCTAGCGCATAATGTACTATCTCTTGCGTATCGTTTGTTGGTACCGGAAGATGTAGAACGGTGTTTTTCCAATATTGAGGAAGATCTTCTCGAAAGTTATTTGTGTGAATGAATACCATCAGAGACATTGCATAAGATTTTTGTTTCCGGAGCTTTTTTGCACAGGTGGAAGCATGAGTAGCAATAGCTTCAGCCATCGTGTCGATGTCTTCTATCATCTTGCCAAAGCTCCGTGAAGTACAAATTTGCTTCTTGGCCGGTGGAGCTGATTCCATGTCAATACACGAGATACCGCGAAGTTCTTTCCATGTACGTTCACCTACTACCGTCATATTCTTGCGTACCCATGAGCCAGGCAATAGGGTAAAGTCATAGGCTGTTTTCACTCCTTGCTTTTCGAGCTTTGCTGCTTGTCTACGTCCGATTCCCCAAATGTCGCCAATTTCGGTAAGTTCAAGTGCACGGATTCTTTTTTCCTCGGAGTCAATGATACAGAGCCGATTGTATGCAGGATATTTCTTTGCGAACTTATTAGCTACCTTTGCAAGCGTCTTGGTAGGGGCAATACCTAAACTAACAGGGATATCGGTACCACGTGTTACCTGGTTTACTATTTTTTTCCAAGTAATTGAATATCTTGAATACCGTCAAGATTGATAAATGCTTCGTCGATAGAATAAACTTCCAGTTCGGGTACTAATCCTGCCAAAATAGACATTACGCGTCCGGACATATCACCATATAGTGTATAATTGCTACTGAATACAGCAACTCTATGAGCGTTTACCAGATCTTTAATTTGATATGCTGGAACTCCCATTTTTATCCCTAGTTCCTTGGCTTCGTTGCTTCGTGCAATAACACATCCGTCATTGTTTGATAACACAACGACAGGTTTTCCATTAAGTGACGGGTTGAATACCCGTTCACAACTTGCATAGAAGTTATTGCAGTCCATCAATCCGAACATTATCTTTTCCTCCGATTCTTTTTAATTGTATAAGTTACTATTCCCCACACCATGAACTCATTATCTTTTGTTACCTTAATCAAGGGATAATCAGGATTGGAGGGAACCAGCCAAGCCGCATCAGGTTCTAATCTTACTCTTTTGACAGTAAATTCCCCGTCTATAAAGCACACGGCAAGATCATAATCCAATAATTCAAGTGACTTGTCAATTACAAGTATATCACCTTCTTCTATTCCCTCATCCTTCATCGAGTCTCCGACTACACGTCCGTAAAATGTGCTGGCCGGATGGCGAATAAGTTCTTTATTCAAGTCTATAGCCTGTTCCAGATAGTCTTGAGCAGGAGAGGGGAAACCGGCTTTGATACCTTCATCTGCAAATTGCAGTGGAAGGTTGCTACTAACATCTATCTTATGTATTTCTATTTGTTTCTTCATAAATGATTATATTTCCCCTAATAACAAAAAACAATAGTAATTTGCTCAAAGTTGTTTGGCTGGTGATTCTGAAACGAAGATAATGAAAACGAATAATCAACTACTGAAAAAGTAAATATAGGGTGAATTAGTGGAATTTTGGTATCATAAAAATGTAGTAGAAGCCGAATGTCCTTTCTCGACAAAGCCACGATCAGCAAAGTTAGTATCTAATATATTTTATCCATTTCATTTCGATATAGTCTTTGTGCTTATCTAGGTTGTTTGTGTTGTTAATTACGCGATTAATTGCAATTTTTGCTTGTGGTCATTTTATAAATAGCCATAGTTCTCTGACTTTTTATTTTAATGTTATTATATTATAAAACAATTTTCTATATTTGCATCCATAATTGATAAATGGAATTTATGCTTAATTGGTGATAAGATTTTCTCTAAAATTGATGTTTGTTTTACTTATGTTTTACGACGTTGTAGCTTTATTTTATAATAGGTTTATATATAGAAAGTTATGCGTTTCAAATCTTACTTGGGATAAGTAAGGAATATCAGTTTCTGAAAGAAAAAAGAATT
>OGXN01000237.1_pt1 | contig 77103 bp, 55 predicted proteins | sample 1576281 | NCBI WGS metagenome assembly OGXN01 (sample SAMEA3541494, study PRJEB24748) | human gut metagenome | biome: human gut; feature: human-associated habitat; material: faeces | place: China | collected 2012
TCTCCGAAGAGATCCAGTACTTTGGCAAAGATATTGTATCATCTTCGGAGCAGTTACACAAGCCGAACGTTTGTGTGGCTGTTATTTTTATACCCATTTTTAAGGAGGAGATACTATGGCAACTGCAAAAAAGCTTCCATCTGGGTCATGGAGATGTCAGGTGTTCTCTCATTTTGAGGAACAGATCCAGCCTGACGGAACCGTGAAAAAGAAACGAATCTATAAGTCTTTCACTTGTGATGATCCTTCCGCAAGAGGGAAACGAAAATGTGAGGCAGAAGCCGCTGCATGGGCGGCGGATAAGGAACAGTTTTCGGGTATACAATCAATAGACTTCGGAGATGCAATGGATAACTATATTAATTCCAGAGAAAATGTATTGTCACCAAGGACCATATCTGAATACAGAAAGATGCGTAAAAGATATTGTAAAGATTTAATGAAGAAGAAAATAGACCTGATCACGCAGGATGATGTGCAGAAGGTAATAAATTATGAATCTCTTACCCATTCACCGAAGACAGTGAGGAATATTCATGGGCTTATATCGGCAACTTTCAAAGCATACCGTCCAGAATTTGCACTAAATACAGCCCTTCCGAAGAAGAAACGGGTTGATCTATATATTCCTACCGATAATGAAATAAAGCAACTCCTTGGCTTTGTCAAAGGAACTGAGATGGAGCTTCCTATCCTTCTCGCTGCATTCGGTCCCATGCGTCGTGGAGAAATCTGTGCATTGGAATCGGATGATATTTCCGGAAGTATCGTCCATGTAAATAAGAACATGGTTCTGAATCAGGATCTGGAATGGATCATCAAAACTCCCAAGTCCTATGCTGGCGACAGATTTATTGACTTTCCTGATTTCGTTGCTAAAAAGTGGAAGGGAATTCATGGCAGAATCGTGGACCTTAATCCAGATGTTATAACGAAACGCTTTGAGCATTGCCTGAAAGGTGCAGGTTTGCCGCACTTCCGCTTTCATGATCTGCGGCACTACTCCGCTTCTATCCAACACGCCCTTGGTGTTCCTGACGCTTATATTATGCAACGCGGTGGCTGGAGTAATGACGGGGTTTTAAAGGCTGTATACAGACATGCCCTTTCAGATAAAGCAAAAGAGTATTCCGACATTGCTAACAATCACTTCAATGATTTATGCAACACGAAATGCAACACGAAAAACAAAAAGCCTTGAAAATCAAGGCTTTTTAAATCGGGGCAACAGGATTTGAACCTGCGACCTCACGGCCCCCAGCCGTGCGCGCTACCAAGCTACGCCATACCCCGCAACAAATATAAGTATAACAAATTCATCCTCTGATTTCAACTATTTTCTGTAAAATCACCTAAAATTAACCAGAAAGAAATTTTATATATGTTCTCTGTAATATAAGGCTTCTTCCTGGTTTATCATATGTATTCTAAGTTCCTCTACGCTGTCATAACCACTTTTTCAAGATTATCTACGCGCATTTCCAAACTGGCAACTTTCTCCCTGGTTTCTTTATTCTCTTTCCTATAGCGAAGTTCATCAATATGTGCATCAAAGAGGGCAGATATCTTTCTGTCAATTTCATTTTCCAGTTTAAGTTCGATCTTTTTCACACTTCCCTGCAATTCTTTAATATCTGACTTCACATTTATGATATCAGCTTTCATATTCGTGATATCGGTTTTCATATTCGCGATATCGGTTTTCATATTCGTGATATCGGTTTTCATATTCGTGATATCGGTTTTCATACCTGCCATATCATTCTTCATATCAGACATATCATTCTTCATATCAGACATATCACTTTGCAAACCAATAATGCTTCCCTGAATAGAAAAAAGAATACTTCTCAATTCTGTATCTTCCATTTACTCTCCCTCCTTTCATAATTCAGTACATTTCGTTCTCTTTTGTATGAATTCATTGTACCATCGAAAGGAATAAAAGTCCATGTCGAAATTATAAGATTTTTATAAAATATATTTCTACAGTTTATGTATAAACAATCCACTCCGGAGCTTCGGTTCGAACCATGTGGATTTTGGCGGCATTAATTTGCTCTCATCAGCAATCTTCATCAGATCTTCCATGGAAGTCGGATACATAACAAAGGCCACGCCACCGGTTTTGTCTGCCATCCGGGCAAGTTGTGCTGCCTTATGATTTCCCCCTACAAAAGAAATCCTCTGGTCTGTACGTGGGTCTTCGATTCCGAGAATCGGACTGAGAACTTTTTCCTGAAGGATAGATACATCAAGCTGTCCTACCACATCTTTTTTCTCATAAACATCCGGCCATGCCTTCAGATGATACCACTGTCCATCTACATACATTCCCATACAATGCTTTTCTACAGGTTTACATGGAAATCCAGGCATCAGCATCAGTTCAAAATTAAATTTCAGCGCCCCCAGAAACGCTTTTACAGTCAGACCATTCAAGTCTCTGACAACCCTGTTATATGGAAGAATACAAAGCTGATCATACGGAAATACAACGGATAAGAAATAATTGAATTCTTCTTCACCTGTGTAATCTGGATTCTGTTCTCTTCTCTTTAAACCTACTTTTACCGCAGAAGCCGCACGATGATGCCCATCAGCGATATAAAGAGAATCAATTCCTTCAAATTCTTCACGTATTTCACCAATAATCTCCTGATTATCAATCACCCACACTCTATGTGTAATCTGATCATCCTCCGTAAAATCATATGCTGCTTCATGATTTTCTTTCCAGTCATTCATTAGCTTAAGAAGCGATTCCGGATATCTGCATGCAAGAAAAATAGGGCCTGTGTTAGCATTGCAGGAATCCACGTGGTGAATTCTGTCCTGTTCCTTATCTTCCCTGGTCATCTCATGTTTCTTGACTACACCATTCATATAATCATCAATAGAGCTGCATCCTACAATGCCTGTCTGCGTCCTGCCCTTTCTTACAAGTTCATATATGTAGTAGCAAGGCTTTTCATCCTGGAGAAAAATTCCTGCTTTTTCCATGTCAATAAGATTTTCTCTTGCTTTCTCATAAACCCGTTCATCATATAGGTCAATCTCCGGTTTCAGATCCATTTCCGGTCTGTCTACATGAAGAAAAGATAATGGGTTCTTATCTCCGATTGCCTTTGCTTCTTCTCTGTTTACTACATCATACGGAAGCGCAGCTACATCTGCTGCCTTTTCCTGCACAGGGCGTAACGCCCTGAATGACTGAAGTACTGCCATGATATTCTCTCCTCTCTTGTATCCTTGCCTCATTTCTGCTATTTTTATTATTTTCTTTTCCGGCAGAAAAATAATAAAACTTATTTCGTCTTAAAATCAAACAAATCCTTACAATTGAAACAAGGGACTTATTTGATTTGATTACCATTAAATGAGACACAAACTATTTATTATTTTATCACATTTTTCAACTTATATCAATGCGCATATCAAAACACCTAACTTTTTTTTGAAAAACCTAAAAATTTTTGTATTTTCTATTGCAAAATTTTTTTTATATGGTATGATAGAGTCAGAAATTAAGGAAACCAATTGATAATTTTAAGGGAGGTCATTTTATGACAGAAGGATTAAAATGGACTGTAAATGAGGTTCCGAAATCAGATGATAAACATCTGGAACTGATGTCCGAAGAAAACGTAAAGAAAGCAAATGAGTTTCACAAGAGTTTCCCACAGTATAGTGTGACACCTCTTCAGAACCTTTCATCCCTTGCTGAATATTTAGGAGTAAAGAATATTTTCTGTAAGGATGAATCCTACCGCTTTGGCTTAAACGCTTTCAAAGTACTGGGAGGTTCCTATGCAATGGGCCGTTATATCGCAAAAGAAGTTGGCCGCGATATCAGCGAACTGCCATACAATGTTCTCTCTTCTGATAAATTAAGAGAAGAATTTGGACAGGCAACTTTCTTTACTGCCACAGACGGTAACCATGGACGTGGAGTTGCATGGGCTGCGAAACGTCTCGGCCAGAAAGCAGTTATAAGAATGCCAAAAGGCACAACAAAAACACGTTTCGATAATATTGCCAAAGAAGGTGCCACTGTTACAATTGAAGAAGTAAACTATGATGACTGTGTAAGAATGGCTGCTGCAGAAGCTGCCAAGACAGAACATGGTATCATCGTTCAGGATACTGCCTGGGACGGATACGAAGAAATTCCTTCATGGATCATGCAGGGCTATGGCACATTGGTTCTTGAAGCAGACCAGCAGTTAAAAGAAATGGGAATTGACCGTCCGACTCACGTATTTGTTCAGGCCGGTGTTGGTTCTCTGGCTGGTGCTGTAGTTGGTTATTTCGCTCATAAATATAGAGATAACCCGCCGATCATGACTGTCTGTGAGGCAAGTGCCGCTGACTGTCTGTACCGTTCTGCGGTTGCCAAAACAGGTAATCTGGTAAATGTTACCGGAGATCTTCAGACTATCATGGCCGGACTTGCATGCGGTGAGGGAAACACTATTGGATGGGATATTCTCAAGAATCATGTAGATGTATTTGCTTCCTGTCCTGACTGGATGAGCGCAAAAGCAACACGTATCTACGCTAATCCACTTGGAGATGACCCTCACATTGTTTCCGGCGAATCAGGTTCTGTTCCGCTTGGTCTTTGCTATACTGCTCTTCATGACGAAGACGCAAAGGATTTAAGGGAAGCTCTGAAGCTGGATGAAAACTCCGTAATACTGGTTCTTTCCACAGAGGGTGATACCGACCCTGTTCGTTACCGCGAGATCGTATGGGATGGATTATACGGAACAAATGAATCATTAAGTGAATAATCACAGCGATTTCTGGTTTTATAAAAAGTATCGCACACGCGCATTACATACTTTGCAACCAAATAACTTGATCATATAAATATTGGGAGGATACAAAAATGGATTACACAAAAATCAACGAAGCTGCAATGGGTTATAAAGATGATATGACCAGATTCCTTCGCGACCTGGTTCGCATTCCTGGTGAAAGCTGTGGAGAAAAAGGACACATCATGAGAATCAAAGAAGAAATGGAGAAAGTCGGATTTGATAAAGTTCAGATCGACCCTATGGGAAATATCCTCGGATATATGGGAACAGGTAAAACTCTGATCGGCTTTGATGCTCATATTGATACTGTAGGCATCGGTAACATCAAGAACTGGGAATTTGATCCATATGAAGGTTTCGAAACCGATGAGGAGATCGGAGGACGTGGAACATCTGACCAGATGGGCGGTATCGTTTCTGCAGTATATGGCGCAAAAATCATGAAAGACCTTGGTCTTTTAAATGATAAATATCAGGTACTGGTAACAGGTACTGTACAGGAAGAAGACTGTGATGGACTTTGCTGGCAGTATATCATCCATGAAGATGGTGTTCGTCCTGAATTCGTTGTTTCCACAGAGCCGACAGATGGCGGTATCTACAGAGGACAGCGTGGACGTATGGAAATCCGCGTAGATGTAAAGGGTGTTTCCTGTCATGGTTCTGCTCCTGAGCGTGGTGACAATGCTATTTACAAAATGGCTGACATTCTCCAGGATATTCGTGCATTAAATGAAAACGATGCAGCTGATACTACCGAAATCAAAGGTCTTGTTAAAATGCTTGATGAGAAATACAACCCTGAATGGGAAGAAGCTCGTTTCCTTGGACGTGGTACTGTTACAACTTCCGAAATCTTCTTCACATCCCCAAGCCGTTGCGCAGTAGCTGACTCCTGCTCTGTATCTCTTGACCGTCGTATGACAGCCGGAGAAACATGGGAAAGCTGTCTGGATGAGATTCGTGCTCTTCCATCTGTAAAGAAATACGGTGATGACGTAACTGTATCCATGTATGAGTACAATCGTCCATCCTATACAGAACTTGTATACCCGATTGAATGCTACTTCCCGACATGGGTAATTCCGAAAGATCACAAAGTAACACAGGCTCTGGAAGAAGCTTATAAGGGACTGTACGGCGAAGAACGTCTTGGCAATGCTGAAACTGAGGGTATGAGAAAAGCTCGTCCACTCACAGACAAATGGACATTCTCTACTAACGGTGTAACAATTATGGGACGTAACAACATTCCTTGTATTGGATTTGGACCTGGTGCAGAGGCACAGGCACATGCTCCAAATGAAAAAACATGGAAGATCGACCTTGTAAGATGTGCTGCTGTATATGCTGCTCTTCCAACTGCATATTGCAAATAATCGTTCCTATCTCAAAGTTTAGACAACGGATTCTTATAATCCCAGAGGCCCGATTTGTGTTCAGACAAAATCCCTGCTCACTGCTTATTGCTCTCCGCAATTGAAGCAGGGGACTTACTTGATCCGGTTAAATAAAAACAATACATAAAATGTTTTGTTACAATTTCATTTTACAATTCATATTCAGAAAGGATAAGCTATCAAAAGCATAGCAGGTACTAATTTTATGAAAACATTACAGGATTACATTGACAAATTAAACAGCTTAAACTTCAAAGAAATGTACAACAACGATTTCTTCTGGACATGGGATAAAACAGATGATGAACTGGAAGCTGTATTCACAGTTGCTGATGCCCTTCGTTTCATGAGAGAAAATAATATTTCCACAAAAGTATTCGAAAGCGGTCTTGGAATCTCTATCTTCCGTGATAACTCCACACGTACACGTTTCTCTTTTGCATCCGCATGTAACCTTCTTGGTCTGGAAGTGCAGGATCTGGATGAAAAGAAATCTCAGATTGCCCATGGCGAAACAGTTCGTGAAACAGCAAATATGGTTTCTTTCATGGCTGATGTAATCGGTATTCGTGATGATATGTATATCGGTAAAGGACATGCATATCAGAAAGAATTCATGGATGCTGTAACAGAAGGAAATAAAGATGGTATCCTTGAGCAGAGACCTACTCTTGTAAACCTTCAGTGTGATGTTGACCATCCAACACAGTGTATGGCAGATATGCTTCACATCATCCATGAATTTGGTGGTGTTGAAAATCTGAAAGGCAAAAAAATCGCTATGTCCTGGGCTTATTCTCCATCCTATGGCAAACCACTCTCCGTTCCACAGGGTGTGATCGGTCTGATGACACGTTTCGGTATGGATGTTGTACTTGCTCATCCGGAAGGATATGATGTAATGCCTGAAGTAGAAGAAATTGCTAAGAAAAACGCTGAAGCTACAGGCGGTTCCTTCACAAAAACAAACAATATGGCTGAAGCTTTCAAAGATGCTGATATCGTTTATCCTAAGAGCTGGGCTCCATTTGCAGCTATGGAAAAACGTACAAACCTTTATGCAGAAGGTGATTTTGACGGAATTGACAAATTAGAGAAAGAACTTCTTGCTCAGAATGCACAGCACAAAGACTGGGCTTGCACTGAGGAACTCATGAAAACAACGAAAGATGGAAAAGCCCTCTATCTGCACTGCCTGCCAGCTGATATCACAGGCGTAAGCTGTGAAACAGGTGAAGTTGATGCTTCTGTATTCGACCGTTACAGAATCCCGTTATACAAAGAAGCAAGCTTCAAACCATACATCATCGCTGCTATGATCATGCTTTCCAAATTTGAAAATCCACAGGATATCCTCAAAAAACTTGAAGTTAAGGCAGCTCCGAGAATTCTGAAATAAACTGTCTTTCAGAATATTAATCTCGAAATCTTAATTATACACAAACAGAATTTATTGTTCATACAGACAGTAATCAGGCAGTCAGCGTGATTACTCAAACGCATTCATTACTATATTGTATAGCAGGCAGGGCTGTCGCAGAAAGCAGACAATGTTTATTGCGGCGGCCCTCTTTGCCCTTAATCAGGAGGTTTTTACAAATGTTTACACGAAAAAGAATTGTTATCGCTCTTGGCGGAAACGCTCTGGGAAATACTCTCCCGGAACAGATGGTAGCTGTAAAAACTACTGCAAAAGCATTATGTGATCTGATTGAAGAAGGTCATCAGGTTGTTGTTGTCCATGGAAACGGACCTCAGGTTGGTATGATTAACAACGCAATGTCAGCTCTTTCCAGAGAAGACGAAAATCAGCCAAATACTCCTCTCTCCGTCTGTGTTGCCATGAGCCAGGCTTATATCGGCTATGATTTACAGAATGCATTAAGAGAGGAGCTTCGTATCCGCGGCTTTGTCCGCACACCTGTTGTAACAGTTGTCACTCAGGTTCGCGTTGATCCAAATGATCCTGCATTCGAAAATCCGTCCAAGCCGATCGGCAAATTCCTTACTAAAGAAGAAGCTGAGTATCAGACTAAAGCTTATGGGCATATCATGAAAGAAGATGCCGGACGTGGTTACCGTCGTGTTGTTGCCTCTCCGAAGCCTGTTGAAATTGTTGAACAGGATGCAATCAATAGTCTTGTCGACGCAAATAAAATCGTTATCTGCTGCGGAGGCGGCGGAATTCCTGTTGTTCTTAACGGACATCATCTCAAAGGTGCATCTGCTGTTATTGATAAGGATTTTGCAAGCTGTCTTCTGGCCAAAGAACTGGATGCAGATATGCTTATCATTCTTACAGCAGTAGAAAAAGTTGCTGTAAACTTTGGCAAAGAAAACGAAAAATGGCTAGATGACCTGACGGTAGAAGATGCTAAGAAATACATTAACGAAGGTCAGTTTGCCCCAGGTTCCATGCTTCCTAAAGTTCAGGCTGCTGTTGATTTTGCAAGTTCCAAGGAAGGAAGAACTGCCATGATTACCTTACTGGAAAAAGCAAAAGACGGCATTCAGGAAAAGACCGGAACCAAAATCCATCTTTAATTCATTTTACAGATACTACGGTATCTGTTATACAAGCGAATACTCTCACAAAAAAGTTCTGACGCTCAAAAGCACCAGAACTTTTTTATTACATTAGTCAATCGGATAAAATCATCCGCTTTCGCTACACGGCTCTACACCAAATAACTGCTTCGCAGTTTGATTCGGTTAAAATAAAGAATGAAATGTAATCTTTATTTTATTTTCGGTGTTATATCACGATAGTCTATATCTTCTAACTCTCTGACATCTTCTATTTCACAAATCTGCGTATCTTCGAGATGTTTCATGATTATTTTCTTCCCACCCTTATCCCCCTCCAGCGCAAGTAATTCATTAAAGTATTTTTTTCTGAAAATACATGGATTCCCTAACTTCCCCTGACAGGAAACGGAGGCAATTCCCCTCTCGCTGTTTAAAAATACTTCTATCAATCTGCAGATTGTCTCTTTACTAAGCCATGGCTGGTCAGAGACTGTAAATAGTACTGCATCTGCATCCAGATTGGCATTCAGCCCAATTTGAATAGTTGAAGAAATTCCCTTCTCCGGATGATGGTTATAGAGAACCTGGATTTGATTTTCTATGGCCATCTCTGCGATCGTTTCATATTGTGTGACTACAGTAATATTACACGTAATATTTTTTAAGCACCCTCTATTTAGCTCAATGACAGTTTCATCCTCAACAGGATTGCCTTCTTTATTTTGTTTCAAAATGTTTTTCACTTCATTTTCCACTTCCATAAGCAAATCCAGAATATGCCTGTACATAGGCATTCCGTCTACTTCATACAGAAGCTTATTTCCACCAAAACGGCGGCTGTTTCCAGCCGCCAGCATAATCATTGCAATTTTCAAAGTTATTTTATTCCTCCCATAGGCTTCCATATGCTGCTATGGTATGTTTTTTTCCCAGTTCCTTTACGATATGCTCCGCAGATGTTTCCTCTGTAAGAACATCTGATTTATTCAGATAAACTCTGTAAATCCGCTCTTCCACGTCTTTAAACAATCCACAGATAGAAGTTGCTATCTTTATAAGATCATCCTCTGTGATCGGAGCTTCCAGACCTTTTTTGAGAAATTCTGATGTTCGTTCCATTCGATATGCGCTCTGACTGATGGGCTGTCCCAAACAATCCAGTCCGATCACACTGATCACAATATCCGCGCAGGCAGGTATTACAGGCTCCCATGCCTCAGGAACCTTTACCGGATGATGTTTCGCACCATCAGCTTCCACAAGCATCACATCACATAAACCTTTCAGTTCCTCCATCTTTTTCTCTGAAAGCGCTGCATATTTACCTGTTTCTTCCTCATATTCAGCTGCAATAACATATCCTTCTCTATCCAACATTTCTTTTACTCTGGCAGCGTCTCCTCCCCTCACAAAGGGAAGTTCTGATTCCCCTGTCATATGTGTGGTTGTCGTAATGATTACTCGTTTGTCTCTGTCAAGCAATTCATCAGTAAGGCGATAGATCAGGCTCGTCTTGCCTCCACCGCCTACGACAGCAATTACAGGGTATCTCTCATAATCAATCTGCAGTAATTCCAGAAAATCGACCTGGTGCTTCATATGGCATCACTCCTTCTGAAAGCAGAATTTCCAGCACGCTGCCTGCAATACAGCGAGCCTTATCGGAAATCGTAAAACAATTTTTCTTTTGCTCCTTACGCGGATCAATATCTGCAATCTTCATTCCTTTCGGCACTGTAAATCCATCACGTATAATACCACGCAACACACCTGTAAGAGAAGCTCTGACAGGCACGTCCCCGATCCACGCAAGTATCTGGTCTTTTTCTACGATATCTGAAATTTTTGAGATACAGTGAATCTCACCAGCTGCCGGTGCATGAATCACTCGCTCTTTGCCAAAGCCAGCGATCACACCCGGGACTCCTGTGTTCGGAAGTGCTGCTCCCCTGGAAATAACTCTGGCAAGATTATGTCCACGCATAGTCTCAATCACGTAGTCTACATCTTCTCCCGCCATAAATCCCGGTCCAAGAGCAATCGTCAGATCTGCCATATTTTTGGTTGTTCCAAGATTTCTTTTGGCAAGAATCGCATCTACTAATGCAGCCGGTCTGTATTTCTGAAGAATTTCTCCCTCTGTATCAACCATAAGAGGTATCTCTCCCGCATTCCAGACAGCATCACATTCCTGAATACTGTTTATCTTCCTGCAAAGAACCCCTTCCACTGAAGACTGTCCATCATAAACTGCCTCACAAAACGAAACCATTCGTCTGATTGCGGTCGGTTTCTCGCATTCCAGCACGAGCAGACGGTATCCGCTACGATACAATCTGTGAATTGTACCACTGGCAAGATCGCCTCCTCCTCTTATGATTACAACATTTTCCAATCCATCCCCGGCATTTCTGGCATTAGTATTTATCATCTTACTGTCTTTCCTCTTCTTGTCTCATTTTCATCCATTACTTTTTCTACTGCATTTACTATATTTTCATATCCTGTACAACGGCACAGATTTCCCGCCATATGCTTTCTTATCGCTTCTCTCGACAATTTCTCGCCACGTTCCAGCAAAACAGTCGCAGACATAATAAATCCCGGTGTGCAGAATCCACATTGTACTGCACCCTCTTCGATAAAGGCTTCCTGAATTCTGGTAAGTTCTCCATTCTTCTCCAGACCTTCCAGTGTGCGAATGTTTTTGCCCTCTGCCCATACTGCCAGATAAATGCAGGAATCTATGGTTTCTCCATCTATGATTACTGTACAGGCTCCGCATTCTCCTACCTCACAACCTTTTTTCACAGAGGTAAGTCCAAGACGGTTACGGAGCATATCAAGTAACGACTCCCTTACATCGACATATTCTTCTACTTCTCTTCCGTTTACTATACACCGTACAAGCTGCATCTGCTTTTTCATACGCTGTCACCTCCTGCAAGTTCAATAGTACGTCTCAATGCCCGCGCTGCGATTTCTCCTCCAATCTGCAGGCGAAATGCCTTAGATGCTCTCCAGGAATCTCGTGGATTGATTTCTTCCCGAACCAGCTCAGCTGTTTTCTCATACAGATCTTCTGCAATCTTCATTCCCTTTAATGCTTCTTCTGTCTTTACACAGCGGTATGGAACCGGAGCTGCAACTCCAAAAGTAATACGCACATCTTCAATCATACCATCTGACAGATTCACTTTGCTGACTACACTACAGCTGATAGTTGCGATATCCATGGCATTTCTCATAGAATACTTGATATAGTGCCCACGATAACCCTGATATTCTTTTGCAGGAATGATCACATAAGTCAATACTTCTCCCTGTCTCAGATCTACTTTACCAGGTCCCAGATAAAAGTCTTTCACCGGAACAAGACGACCTCCTTTGCCATCTTCAAGACGCAACAGAGCATTCAGGGAAAATACCGTTGGTGCACTGTCAGCACTTACTGCACCATTACAGATATTTCCACCGATCGTGCCAATATTTCTCACCTGTGGTCCGCCAACCTGATCCACAGCTTCCCCAAGTACCGGAATATATTTCTTTATGATCTCATCGTTCGTAATATGTGAAAACACAGTTCCTGCTCCAATATAAATATCGCCGTTATCTGCCATTTTCACGCCCTTTATCTCTTCAATTCCATGAATACTCACCAGAGAAGTTCCTGCAAATTTTCCTTCTCTGATTTTAATGAGAACATCACTTCCTCCGGATATCACTTTTGCCTCCGGATGCTCATTCAACAGTCTGACTGCCTCTTCTACGCTTTCAGCCTGATAATACTTCTCAATATCGTACATAAAATCCCCTCCCCTCTAAATAAGTCCGGCTTTCATAAAGCCATCGATCAATCTCTGTGGTGTCAGAGGATTTTCGTTAAAGGCAACACCCGTCGCATGAAGAACTGCATTGCGGATTGCAGGTGCCCCCGGGATTGCCGGCGGTTCACCCAGTGCTTTATTTCCAAATGGTCCGATCGGATCATCCAGCTCCACAAAATCGGCTTTGATATCAGGTGTATCCATCATTGTCATCAGCTTATAGTCTAATAATGTTCCATTCAAAGGTCTGCCTGTCTTCTCATCCAGGATCAGCTGTTCAGAAAGACCATATCCCATTCCCATAGACATACCGCCATGAACCTGCATCTCGGCAAGCTTTGGATTAAGCAGCTTCCCACTGTCATGAACATTAATAATATGGAGAATCTTAATTTTGCCAAGTTCAATATCTACTTCCACTTCTGCAAAACAGCAGCCTGTAGCAATCGTATTCTTCTTTACCTGTTCAGATACCTCTGCTGTAAGTACAGATGAATTACTCAGACTATAATAACTCTCAAGTGCAAGATTAGCAAGAGACATTGCATAATCTTCACCAGCCATGATCCAACCATGGTCCAGACTTAATTCTCTTGTCTCTTCCGGCATCAGTTTCTTCGCATAATCAAGAATTTTCTTCTTCATAAGATTTGCACAATCCTTCACCACCGTTCCTGTAACAAACGACTGGCGTGATGCATAAGCACCTGTATCAAATGGTGTCACATCTGTATCCTGTACACTCTGGATATGAATATCACTGATATCCATATTTAAAACTTCCGCTGTCATCTGAGAAAATACAGTGTCTGCACCTTGCCCGATTTCTGTTGCTCCCAACATCAGGCCTACACTTCCGTCCTGATTCAGAGTCATTCTCGCGCCTGCGATTTCCAGAGAGATCGGCCATACACCGGTTTTGTAGGAAAACAGAGACATTCCCACGCCTCTTCGGATCTTTCCTGTCTGATTTGCATATTCTCTTCGTTTTTCATCCCAGTGAATATATTCTGCACCTTTTTTCAGACACTCGAAAATACCATTGGTATTCGCTGCTATCGGCTTCAGATACGCATCTTCATAATAGCCCTTAATCAGGTTCTTCTTTCTGAATTCCAGTGGATCCATTCCGATTTCTTTTGCAATATCATCCATAAAGCACTCAATTGCAAAGCATACCTGCGGAATCCCATATCCTCGCATAGCTCCACCTACCGGTGTGTTGGTATAGACAGTATAGGCCTCTCCTTTAATGTTTTGACATGCATACTGCAGTCTCCATGCAGTCAGGCCATTTGCTGCTATGGCATGTCCATGAGAAGCGTACGCTCCCTGATTTGAGATTGCAAGCATATCCTTTGCAAGAAGATGTCCCTCATTATCTACTCCGGCCGTCAGGTCATATTCTATAGAATGGCGGGTTCTCGTATTACAGAAAGTTTCCTCTCTTGTCACATCAAGCTTGACTGGTCTGCCGCCAACCTGAGTAGTAAGAAATGCATTCAGAGGCTCATAAAGTACATCCTGTTTATTTCCGAATCCACCACCTATGTAAGGCTTGATCACTCTGATTTTTCCCCATGGGATTCCCAATGCCTGGCCAATGACACGACGTACAATATGAGGAATCTGTGTGGAACTTACTACTACGATTCTGCCATTCTCCATATAGGCATAGGAAATCGGATTTTCAATATGACAATGTTGTACGATTGGTGTCTTATAGGTTCGTTTCACTACTGTTGCAGATTCTTTTAATCCTTTTTCTACATCCCCGATAAAATAGTTGGAACGGACAAGTACATTATCCTTCTTGTCCAGATGAATCGGCGGATTACTGCCATACATAGATTTACGCGGATGAATCTCTACCGGATATTCTTCGTACTCTACTTCAATTAATCTCAATGCCCTCTGGGCCGTTATCTCATCTTCAGCTACTACCGCAGCGATATCATCCCCATAATAACGAACTCTTCCGGTAAGGATATTACGATCTGCAATATCCTGATGAGCCAATTCTACCGACCAGGGATGTCCCGGTGTAGGATAACAATGATTCGGTACGTCCTTAAAAGTAACTACTTTTACTACGCCGTCCAGAGCCTCAGCTTTACTTGTATCGATTGATTTCACGATACCATTTCCGATCTTTGCATGATAGACCTTTGCCACCAGACAATTAGCAGGAGCTATATCATCCGTAAATTTCGCACGTCCTGTAACTTTGTCGTAGGCATCTACTCTTGGAACACTCTTTCCAATCATGTTTTCACCTTCTCTATATTTTATTTTTGTTTACTGATACGCAGGAAAGGATTCTGTCTGGATATAGAAAAAGCCGGACTCACCTAAGGTATTCTTTTGTTCCCCTCAGGACTGATGTCCGGCTCCGAACCATGCTACTTTCCTTCCGCCTGTTTTCAGACATCAGGCGAACTTATTTTTTAATTTCCATATTTATTACCTGTTTTATTGTATAAGTATAACACATTTATCTGTTTATTGGCAATCTTTTATTCAATATTTCTTAGTGTATTTTCGTGAACAGGTTACTGTTCACTCCGTTCTCAGTAACACGCTTCGCGATGCACAGAATTTATGCTAATCGCATAAATTCGCGCGGTATGTCTCGGGATTTTGGCATTTTCATGCCAAAACACCTCGCGGGATAGTGGCGTGTGAACAGTAACGTGAACAGTTACGTAAAAATACCTCTTAAATCATGAATTACATGGCGCGGGCATTTCACTGTACACATACCACAGCTTAAACATACAGACTCGTCAATCACCGCACAGTTGTCAGACACCTTAATCGCGCCTGCTGTACATGTCTTTTCACAGATTCCACATCCGATACAGCTGACTTCGCACTGTTTCTTTGCCTCTGCGCCTTTTTTCTTATTGGAGCATTTTACCACAATATAATTTGCACATTCATGAATGTGGATCACGCCCTGCGGGCAGACCTTTGTGCAAGCCCCACAGGCAATACACTTTTCTTCATCTACTTCTGCCACACCATATTCATTGATAGAAATCGCTCCGAATTTACATTTATTTACGCAAGCTCCACATCCAATACAGCCGTCCTTACATCCTGTCTCGCCTTCTGCTGCCCTGCATCCGCCATTACATGCTACAACTGCCGAACGATATGGAAACTTCTTCTTTACTGCCATACTCAGCACTTCCTTTCATATGGCGTTCCAGTCAGAGGAAGACTGTATCGTCTCTCACCATCCCGCCTGAAATATGCGTCTGCAATCGCAGGTGCCGTCGGAATCGAAGTGATCTCGCCAATTCCAATAGCTCCGCATGCTACATTTAATCCCGGTTTATCAATAACAATTGCATCGATTTTCGGAATCTCATGAGAACGAAACAGCCCAAGAGAACCATATTTCTCGATAGGTTTACAGTTCTCATCAATCGGATAATGTTCTCGCAGAGCAAATCCTATGGACATAACTACGCCACCCTCGATCTGACCCTCGCATGACAAAGGATTAACCGCTTTGCCTACATCATGGGCAGCAACTATCTCCTCGATTTTTCCTGTTTTCTTATCCAGAATACATACCTGTGTCGCATAACCATATGCAACATGAGAAACAGGATTGGGTACATTTGCACCAAGTGGATCTGTCTTGGCGAGATATTCGGCATAATAAACCTTTCCGATCACATCATCAATTGTTTTTCCTGCATTGCGGTCCTCCATAATCTTATCACAGGCCCTGCGACATGCTTCTCCCGTTACCAGAGTCTGTCTGGAACCAGAGGTTGTGCCCGAGTCAGGTGAAAACCAGGTATTACTTCTCTCATAAACAATATCCTCGTGTTTCAGATCAGTGTTGGTAACTACCATCTGAGTCAGAACTGTGCCAAGTCCCTGACCAATACAGGAAGCTCCCGAATAGATATGAAGTTTTCTGTCTTCTTCAAATACAAGCTTCACACGTCCTGTATCAGGAATTCCAACGCCAACACCGGCATTTTTCATAGCACATCCGATTCCGACTGGTTTTCCAGCCTCAAGTGCGGCATTGTATTTCTCTTTTACAGCTTCCAGAGTTTCTACCAGACCTGTGGAATTATCCACAATCTGTCCATTCGGAAGTGTCTCGCCCGGCCGGATCGCATTGCGGTAGCGAATCTCCCATGGAGTAATTCCCACCTTATCGGCCATCATGTTCAACAGTGTTTCTGTCGCAAAACAAGTCTGAGTCACGCCAAATCCACGAAATGCTCCTGCCGGCGGATTGTTTGTATAATATGCTGTTCCTTCAATCTCAAAATTCTCATAATGATACGGACCTGCCGCATGTGTGCACGCTCGCTCCAGCACCGGACCGCCAAGAGAAGCAAACGCCCCTGTATCTGATGCTACTTTCGCCTTTACCCCCATAATATTGCCATTCGCATCGCAGCCCATTGTCATATCCATGTAAAATGGATGACGTTTTGGATGTACCAGAAGAGATTCAGCCCTCGTAAGTTTCATCTTAACTGGTTTCTTAGTTACATAAGTCAGAAGCGCCGCCAGATGCTGGACTGTCATATCTTCTTTTCCGCCAAAACCTCCGCCGACAAGTGCATTCTGCACTTTTACTTTATCTGTTCCGAGCAGCAGAGAACATTCATGTAAAGTCTGATGCGCAGACTGGTCTGTAGAATATATGAAAACATCTCCGTCTTCATCATAAAAAGCCACAGCACACTCTGGCTCCAGAAATGCATGCTCTGTCCAGGGAGTTTCAAAATGATGACTGATCACATATTTGGAATTACGGATTGCCTCTTCTGCATTTCCTCTGCTGATATGCTTATGTGCACAAATGTTATTTTCCTCTTCATCAAATACTTTTGGCGCACCTTCTGCCGCCGCTTCTTCAATCGTATGAACATGCGGCAGTACCTCATATTTGACTTTGATCAGCTTCTTCGCTTTCTCTGCCGTTTCCCTGTCCTTTGCAGCTACAACAGCGATCGCATCACCCAGATAATGAGTTAAGCCTCCTACAGGAATCAAAGTATACTGATCATGCTTCAAATGTCCGATCTTATTTTCTCCCGGAATATCCTTTGCTGTTACAACTGCTTCTACTCCGGAAAGTGCCTCAGCTGCTGTCGTATCAATTTCAAGTACACGGGCACGCGGGTATTTACTTCTCAGTGCTGCCCCATACAGCATTCCATCAAGGTAAAAGTCATCCGGATATTTGCCAGTTCCAAGTACTTTCTCTTCCACATCAATTCTGGATACACGATGACCAAGATTCCAGTTGTCATCCATATCATCCGGAATCACACCTTCACTTAAAACCTTCGCGGCCAGCCGCACTGCATCCACGATCTTTACATATCCTGTACAACGGCAATAATTATTGCGCAATGCATATTTGATTTCATCATCTGTCGGTTGTTTATTTACGTCCAGAAGAGCCTTCGTACACATCACCATACCAGGAATGCAAAAACCACACTGGACTGCTCCCGCCTTTCCATAGGCATATGTATAAACTTCTTTTTCCCATTCAGTCAGACCTTCTACTGTAATTATCGTTCTGCCATCCAGCATGTCTGTATCTGGAACACATGCCTTACAGGTCTTCCCGTCAATAATAACTGTACAGGCTCCGCAAGCACCCTCGCTGCATCCGTCTTTCACAGATGTAAGGTGAAGTTCATCCCGCAAAAAACGCAGCAGTTTCTGATTTCTGATCGTTTCGACCTTCTGTCCATTGACTGTAAATACTGCCATATTGGACTCTCCTTTCTTTCTTGCACGTCTGCCTTTTGGACATTCAGTTGAACTCTTTTAGGAGTTTTTCTCTGTCTGCCTGTGATACCGCATATACACCCCTGATATGCGGCCGCGTTCAGCCTGATATGCACACTGTCCACAGCCTTTGGTACTGTGGACAGTGTATTAATTTCTTTTTATTTTCTGCTATTTTCAGAAAAAGGAATCACCGTCACATAAAGATTATATAAACAGAAATACCTATTTCATGATCAGATAACCGTAATCATCGATCACCGCGCAGATCAGTCTGCGAAGACCCTCATACAGTTTATCATTGGCATCATCTGCCTTACAGTCAGAAATCTGACCCAGCAGACGAACCTTACACTCTTTTGTTTCCGGATTGATCACTGCAAATCCGTCATTTGTGCTGTCTGCCATATCTGCTTCTGAAGCAAATAATGTAAATTTATCTTTATATGGTGCACTTGCATATGGACAGAAGCTCTTACAGTTGCCACATTCATTGCACATATAATCTACGTGGATTACCTGGTTCATAGCCATTCCCGGCACTTTGATGGAAATATTTGCTCTGTTTGGACATACATCCACACAGTTCTCACAGACTTTATTACAAGTCAGGCAGCGTTCACTTTCATTTGCAGCATCTTTACTCTCTTTAAGAATTGCTTTCTTAGAATAGCAGTCTTCTTCTGTTCCAGGTACCGGCTGGCCTTTTACGATATCATGTCCGAGAATTGCTTTTACCGCAATCTGCGCATCACGTATTGCTTCTACGATCGTAGCAGCTCCCTTCGCACCATCACCGGCTACATAAACACCTTCTACACTTGTCTCCATTGTCTTGTCATTGATGCGGGCTTTTCCTCGTTCATTGACTGCAATGCCATTTGCTTCATAGAACTCTGTCGGAACTTTCTCACCTACTGCAACGATCACTGTATCGGCCGGAACCTCTACTGTTTCATCCGTTTCTGTTACGCTGGCACGTCCGGAAGCATCCATGTTGCCAAGTACCATCTTCTTGCAGAAAAGCCTGCCATTCTCCAGAGATACCGGTGAAAGAAGTTCTCTGAATTCAATACCCTCTTCCAGAACTTCCAACAACTCGTCTTCTGCTGCAGGCATATAACGTTTTGTTCTTCTGTATACCAGATAAACGTGCTCTACACCCTCTGTACGTTTTGCAGCTCTTGCCGTATCCATAGCTGTGTTTCCACCGCCGATAACAACAACATTCTTTCCGAGAGAAACTTTGCCATCTGATTCTTTAAAATCTCTTAAGAATTTCAGTGCATTGACCGTTTCGCCTTTTTCAAGTTTCAAGGTTCCCGGTTTGTTTGCGCCTACTGCAACGATCACTGCATCGTATCCTTGTTCTTTTAATTCCTGTACGGATGTGATTTCTGTACCGGTTTTGATTTCCACACCCATTTTCTCAATGAAAGAAATATCTTTATCAATTGCTTCACCAGAAATACGGAATCCCGGAATTACATAACGGATCACACCGCCGGCTTTCTCTTCTTTCTCAAATACTGTTACCGAAGCACCGGCTCTTGCAAGGAAATATGCAGAAGCAATACCTGCAGGACCCGCACCGACAACAGCTACTTTCTTACCATTTGCCGTACCCGCTTTGATTTCACCGATCACTGTGTCATATCCATTCTGTGCTGCAATAAGCTTGGTGTTACGGATATTTACAGGTTCTTCATAGAAGTTACGTGTACATTTATACATACAGTTATGTGCGCAGAGAGTACCTGTGATAAACGGAAGGGCATTCTTCTCAAGGATAACTCTTAATGCCTGTGCATAATCTCCCTCTCCTGCCAGTTTCACATAAGTTGTGATATCCTGATGAATCGGACATCCCTCTTCACATGGAGCAAAGAAGCAGTCAAGAAGCGGAACTTCTGAGTCTGTTTTTCTCTTCGGAAGAGGCTTGATGCTCTTTACATGATGTGCATCTTTCTTTGCATCCTCAGCAAGCTGCTCAAGTGCAGCTACATCAATACCCGTCCATTCTTCAACACCGGCAGCCATAACTTTCTGGGCCATCTGTGTAAATCTCTGATATCCGCCTGGTTTCAGCAAGGTAGTTGCTACTGTCACAGGCCATACACCGCTTTTAACGATAAGGTCAATATTATAGTAATCAGCTCCACCGGAGTAAGCAATACGAAGTTTTCCATCAAATTCTCTGGAAAGCTTTGCTGCAAGAGAAATGGATAACGGGAAAAGAGATTTTCCGGACATATACATTTCTTCGCTTGGAAGCTCATTTCTTGTAACATCTACAGGGAATGTATTCGTGATCTTCACACCAAATGCAAGATTCAGCTCATCTGCAAGTGCCTGCAGTCTCTTAAACATCGGGATAGCATCCTCATACTGTAAATCATCTTTGAAATGGAAATCACCGAATACCATGTAATCATATCCCATGTCATCCATCGTTTTTCTCGCAAATTCATATCCAAGAAGAGTTGGATTACATTTGATAAATGTATTCAGATGTTTCTCTTTAAACAGATGAGTTGCAATGCTCTCAATCTCATTCGGAGGACATCCGTGAAGAGTAGAGATTGTCGCAGAATTACAGATATCAGACGGAATTGCCTCGATATCTTCTTTTGTAACTTTCTCAAATTTATCTACGTTATCTAATAACCACTGCTTACATTCTTTAAAGATTTCCGTATCCTTCGCTTCCATCATGTTATTGATAAAGCCATCAATTTTTGGTGTTTTAATTCCCTCGAGATCATATCCGACAGAAATATTAAACTGGAATCCATCCTGTGCACCAAGATCAAATTCTTTTGCGATTACATGGAGAATAAACCATGCTTTGATATACTCACCCATCGCCTGAGGAACATAAAGCTCTGTAGACCATTCGCAGTTATATCCTTCATCCTCAGCAAGGATACATGGTCTGTTAATACAGGCTGCAAGTTCTGCGCCGTCCATCTTCTGAACAGTTTTCAATTCAAAAAAACGTGCTCCTGCATAATAGGAAGCAACGATATTCTGTGTCAGCTGTGTATGTGGTCCTGCTGCCGGTCCGATCGGTGTCTCTAAATTTCTTTCAAAAATATTCAGCTTCTTATCAGCTTCTGCCACATAAGCTCTGTGCTGTCCGAATACGGTTCCTTTTGTTTTCTTCTCTTCTAATACCCAGTTCATTAACTGTTCAAAGGGCATACAGGTCATGACTTCACTCATAATCCGATCCTCCATTATTTTTTATTCATGTTTATTTCAGCCAGACAGAATTTCCTGTCTGGCCTTTATTATACTTTTTCTTCTCCTCTTGCCTTTAAAAGTGCCAGCAAAATTATTTCAAGAATCAGCCATTAATATCATCAGCAAGTTCTTTTGCAGCCCGACGGCAATCTGCCATCACTTTCGCTTCATCGCATACAAGAACCTCTCGGTCTTTCATAAGAACTTTACCATTACATACGGTAGTCTGAACCATGCTTCCGTTTACCCCAAACATCAGGTGTCCGTTAATATTATTCTCATTCATTGGTGTCAGCGGATCATAATCAATTACGATCACATCTGCGGCAGCTCCTTCTTTGAGCACACCGAGCTGTTTCTTAAAGTATCTGTTGGCAATTTTCGCATTTCCCTCAAAGAGCATCTGCGGAACCTCACCCCACGCCGCATTCGGATCGCAGAGATGATGTTTGTGAAGTACATTTGCAACTTTCCAGGATTCCATCATATCATGAGTATATCCGTCTGTACCAAGACCTGTGAGAATTCCTTTCTGTACCATTCTCATAGTTGGAGGACATCCACAGGCATTTCCCATATTAGATTCCGGATTATGTACCACCATGGTATCTGTCTCCTTGATCAGATCCATCTCATGTTCATTGACATAAATACAATGTCCCAGCAACGTCTTCGGTCCCAGGATATTCCAGTCATAAAGACGGTCAACGATACGCTTACCATGTTCTTTCAGACACTGATGAAGATCATAAATTCCTTCCGCTACATGAATATGATATCCGACGCCTTCCGGCTTCAGTTCGTTGCAAAGAGCCATTGTCTCATCAGAAATTGTAAAGGACGCATGCATACCCATCATTCCGGCAATCATGTCGCTGTCATCTGCAAGTGCATGTTTGATAAAATTCACGTTCTCCATTACAGATTCTCTGGATTTCTCCATTCCGTCACGGTCAGAAATCTCGTAGCAGAGGCAGGTACGCACACCTAAATCTCTGGCTGCTTCTTCAATCGCACTGAGTGAACCTGTAATATGTCCAAAACTTGCATGATGGTCAAATACTGTTGTTACGCCATTTTTAATAGAGTCAATATAGGTTGCATATGCAGAAAGCTTCGTCTGCTCCAGTGTAAGATGTCGGTCTACTGTCCACCACAATCCGTCAAGGATATCCAGAAAGCCCTGCGGATTATATCCGTTAATGCTTAATCCTCGTGCGAAGGAGCTGTAAATATGCTCATGGGCATTAATAAATGCCGGCATGATAACTCCACCCTTCGCATCAACAAATTCGGCATCCGGATAAGCCTTCTTTACTTCTTCAGTTACCCCCACCATTACTATGGTGTTACCATCCATTGCAACAGCACCATTCTCAACAAATGGGTTGGATGCGTCCCGTGTGATCATTCTTCCATTACCAATTACCAGCATATAGTTCCTCCTTTTACTTGTCAAAAATCACCAATTCACTATTGCTTTTTACCTATTGTTTAGGAATTTTATACTAATACTCTAACATATTTCTTCACATAATGCAAGAGAGAATCACAAAATCTTTTTGGTTTTTCAAAATATTTTTAGTTTTCCGTTTTTTTCTCGAAGTTTCTTGTAGATGTGCGGAAATAAAAAAGAACGAAGCGTCCATTTTTAACAAATGAACAACTTCGTTCTTTTATATTGAAAATGATTTCATGACAGATTTTCAGATTTGTCAATATTTTATATTTCAGGATTTTCGTATATCCTCGCCAAACGTGTTGCTGATCACTCCGTGCCCGGCAAAACGCTGCACGATGTGAATCCTGATCAGCCTTCCATAATGGATGATTTTAATTTTAACTGCTTTCTTCCGTTCTTCCACATATTCTCATCCAGTTCAACCTCATAGCCACCACCATTTTTGACATGCCATTCATAAAACTGTTTTTGTATATCTGTATACTCTTCCATAATATTCATGATCGTGCCGCCATGAACCACCAAAGCCACCTCAGTTACGTGACTACGGATACAGCTAGTTACTACTTTTTCAAATCCCCTAAGGTTTCTGTTTCTAAATTCTTCTCTGCTCTCCCCTCCGGGAAACGGTAAAGTTCCATTGCTGTCTATCCATGCCTGATAATTCGGATTTCCATCCAGTTCTTTGTAATTCTTATTCTCAAATTCGCCAAAATCACATTCTGCCAGTTCTTCGATAATATGTACCGGTTTCTCCGGGAAAAGAATCTCAGCAGTCTGAACACAACGTCTGAGCGGACTTACATAAATCTCCTGCACTTTCGGATAATCCATCTTTTTCAGGAATTCTATTCCCTCCTGACATAACGGTTCATCCGTTGTGCCAATATAACGGGCAAGTTTATTTCCTTCTGTCTTTCCGTGTCTAATCAGCCATAGTTTAATCATCTTTGATCACCGTCCCGATTCCACAGACTACCCTTGTCACCTTATGGCTGTATGCCGCCAGTTTTGTACACACACGGCCTACTGCTTCCCGGTATTTCCTGTCAAAGGCATCTACCGGTACTACTCCATATCCCACTTCCTGAGAGACAAGAATAACATCCGGGTTTTTAAGAATAATCTGCTCAGCAAGTTCTGATACATCTCTCTCTTTTTCCAGTTCTCTGCGGATATATTTCTGAAAATCCGTAACCCCCTGTGCTCTCATCAGTTCCTCTTCGGTTACTTTATCTCCATCCGCCCAGTTTAACAGAGGATATTCCTTTTTTGCATAAACAGTTTTTCCCTGATATGCACCGCCAATGATCATCTCCATATTTTCCACACTCTCCTTATCAATTCCTGCCAGATATTTCATATTCTGACTAAATCAGGTATATTTCCTGCTTTCCATTGCCGAATATCCACATGACTCAGAAATTTGTGATCACAGCAAGGATCACAGCCATTCCAACCTCACAGATACACAGGAAAAATCCCGATATATCCCCGGTCGTTCCGCCAAAATACTTCATTGCAATATGATGATAATATCCAAAGATCAGCAACGCTCCTGCAAAAGCTGCAATTCCCCATACCGGCTCGATCCAGATCATCAAAACTGCAAGAATCACCAGATAAACCACCAGTATATTTCTTGATATCACATCCGAAGAATTTCTTGAAAATTCTGCTACCGTACCATCAGCCTTTGCCTTTGGAAAAGTAATAACACCAATCCCTGAAAGGCATCTGGAAACCATAAAGCCCAGACTCAGAATCCCAATTGCTTTCATATTTTCCCCAATGCCAAATAACTGGCTGTATGCCCCATACCAGCAAACAAAATACACTGCAGCCGTAATAACAGCAAATGCCCCGGCATGGGAATCTTTAAGAATCTCCAGCCTTCTGCTTCTCTCCTGCCAGGAACTGAGCGCATCCGAAGTATCCAGCAGACCATCCACATGAATCCCGCCTGTCACGAACACAGGTGCAAGAACTAAAACCGCAGTCACAAAACCCGGCTGATACTCAAAACGCAGTCCCAGATATGCCACCAGCATCGTCAATGCACCGATTACTGTTCCAATAAATGGAAAAAAGCAAAACATATATTTCATGTTTTCCTTCGTCCAGTCCGCACGGGGCATGGGAATCTTTGAAAACATGGCAAAAGCTACCTTAAAATTATTCCATAGAGATTTCATTTGCACTTCCTCTTTTTCACACTATTTTTAATAGCACTTCTTATTTCTTATCATATTTATTATCATAAATATCTCTTCTACTTCTTCTGATACACTGGGATCCCATAAACAACTTCCACTACCTCATCCGCTCTCAGTGCGACAGCCTGATTGATCTTTCCGAGATATTCTAAGTAAGAAGCCATTTCTTTATCAAATACGACCGCATCTGAAAAAATCTCATTCGTCACGATCACCACATGTGCTGCCTGCCGGACCAGTTCATCAATTCCACTCATGATATCCTTTACTGTCTGTTCATGTGCTCCCTGCTCTTCAAACATCTCATTTGCCACCAGATTAGACATGCATTCCAGCAAGACCACACAGCCAGACGGCAGCTGCACATCTTTCAGTCCGGTATAGCATTCTATCGTCTCAAAGCCTTTTCCGGCACGCATTTTGCGGTGTCTCTCGATTCTTTTATGGCTTTCTTCATCAAACGGATGCATTGTTGCTATGTAAACCCTCTGTGCTTCCCCGAAAGCAAGCACCTTATCCTCCGCAAAAGCCGATTTCCCGCTTCCGCTTCCTCCGGTCACAATTGTCAACATTATTTCAGCTCCTCATACTGTTCCACATTGATATCTTCAAAAGTACTCATAGAATGATAAACAGCCGCCGCCAGATCAAGAATCGGGAATAAAGCTACCGCACCGGTTCCCTCACCAAGACACATATCCGCATAAAGAATCGCTTCTTTCTTCATATGCTCCAGAATCAGATGCGCAGCCGGCTCTTTCGATACATGAGATGCCAGGATATAGTCCCCTGCTGCCGGGCAAATCTGCATCGCGATCAATGCAGAAACGCAGGAAATAAATCCGTCCATTATAACCGGAACATGATAAACCGCTCCGCCAAGGAATACACCCGCCATTCCTGCGATATCCAGACCACCAACCTTCGCCAGGACATCGATTGCATCTGAAGGATCCGGCTGATTCAGCTCAATTGCTTTCCTGATTGCTGCGATTTTTCGTACCAGACCTTCACTTGTCAGCCCTGCGCCACGTCCAGTCATCTCTTCTACCGGCTGCTCCAACAATACAGAAGCCACCGCACTGCTGGTAGTCGTATTTCCGATTCCCATCTCTCCTGTTGCAAGAATCTTATACCCTTTATTTTTTAACTCTTCTACCATAGCAATTCCTGCTTCAATACCTTTTATGGCCTGTTCTCTTGTCATGGCAGGGCCTTTGGTCATATTCTGCGTACCATACGCAACCTTGTGATCTGTGCGTACTTTTGTATCAGTTACCATACCCATGTCTACCGGAAAAATCTCCGCATGATTCTGTTTACACATCACACCAACGGAGGTATCATATCTCAGAAAATTCTCTGCCACGATTGCAGTTACTTCCTGCCCTGTCTGAGTCACCCCTTCTTCTACCACACCATTGTCTGCGCACATAGCGACCAGACCTCTTTTAGAAAGGTCAATATCAGCATTCCCTGTAATTCCTGCAACCTGTGTCAACAGAGTTTCCAGTTTTCCAAGAGAATGTAATGGTTTCGCAATACTGTCCCATCTTTTCTGTGCAATAACCATAGCTTTCTGATCTAACGGTTCAATATTGGAAACAGCTTCCTGCAATGTCATGAGTTCTTCCCTCTCTTTCCTGTTGTAAATACAAAAAATTTACTAAATATGTAATTCAATATCAGCACGATAAACTGCGTCAGAAATTTACCGATCATATCATTTAGTCCCATTACTGACACAAGCAGCCAGACACCGCCAACCTCAATCACCATAGTCACTAATCTGGCGCTGATAAATTTACAAAATGGCTGAATATGATCTCTCAGAGTTTCACATTTATCCTGAAAAACAAATTTCGAATTTACCACATAGGCGAACAGAATCGCCAGTATGATAGAAATAATATTAGCAATATTGAGTTCCACATCAAGTTTTCTCAGAACAAAAAAGCTGACCAGATTCACCAGCGTAGTACATCCGCCAAAAAAAACATAGCGGATTACGGAACTTTCATACATTTTTCTGATCCATTGTTTCATAACTGTTTTATTTCCTTCATTTATCATTTAAATATATTCATAGTTATATACCTGATCGTATGTTCAACTTGTCGGTACACCAGTTCAAACATATGACACGATTGCAATATCTTTCGTTTGTAATGATTAATTATGTTCTCTTCCCTTTTTAATAACTTTGGAAATAATATATCGCGGTCTGCGCTTTACCTCTTCATAAATCTTGGAAATATAATATCCAATGATTCCAAGACTGATCATCATGGCACTGCCCACCAGAAGCAGAACCATCAGCAAAGTCGTATATCCCTCCACGGCGGAACCTGTAAAATACTGAACCAGTGAATAGATCATAAGAATCACTGAGCAGATAAAACAAAGCAAACCTGTGATCGTAACAAACTGCAGCGGAACTGTCGTAAATGCCACAATATTCGTAAACGCATACTTCACCAGTGCCCAGGGAGACCATTTGGAAACACCAGCTTCTCTTTCCTGCACTTCAAATTCTACACTTGTGGTCTTATATCCCACCCAGGAAGAAGTAGCACGAAAGAACATATTCCGCTCAGGCATTGACAGAATGCTGTCCACCGCCTTCCTGTCCATCATCTTAAAATCAGATGCGTCCTTCATATTAACTCTCGTAGCCTTTGACATAATATCATAGAAGAAGCCGGCACATTCTTTATGTAAAAAGCCTTCTTTTCCTCTGTCCGCTTTTATGCCCTCGATTACTTCATATCCATTCTGCCACAATCTGTACATCTCAATAAGCGTCTGGGGCGGATGCTGCAGATCACAGTCCATAACAGCAACTACATCGCCACTGGCCTGTGCCAGTCCTGCAAAAATCGCTGCCTCTTTTCCAAAATTTCTCGAAAAAAGTACACCTGTTACATTTGCGTCCTTTTCTCCTGCTTTCCGAATCTCTTCCCATGTCCGGTCACCGGAACCGTCGTTTACCACAACCAGTTCATAGGGAATCTCTGCCTTCGTAAGGACTTCCGCCAGCACACGACAGGTTTTTCCTACCATTAATTCTTCATTATATGCCGGAAGCACTACTGATAATTTACTCATGATGTCATTCCTCATTTTTAATTATAATCCGCTGCTGTTTACTTTGTCATCAGCAACATAACTATTGCAATTCCATTTCAAATTGCCTGTAGCAATAAAACTTTGAATCTAAACTACCTGTTCTATTATACACGACTTTACAGAAAAGTCCATTATTCCATTCTCAGCAACGTTTTTTTCTTCGAACGGCCACCAACATAAAATAAACCACTAAGCCAGCCAGACTGAGTGCCAGGCCTGCCTTTAAATATGGTGTACAATATGTCAATCGTATTTCATGGGAACCAGGTTCGAGTTCCAACGCCATAAACATGGTATTTGCCTTCTGAAGCTTTGTTTCTTTGCCATCCACATAAGCTGTAAATCCTTTACTGTACGGGACAGACAATACAAGAGCTTTCTTTTTGGAAATACTGATATTCCCTGCGATCTCATTTGTTCCCATTTTTACATTCTCGAGAGTTTCTTCACCCAGCTTCACAGTCTTTGCCTCAATCCCCTGTACCGGCTGGCTGACAACCCTTAATTTATCATAGGTATAAACACCTGTATTGGCAAAGGTGATTGTCATAGTACGAACCCCTGATCTGGAATATCCCATATTACAGAGAAAATCATGCCGTCCACTGTAGGCATTATACTTATCCGTAAAAATCTTTATGGTCTTGGTCACATCATTGGAACTGACCGTCATAGCCGCTTCCTTTGACTCCTTCCAGTACCGCCACTGGCTGTCCTCATCAAGAACCTTATTTTGGTCATACTCAGACATCTTCTTCCACTGACTGTTACCAATCAGTTCCCTCGGTGAAAGACTGTCATAATCCAGATTATCTGCGATCAGATAATTCTCACTGTCCGTAAGGCCATGGAACACAAGCTTCAGCTGTGCCCCTTCCTTCGTCACCTTGATTGCTCCCTTAGACAGAGCACAACCATCCCCTGCCTCCATACGATATTGAATATTCTCATCATCAGCATCAACAGATGCCTCAGGCAGTGTACTCTCCTCAAGCACCACACCGTCCATCAGAGCCTGCTGCTTTTTTACCACATCCATTTTCTCATATTCCGATACAGGAATATAGCTGTCATAAGTATAACCCAGAGGCAGTGCATTCTCATTCTCATAAGCCCTGCACTCACTTTTTCCCTTTCCTGCAGAACCCTTCTCCCTGTTATATCCATAGGAAAGATAGCGAAAATTATCACCACTTATCACAAAATACTTCACAGAAGCCAGCCTGTCCAGGATCGTCCTTCCGTCCAGATTCTCATAATGCTGTTCCCATGGTGTATTCAGATACATCTCGCTGAAAAAATCACTGATACTGCTGTTTGCAAGACTGAAATAATAAGCAGTACTGTTCGTACCCATATACATAGAAGTATTATCATAGGGCAATGCCCCATACTGATCATAACGATAGACACCTGAATCCCCGGCAGCAAGAACCGCTTTATCCGTATTCGACTCCAGCTTATCCAGTGACTCCTCTTCGGCTGCAAACTCCGACAGATAATCCTTCTCATAAGAATACTGATAAGAAACATTCAACATAATGCTCACCACAAGCAAAGCACTGAGAAGCCCGCACATATACTTCCCCTGCAGAAAAATATTTCCAAAAGAAGTAACCGTAAACACAGCCAATACCAGAACCAGCACACCGGCCATATTTCTCTGCGTCCTGGCAGCCTTCGCAAACAATGCCAGCACACAATACGCCACGACCATAACAAAAATCTTCTTCTTTTCCCTCACAGTCAGAGTAAACAGCTCAGGATACGCCTTCACAAAAATATACGCGATCATCATCCCATAAGCCCAGATCCACCTGTTGGACACATAGGAGAAACCATTGAGCACATGCCCTGCAAAAGGCACCAGTAAAAACAGATTCAACAGCCCAAATCCCAATTTCAGATCCAGGTACTTCTTCTTCCTGGAAAAAAGCACAAACACACCTGCCATAGCAACAGCAGAATACCCGGCAACCCCCCATTGGATCATATTCTCCCCGATCAGATCACCCAGATATTTCTCATAATAAATCCTATCATACAAAAGCGGCACATAATTCTCTGCCTGAAATCTGTCCGTCCCAAAAAGTGTCATAATCACCGGCAGAAAAATAACCGCTGCGATCATCAACGCCACCGCATAATAACCAATAAACTTCACCAGCCACAGCAGGACATCTTTCACGCTTCTCCTGCCGAAAATACCAAAATATCGAAAAGCAGCATAGATAAACATAAAGATACAGATCATATAAAAGAAGTAGAAATTCGACATAGCAGAAACAGCCGTCGCCCAGATAAACAGCCATGGCTTCTCCCTCTTATAAATCTTATCAATCCCCATCAGAACCAATGGCAGATAAATCATAGGGTTGGAAAAATACGGATGCTTCATAGCCGCATAAATCGTCCATCCCGCAAAAATATAGATCAACGTCCCCATAAACGTTGCCTGCTTCGGATTCTTATGATAAAAACAAAAAATACTAAACGAAATCCCCGCCAGATAAATCCTCAGAAAAATCAGAACCTCATACAAAACCTCCGTCTTATCCGCCGGCACAAACACAGACAACAAAGTCAGCGGATCCCCGATCACATAATAATGCAGCGTCGTAAGAATATCCGAACCATACCCGATATTCATATCCCACATAGGCAATTCCAGCTTATGCTCCACAAAAACCGTATGAAGAACCTCTCTCAGATACCGTCCATAATAAGCCAGCGAATTCAAATGCTGCGGAATCCCATCATGACTCCACACCAAAGACTTCCCATTCCCCGCAAATTGATAATAAATAAACCCCGCAATAACCCCAAATACAAGCGTATATAATAAATAGAAATCCTTCTTACTATCCCTGCTCACAAATCTCCTCATAACCGCTCCTTCATATTCTATCATTCTAAACCGAGTTATAAAGTTCTCACTGATTATAGACAAATATCCAATACTTGTCAAATTTATAGCCAACATTATTTTATTGTTTAAGAACAACGAAAGTATTTAAATCAGCCAGTATCCAGTCAGGAAATGAAATAACTTCTGGGGCGAATTTTGAGGGTTCATTGAATTTCTTAGTATTTGGAAAGCCGCGTTATTCAGAAATCGCTCACTGTCTGAGCCGCAGGCGAGTTTGAGCGATTTCTGAATGCTTTTAGTGGCTTTTCAAATGCTTAGAAATTCAGTGGTTCCGAAACTGAGCCCCAGAAGTTATTTCATTTTCTGACGTCCCTTATAAAAAGGACCGCGATACAAAAAGTACCGCGGCCCACATATATCGTCTGGACACTATAAATAGCTCTATCTATTTATTTTTTAATGATTTATAAACTTGTTTACAGTCGTTCAAAAACCGAAAAGATTATTCAGCACTATGAAGAGCGATCAGCTTCTGCAGATATTCAAATCTGGCTTTAGCCTCAGCCTCATTCTTAGCAAACAGTCTTGCAGCCTTCTCAGGATTCTGACGTTTCAGAGAGTTGTAACGAACCTCACCGTCAAGGAATGCCTGATAATCTTCCATGCTCGGAGCTTTAGAATCAAGAGAGAATTTGTTTCCTTCTGCTGCCGGGTTGAATCTGAAGTTGTGCCAGTATCCAACCTTAACTGCTAATTCTTCCTCTGTCTGAGCTTTTGCCATACCTTTCTTAATACCATGGTTGATACATGGAGCATAAGCGATAATCAGAGATGGTCCCGGATAAGCCTCAGCCTCTGCAATAGCTTTTACAGTCTGGTTGAAGTCAGCACCCATGGAAATCTGAGCAACGTATACATAGCCATAGCTCATAGCGATGGAAGCCATATCTTTTTTCTTAGTCTCTTTACCGCCAGCAGCGAACTGAGCGATAGCACCTGTAGGTGTAGATTTAGAAGACTGTCCACCTGTGTTGGAGTAAACCTCTGTATCGAATACCATAACGTTGATGTCACGTCCACTAGCAAGAACATGGTCAACACCACCGAATCCGATATCGTAAGCCCATCCGTCACCACCGAAGATCCACTGGGATTTCTTAGCGAGGAAGTCTTTCTGAGCAAGGATTTCTTTTGCTTTGTCGCATCCGCAAGCTTCAAGAGCAGCAACAAGTTTGTCTGTAGCAGCACCGTTTGTAGCACCTACAGCAAATGTATCCAGCCATTCCTGACCAGCTGCTTTAACGTCTTCATTTGTTCCGTTAGCAACAACATCTTCTACTTTTGCTTTTAAGCCATCACGGATAGCTCTCTGAGCAAGAAGCATACCATAACCAAACTCAGCGTTATCTTCGAACAGAGAGTTAGACCATGCAGGACCCTGTCCTTTAGCGTTTACTGTGTATGGTGTAGATGGTGAGGAGTTACCCCAGATAGAGGAGCATCCTGTTGCGTTAGCGATGTACATTCTGTCACCGAACAGCTGAGTGATCAGTTTAGCATATGGTGTTTCACCACATCCTGCACAAGCTCCTGAGAACTCAAGCAGAGGCTGTTTGAACTGGCTGCCTTTAACAGTTGCTTCTTTAAATTTAGCGATAACATCTTCTTTAACCGGCAGTTTCACTGTGTAGTCAAAGTATTTCTGCTCGTTTTCGCTTGCTTCAAGGTTTTCCATAGCAAGTGCTTTCGCACCCTTCTTACCTGGGCAAACGTTTACACAAGAACCACATCCTGTACAGTCAAGTGCGGATACGGACATTGTGAATTTGTATTCTTTCATACCTGTAAGGTCTAATGTCTTCATGCCTTCAGGAGCATTAGCTGCTTCCTCAGCTGTCAGAGCTACAGGACGGATAACTGCATGTGGGCAGACATAAGCACATCTGTTACACTGGATACAGTTTTCAGGATTCCATACAGGAACGTTAACTGCGATACCACGTTTCTCATATGCAGAAGAACCTGATGGTGTAGTACCATCTACATAATCCTTGAATGCAGATACAGGTAAGGAGTTACCTTCCTGAGCATTAACTTTAGCCTGGATATTGTTAACGAAATCAATAACATCCTGACGTCCTTCTGTTGCATGAGTCATATGAAGACCTTCGTCCTCAGCATCTTTCCAGCTTTCCGGAACTGTGATCTCAACAACCTGTTTAGCACCTGCATCGATAGCAGCCCAGTTCTTCTGAACGACATCATCACCCTTACGTCCGTATGTTGCCTTAGCAGCAGCTTTCATAAGGTCGATTGCCTGCTCTTCCGGAATGATTCCTGTAAGTTTGAAGAATGCAGACTGAAGGATTGTGTTGATACGTGTTGGTCCCATGCCTGTTTCAATACCGATCTTAACACCGTCGATTGTGTAGAATTTGATATTGTGGTTAGCGATGAATGCTTTAACCTGTCCTGGTAAATGTTTCTCAAGACCTTCCATATCCCATGCACAGTTAAGGAGGAATGTACCACCGTCAACAAGTTCCTGAACCATGTTGTATTTGTTTACGTAGGATGGGTTGTGGCATGCTACGAAGTTTGCTTTGTGGATCAGGTATGTGGATTTGATCGGTTTCTTACCAAAACGTAAGTGGGACATTGTAACACCACCAGACTTCTTGGAGTCATAATCAAAGTAAGCCTGTGCGTACATGTCTGTGTTGTCACCGATGATCTTGATGGAGTTCTTGTTGGCACCTACTGTACCATCAGCTCCCAGACCCCAGAATTTACAGTTTGTTGTTCCTTCAGGAGTTGTTACGATCGGAGCACCTGTCTCAAGGGAAAGGTTAGTAACATCATCAACGATACCGATTGTGAATTTTTCTTTAGCAGTGTTCTCATAAACAGCTACGATCTGTGCAGGTGTAGTATCTTTGGAACCTAAACCATAACGTCCGGAGAATACTTTTACGCCGCCGAATTTGCTGTCTTTTAATGCTGCTACAACGTCAAGGTACAGTGGCTCGCCAAGTGCACCCGGCTCTTTAGTTCTGTCAAGAACTGTAATCTGTTTTACAGAATCCGGAATTGCATCGATGAGTGCCTGTGCGCAGAATGGTCTGTAAAGACGAACTTTAACAACACCGACTTTCTTTCCTGCTGCTGCAAGGTAGTCAATTGTCTCTTCGATTGTATCGTTTACAGATCCCATAGCAACGATTACGTGTTCTGCATCAGCAGCTCCGTAGTAGTTGAATAATTTGTAATCTGTACCGATCTTAGCGTTAACTTTGTCCATGTATTCCTGAACTACTGCCGGAAGAGCATCATAGTATGGGTTACATGCTTCTCTTGCCTGGAAGAAGATATCAGGGTTCTGAGCTGAACCTCTCTGGCATGGGTGATTTGGATTCAGGGCATGGTTACGGAATTCAGCGATTGCTTCCAGATCTGCCATATCCTTAAGATCTTCATAATCCCATGTTTCGATCTTCTGGATCTCGTGAGATGTACGGAATCCGTCGAAGAAGTTGATGAACGGAACTTTACCTTTGATTGCTGCAAGGTGAGCAACAGGTGTTAAGTCCATAACTTCCTGTACAGAAGATTCGCAAAGCATTGCGCATCCAGTCTGACGACAGGCCATAACGTCGGAATGATCACCGAAGATTGAAAGCGCGTGAGAAGCAAGAGCACGTGCAGATACGTTAAATACTGCAGGTAACTGCTCACCAGCGATTTTATAAAGGTTCGGGATCATAAGTAACAGACCCTGAGAAGCTGTATAAGTTGTTGTTAAAGCACCAGCTGCCAGAGATCCGTGAACTGCGCCGGCTGCACCAGCTTCAGACTGCATTTCAGTTACCTGAACTTCCTGTCCGAAAATGTTCTTTCTTCCCTGGGTTGCCCACTCGTCTGTTGCTTCCGCCATAACAGATGAAGGGGTGATAGGATAAATAGCGGCTACATCTGAATATGCATAAGAAGCATGAGCAGCTGCATGGTTACCATCCATGGTTTTCATCTTTCTTGCCATAGTTTGTTTTTCCTCCTTAAAGGTTGATGAAAATTATATTATTTTAAGACATAAATATGGTATGCCCTAAATTTCATTGTAAATTATAGCATAATCTTTTGGTTATGTCCAATTTGTTTTGGCATATTTTGTATCTTATGAGGTACAAAACAGGGATTTTATCTTATTTTAGATGTGAATATGTATATCTTTTCAAGTTACCTTTATCTAACTTTATGTATTTATAACAATTTACAGTCACACTGCTATGGCTTTGTTTTTTTAACCGAATCAAGTAAGTCCCCTGCGGAGGTTGCGAAGAGCAATAAGTAGTGGGTGGGGACTTGCTTGTATCAGGAGGGGTACAAGCAAGTCCTGATAAACAGAGAAGCAGTTATTCGGTGTAGAGCTACGTAGCGGAAGCGGATGATTTTATCCGATTGACAATGTATTTCAGAAATACAAACGCTTATCCCTAAATCATGTATAAAGAAATTAACGTTATAAAAATATAAAGAGGAGGCATTATGCCTCCTCCATAATCTGCTGTATTGTTTTTCTTTTAAGAAGATTCACCAGTTCATCCTGTACTCGCACCAGTTCTTTATGTACCAGACATGGCATACCGTTCTGCCCGTCCCTGATGCAGCTATATTTCGGATCCAGACATTCGATAATGAACATCTCCGGATCGATTGCCGAATAGATATCATACAATGTCAGTTCATCCAGTCCCTCATTCAGGGAATAGCCTCCATGCACGCCTCTGTACCCTTTAACGATCTCCGCTTTCTGAAGTTTTTTCAGAATCTTATAAGCAAAAGGTGCGGTCACTGATTCCTTCTCACAGATATCTGATACGCTCAGCCTGCTCTCTCCCCAAAGCGCACGCACTACACGCACCGCATAATCACACTCTCTCGTAATAAACATAGTCCTTGCAACCTCTCTATAAATTCATTCTTTACATATTATCTACTTCATTATCTTACTTTGCTGCACAGTTCACTGCACTATACGATAGTCAGCCACTGGCATTCTCTCCATTCTCAAGCAATGCCTGATTTCATTTGTCAACGCCTCTTTGTTTATGCCACTAAGAGACCTATTTTGTCTCTTATTATACCAGTGCTTCTTTTTTTTGTAAACAAAAGAACCCAAAAAAGCAAAAAACTGTTGCAAATTTTTCAGTTTACGGTACAATGATAAGCGGTTATGTATAAATAAGAACGATTTTACAAAACGAGGTATGATATGATTTCAGCAAACAATATTACTTTGCGCGTAGGTAAAAAAGCGCTCTTTGAAGATGTAAATATCAAATTTACAGAAGGTAACTGCTATGGTCTCATCGGTGCAAATGGTGCCGGTAAGTCTACCTTCCTTAAAATTCTTTCCGGACAGTTAGAGCCTACCAACGGTGATGTAGTCATCACACCAGGTCAGCGTCTTTCTTTCCTGCAGCAGGACCACTTCAAATATGATGCATATACTGTTCTGGATACTGTTATCATGGGTAACCAGAGACTGTATGAGATCATGAAAGAGAAAGATGCCATCTATGCAAAAGCAGACTTCACAGATGAAGACGGTATCCGTGCCAGCGAACTGGAAGGTGAATTTGCAGAGATGAACGGATGGGAAGCAGAATCCGATGCCGCTACTCTTCTGAATGGTCTCGGAATCGACACAGAATTCCATTATTCCCAGATGGCAGACCTTACAGGTAGCCAGAAGGTCAAAGTACTTCTTGCTCAGGCTCTGTTTGGTAACCCGGATATTCTTCTTCTCGATGAGCCTACTAACCACCTTGACCTGCCGGCAATCGAATGGCTTGAAGAATTCCTGATCAACTTTGACAACACAGTTATCGTTGTATCCCATGACCGTTACTTCTTAAATAAGGTATGTACTCATACAGCAGATATCGACTATGGTAAGATTCAGCTCTATGCCGGAAACTACGACTTCTGGTTTGAGTCCAGCCAGCTCCTTATCAAACAGATGAAAGAAGCCAACAAGAAGAAAGAAGAAAAGATCAAAGAACTTCAGGAATTTATTTCCCGATTCAGCGCCAACGCTTCCAAGTCCAAACAGGCTACCTCCCGTAAGCGTGCCCTGGAGAAGATTCAGCTTGATGACATGCGTCCATCCAGCCGTAAATACCCATACATCGACTTCCGTCCAAACCGCGAGATCGGTAACGAAGTTCTTATGGTAGAAAATCTTTCCAAAACCATTGATGGCGTAAAGGTTCTGGATAATATTTCCTTTACACTCGGACATGACGACAAAGTTGCTTTCGTTGGTGCAAACGAGCAGGCAATCACAACTCTGTTCCGTATCCTTGTCGGAGAGATGGAACCGGATGAAGGAAATTACAAATGGGGTGTTACAACATCACAGGCATATTTCCCGAAAGACAATACAGCAGAGTTTGATAACGACCTTACAATCACAGACTGGCTGACACAGTATTCCGAGATCAAGGATGCTACTTATGTACGTGGTTTCCTCGGACGTATGCTTTTCCCTGGTGAAGACGGTATCAAACGTGTACGTGTACTTTCCGGTGGTGAGAAAGTTCGCTGTCTTCTTTCCAAGATGATGATTTCCGGCGCTAATATCCTGATTCTTGATGAGCCTACCAATCATCTGGATATGGAGAGCATCACAGCATTAAACAACGGACTGATCAAATTCCCGGGTGTTATCCTTTTCACATCCCATGACCATCAGTTTGTTCAGACAACAGCTAACCGTATCATGGAAATTCTTCCAAACGGAACAATGATTGACAAGATCACTACTTATGACGAATACCTGGCAAGTGATGAAATGGCTAAGAAACGTCATGTATTCGAGATCAATGAGGAAGATGCTTCTGATAACTAATTTCGATATTTTATATAAATAGCTTTATCTAATAATATAAAACAGACAAGGTACATTCGTCCGCCTATTTGGGCTTCATATACCTTGTCTGTTTTTGTATACTGAATTCTCACAACATATTGTTCTATGCAGTAATCTCAGCAAGTTTTCCACCTGTCACCTTCAGAAGATCTGCCAGCGGAACTTTCAGCGTCAGACCAATGCGTCCGCCACTGACATAGATTTCCCCAAAGTTTCCTGCTGAAGCATCAAATACTACCGGGTAAGGTTTCTTCATTCCCAGCGGGCTGCAGCCGCCTCGCACATACCCTGTGATCTTTGTGATATCCTTCACATGAATCATATCCACTGTTTTCTCACCGACAGCTTTCGCAGCCGCTTTACGGTCTACTTCTTTCTCAATCGGAACTACAAATACGAAATAACTGCCGCTCTTTCCTTCCATGACCAGAGTCTTGAAAGACTGATCATAAGGTGCGCCTATCTTATCCGCACTGTGAATTCCATCAATAAATTCATCACATTCATAAGAAAATGCCTCATACTTTACTTTCTGTCTGTCCAGCATTCTCATTGCATTTGTCTTAGCCTCTTTTGACATCTTATCACGCCTGTCCTTTCTGTCCTATGTCGTATTTTTTTATTTATTTACGAATCTGAAGCATATCTTCCAAAATACGGTAATAACCATCAATCGTCACAACTGCTTCATTCTCAGAAGTCTTTGTTCCCACACACCGGATCGTCACCTTGCCATGCTGCGGAGAAAATCCTTTATATTCAATCTGTGCCGTCTTATCTGTGACCATCATCGTGTCTCTTGCATCCTTTACATAATCCAGATACTCTTCCGCTATGTTATTGACCCACGCCTGGTAACATTTCGCCGGATCCGCGTCCTTGTCCACACCCAGGAGTTTCTTCATATTCTCATCTGCAAGGATCGTGGTATCTCCTGTCACCTTGTCAATCTTCATCTGCCACAGCCCCACGCCCGAAACAGACAAGATATTATGATTCAGTTTATTCTCCACAAGTTTATGAAGCATCGTTCTTGCGCCATTGTTATCCAGATTATGAAGCAACACCTGTTCAACCAGAAATGCTGTCTTGCAAAGTAATGCCAGCCTGTCCACAACCATTTCCGGATTATCTATACTTATAAATCCCAACAGTTGCTCTTCATGCCAGATTCCACATAATAGACAACTCTGCGCATCCTGTTCAAGGAAACCTTTATACAAAGTTTCATCAATCTCCTTCAAAGACTCTCTGTCTTTGATATAGATTACTTTGTTTTTCCGGATATAATCAAGCCATGGCTGTATCTTCGCCTGAGTCGTAACCTCGAGATAGCGTTCCTTATCCATTACACCCTGATCATGATAAGTCGCAACATCTTCCCACAACTCCAGGCTCTCGTCCAAAAGGAAAAGGGATGCTCTGTCAGCCTGATAATACTTTCCTGTAAAAGTCACCAGTTTTTCCAGAATTCCGTCGTCTTTCTCACCACTCTGCACAAGTTCATACATCTGTATGATTTTCTCCGCCACATAAAGATCCTGATTCAGTTTCTGATTAAGCGGTCCATCTTTTCCGTCTACAGGCAGTGCTGTGATTAGCCTTGCCTCTCGTTGATGCCATAGAATATTCTTCTCACTGACATACATCTTTCTTCCATAAAGATCATAGAACATTTTGCTGGTAATATTTACAACATCTTCTGAATTATTCATCGCACATTCTTCACACTGTTCTGCACGTCCGGTAAAAACCTGAAAGCATTTGCATCCGAGATAATTATAAATCCCCGTAATCTTCTTTGCCTCTGCGTTCATGTAGAGAATTTCAAGATTCTCTTTATCCACCACATAAATGATAGATTTCAGGCTGTCCAGAATATTCTTATATTCGATACTCTCTGTAGAAGCAGACTCCGGTGTCCGGGCAGAAACCGGATGATCATGATAACGCTTGCGAAGTTCCGTAACAAATTTATTATAAGAGCCTTCTGTAGCCAGACAGGTACTTTCAAATTCATCAGCCGACATCGGTTTTCCAAAGAAATATCCCTGTATCAGTTCCGGAGAAAGTGTATCCAGACAACGCAGTTCCTCTTCTTCCTCAACGCCCTCACAGCAGACACGAATCTGTGCTTCCTGTGTAAGTTCCAGCATATTACTGAGTAATCTGTAATTATAAGAGCTCTTATGTATCTGTCTTACAAAACACCGGTCAATCTTAACCTCATCTACCTCCAGCCCTTTCAGATAACTCAGCGAAGAATATCCTGTTCCAAAGTCATCAATAGAAATCTGCATTCCTTTTTCTTTCCAATAGTAGAACATACTGTTGAAATAATTATAGTCCTGCAGCTGCATACTCTCCGTAACTTCCAGAGTAATCGCATTTCCCGGAAGCTTTGCCTCTTTTGCTGCATTAATCACATTCTGGACAATCGATTTATCTTTCAGCTGAATATAGGAAATATTTATACTGATATTAAAATCGCCATATTTCTTACGCCAGAGTGCGCACTGTGCAAACGCCTGCCTCATTACCCATTTCCCGACAGGAATAATCAGTTCTGTCTGTTCCAGCAGCGGAATAAACACAACCGGAGACATGAAGCCACGTTGCTTTGAATGATATCGAAGCAGCGCCTCTGCTCCTTTCAGGCGATATCCATTCGATGTCACCTGCAACTGATAATATAATTCAAAGCCTTCAAAATTATTACGGATACTCTCTCTTAACTCTTTCAGGAGTTCCATTCTGGACGCATTCTCCTTATAATCATCTGAAGAAAAGAACGAAAGTCTGTTTTTTCCATTCTTCTTTGACTGCATCAGCGCATTCTCAGCATAGCTGACAAGTGCACTCATATCTTTCTCATTTTCATTATATGGATAGCATACTGCTCCACCTGAAAATTCGCACATGGATTCTGTCCGTTTCTGAAGACGTTCAAAGAAATCCACTGTTTCTCTCTTACTGCATCCTGCCAGATCCACGCCAAAATGATCGCCATCCATTCTGTAGACACTGCTTTTCTCATTCTTGATTTCTTCCAGAACCTCAGCAACCGTCTTTAACACCTGATTACCATAATCACGTCCCATACACTGATTGATCTCGCGGAAATCATCAATACCCAGAATGAGCATATGACCTCTTTTACCCTTGGCTATCCCCTTTTCGACATTCTCCAGCATTTTATTATAATTCATAAGTCCCGTCAGCATATCTACCTTCTCTGACAGAACCCTTCTGGACAGACATCCTATCATCAATGGCTGCTCTTTACCACCTTCATTGAGAACATTTCCCCGACAGTTAACCCAGAACTTTTTCCCATGTTTATCCACGTACCGGAAGTTTAAGTCCATCCGTTCATCCGTACCTCTTGTCACATGACGAATCGCCCGCTCAACTTTTGGCATATCATTCCTGTATACAATATCTTTGATAATCTCCAGTTTATATGCAAAAATATCATCCGGAACTCCATCTTTATACTCCTGTCCGATCAGAACAGTGAGCTGTCTGGAAAAGTATACGATATCTCGCTCCATATCCCACAAAAGAAACGTATCATTTGTAGATTCGTTCAAAAATAAAAGCATCTTATAGTAGTCCTGTGCACGATTATTCACTTTTTCTCCTGATACATTTGTCATTCTCACTTCTGCGGAGATTTTACAATCTGTAAAATCTACACTTTCCCCTTCTTTCTTCACATTCGTACAATTTTACTATTATTTTTCTCTTTCATCTATTTCATAAATGTTGCTGAGCATTCTATTCTCAGCAACTCCCGGATAACATCATCATTACTGTTCATTCCGTTCCAGAGCAACGTATTATTTTCTCTCTCTGTTACGCATCTTCTCAGAATATTCTGTTCTGTTTTCGCCTTGCGGCCGATATCCCTGCATATCAGAATTCTGTGGCATTCTCTGATCTTGTGTATTGTATTCATCCTGAGCAGCATACTCTTCATCTGAAACCGGTTTATTAATTGCAAACTGAATCAGCATTCCCAGAACTGCAAATCCCACACTCATTCCCAGTCCATACGGAATATCCTCCAGATTTCCAAGTTTTGCCAGAGAAACACCTGACATTACACCTCCGATCAGACTGGTTGCAACAATCAGAACCTCCCGGCAATATTTCACCGCCATAGAACCAAGTGCTACACCAATAAGAATACATGCAAAAAATGACGCAGAACTGGTCGGATGAAGGAAATAAATACTAAGAGCCCAGCCTATTCCTGCTGCAAGTATAAACACACCCGCCTTATAAATCAAAAATGCGATTACCGCAAACACAACACCTGTTGCCAAAGCTGCGATCAGCATCGTGGATTTCTCCTGCATTCCCATTGTATGTACAACAATAAGCGCCAGTCCCGCACCTACAAAGAAACCTCCGATCATCATCCAAAAGCGGAGCAGGCGGTATCCAAACACGCAATTCAGGATTCCAAATACAAGTATCACTGCAAAAATCGCCATCGTAAAACGATTCACAAAATCAGAATCCAGAAGATTTCCGGTTATATTCACAACCCCATTAAATACATCTGTCATATCACCCATACTTTAATCACTCCTTTTTCTCTCACTCGCATATTCTTAGTCAGTCAAACAAGTCCCCACCCACTGCTTATTGCTCTTCGCAACCTCCGCAGGGGACTTACTTGATTTGGTTAAAACATAAAATACAGCGTCTTCATATTGTCAATTATACCGTAATGATAGGAAATCTGTGATAACCCGTGTACTTCCATATAATATCTCGCAATATCCTGAATCCGATTACTATCAATCAGATCCATATACGCTTCATCAAAGGCTTCCTGGCCGCTAAACTTAAACCGCACCACAGCCGCATCACTGTCAATACGCAACTTACACAACTCATATACGCTGTCCCAGTCATAACTGTCAAAGCAAGCTCCGTTTCTCACATAGAAATTCATATCCGTAGCCGTACACGCCGGAACTGCAAACTCATCAGATGCCGTATAATTCATCTCGTACTCCTGAGGAAACGGGCAAAGATAATCATAAATCGTCGTCCTATGCTCTGCCAGTACTGTGGCATCACCTTCCAGGAAGTCCGGCTGGTCACCATTTGTAGCATCTACATAATAATACTGTCCATTCAGCTGAACAATATTCCATGCATGTCCCTGATCACTGTTTGCAGCATCTCCCTCCACATAAATACATGGAACATTCAGCCGTTCCAGCAGATACTGAACCGCACCCGCATAACCTGCACACACTGCCTGCTTTTTCCAGAAAGTTCCCGCAATGCTCTGATCATCATCAGAAACCACATAATCGGTATTGTCTATGATATACGTGTAAACCGTCATTACCTTGGTATAGTCATCTGCACCTTCTGGAATCTGCGCCAGAACTTCCTGATATGCATTCTCCATAGCCTGCGAAATCTCCTGCCGCTCATCCTCTGTATAAGTATATCCCGGAGAAAACTGGCAGTAATCCCTGCCTGTATAAGTTGTTTTATATACCTTCTCACGATTATGTACCCAGAACACCTCCGGATGATCCTTAAGCACTGCATGATACACTCTGTCTATCTCGTCATCTCCGGAAAGAGACAGGTAAAACTTCTCTTCAAAACTCCTGATACCCTCCAGAATCTCGCGATAGCCTCTCTGCTCATCCTCGTTAAGAAGTCCAAAATAATATTCCTGATGTCCTTCATCTGACTGTGTCACCTGCTGCTTTCTAAGTGTTCTTACCTCCACTGGCTCTCTCAGAGTTCTCTCTCCGGTCACACCAATACCTGCTAATAACACAATCACAAACACAATAAGAATCAGTCGCAATGCAGAAAATCTTTTTTTGTTCATTCAATAATCCTTCTCTTGTCATTCCTCTGATATTCTTTTCCCTTATCGGATATCAGATTATTGTTTTATTCTGTTTTTTGTTCGGTTTGGTTCTGTTTCGTTAGATTTAAAATTATTTTTCCAGTCTGTTTTTCTATTATAGACCAGAACACTATTGATTGTAAACCTGTAAAATCTCTTTTTTTAATCTCTTTTTTGTTACTCATTTTTTTATTTCACTGACCATTTTTTCAAATAAATATTGCATCTTTTTTCCTGAGGGCTACACTTAAGAATAAGTGATCTGCTGTTGACTGTGATATCCAAATGACAGCCACCTAAATGACATTGACAAGTGAACAATAACAATTGTCCTTCTTGCAAGATAAACATTGCATCTTTTCAGCTAAAGAGATACACTAAACAATAAGTATAACTGTTCTGCATTCCATCAGATAACAGGAGTCAGACAGACATATACAGTAGCATATTGAGGGAGGGTATTGTAATAAATGAGCATCAAAATACCTATAGAAACTTCTGCCAGACATCTGCATATCTCGCAGGAAGATTTTGAAAAATTATTCGGAGAAGGAAGCAAACCACATTTTATCAAAGAATTAAGCCAGCCCGGACAATATCTTTGCCAGGAACGAGTGACTGTCAAAGGACCGAAAGGTACTTTCGAAAACATGGCACTTCTCGGTCCTTTCCGCAGCGACACGCAGGTAGAAATGTCCCTTACAGACACCAGAAAACTGGGGATTCCAAGCGTGATACGCCAGTCCGGTGATATCGAAGGAACTCCCGGCTGTATTTTATCCGGTCCATGCGGGGATATCGAAATTCCCAGAGGTGTCATCGTAGCCAAACGCCACATCCACATGACTCCGGATGAAGCACTTGCCCTGCATATCAAAGACAACGACGAAGTCTTCGTCCTGACTAAAAGCTATGGACGCGCACTTATTTACGCAGATGTAGTAGTCAGAGTCCACAGAAATTATCACCTGGCAATGCACGTTGACACCGATGAAGCCAACGCATTCAACAGTGATACAGAACCTTACGGCGTGATCGTCAGGTTCTTTGACAGCAACTTCAACACAGATAAGTGGATAGAAGACGAACTGTCAGGAATACGCAGGTAAAATCCAATTCATCCTGCTTTTCACCAATCTGTATTCCACGTTTTTCGCCAATCTTTTCATACCCCTCTAGTATAGCGTTTTGTTGACAATCCATGTATGAAAGGGTACACTTTCATTATCAGAAATAAATGAATGGAGGGCATAGAGATGAAGATACTTCTGATCAACGGAAGCCCAAAAGGCAAAAGGAGTAATTCATTAAAGCTTGCATACAGCTTTATTAAGGGTTTGGAAAACGGATGTACGAGTAATAAAGAAGAGTTATCTGTTGATGAACTGCATATAGCTTCAATGAATATAGGTGCGTGTAAGGGATGCTTTGCATGCTGGCAGAAAACACCCGGGAGATGCTGTATAAATGATGATATGCAAACAGTCATTAAAAAACTGATTCGTGCTGATCTAATTTTATGGTCTTTTCCACTGTACTATTTTAATGTTCCCGGTATGTTAAAGAATTTGATTGATCGTCAGCTTCCTATGAGTCTTCCTTTTATGAGTTCAAGGCAGGACGGATACGGAAGCGGCAGTCATGATGCCAGATATGATATGGAAGGCAAGAGACACGTATTAATCTCTACCTGTGGCTTTTATTCTGCAGACGAAAATTATGACAGTGTATTACGGATGTTTGACCATTTCCTTGGCAGGGGAAATTATACGACCATTTTTTGCGGTCAGGGAGAATTGTTTCGTGTAAAGGAATTGTCAGTGAGAACAAATGAATATCTTGCTGCAGTAAAATGTGCAGGCTCTGAATATGCAATGACAGGAGCAATATCGAAAGAAACAGATGCTGTACTCCATACATTTTTATATCCCAGAGATATATTTGAAAAAATGGCAGATGCCAGCTGGGGTATTAACAAAACGACCGGAGAGAAAGAACCTGAGGATCTTGTATTTACCCGGCAAATGGCCGCTCTTTACAATAAAGACGCCTATGACGGAAAAGAACGCGTACTTGAGATACATTTTACCGATTTGGATCATACGTATCAGATTCGACTTAACAAGACCGGAAGCCAGATTTTTACAAATGGAAGCCTTTCTCCAACTACTCGCATTGATACACCTTTTTCTGTATGGTCAGCTATTTCTCGTGGAGAAATTGGTGGCGCAGAGGCATTGGGGAAACAGATGTATACGGTATCCGGTGATTTCTCCTTGATGATCAATTGGGATAAATTCTTTGGAAGCACATCTACAGTCAAAAATCCTGAGAAAAAATCTCCAAACATGATTGAGAAGAAAAATCCTTCTATGATGACAATGCTTATACCATGGATTGCCTTTTGGATTGCTGTTTCTATTGCTCCTAAAGTGGGGGCTTTGATAACTCTTATCGTAGTGGCAGGCATACCGTTTATTATGAGAAATCATGAATTTGTGATCTGGGATCAACTCTCTATGATAGCCATTGCTGTACTTTCCGCAGCAGCAAGTGTAACCGGGAATGGAGATATTCCTACAAATATAGGATATCTTGTGTTTGGATTGTTCTGGCTGTTTTCATGCCTGACAAAAGAACCTTTATGCGCTGCTTATGTAAAATACAATTATGGTGGTGAAAGTGCACATCAAAACCCTCTCTTCATGAAGACAAATTATATTCTTGCAGCGGCATGGGGATTGTTATATGTACTGACAGCAGTCTGGACCTTTCTGCTCAGAAGAGCCGGGTTTGGAAATCTGCTTATCATTGTAAACAATTTAGTTCCAATCTTGATGGGATTTTTTACAATGTGGTTCGAAAAATGGTATCCCGCAAAGATGGCAAGAGGCAAGAGAAAAGAAGAAAGCTCTGTACCGTAAAAACATCATAAAGAAAAAAGCCACAGGCTGGGCGGGCTCCAGTCTGTGGCGGGGGGCGCCCCCGCCTGGTATCCTATAAGCCGGCTTTACACAGCTTTGCGTAAACGCCATCTTTATCCATCAGTTCCTGATGTGTTCCCTCTTCTGCAATTCCATCCTCTGTAAGGACAAGGATTCTTCTGGCATTGCGAATTGTAGAAAGTCTGTGAGCAATTACAAAAGTAGTTCTGTCCTTTGCAAGACGCTCCAGCGATTCCTGAACCACCTTCTCACTCTCATTATCCAGCGCAGATGTTGCCTCATCAAAAATCAGAATAGGCGGATTCTTCAGAAAAGCTCTGGCAATGGAAAGACGCTGTTTCTGTCCTCCAGAGAGCTTCACTCCACGCTGCCCAATATCTGTACCATAATTATCCGGCATTTCCATAATAAAATCATGAGCATTTGCCAGCTTAGCCGCCCTGATAACATCCTCGTCTGTAGCATCCGGACGTCCATAGCGAATATTTTCCATAATATTTCCGGCAAACAGATACACATCCTGCTGCACGATTCCTATGTGATCACGCAGATCCTTCAGTTTAATCTTACGGATATCTTTTCCATCCAGATAGATTGCTCCTGATGACACATCATAAAATCTGGGGATCAGACTGCAAAGAGTAGTCTTTCCGGCGCCTGAGGTACCTACAAGAGCAACATAGTCACCAGACTTTACTTCCAGATTCACATTAGAAAGCACCTTCTCATTATGGTCTTCATAATGGAATGATACATTCTCAAAACGAATATCTCCATCCACATGTTCCATAGGCACAGCATCCGGTGCATCTTCAATATCCGGTGCAATGGACATCATTTCCAGGAAACGGTCATAACCGCTGTAACCATTCTGGAACTGTTCAGTGAAATTCACCAGCTTCGTAACGGGCTCAGTAAAATTATTGATATACAAAAGAAATGTCACAAGGTCTGTAGCGCTTAAATTTCCAGATGCCAGGAACACAGCACCGGAAACAAGTGCTGTTACCGTGATCAATGTAGTAAAGGCATCCATTCCTGCATGATAGCCTGCCATATAGCGGTAAGTCACACGCTTAGAATCCACGAAACGCTCATTTCCTTTACGGAACTTCTCAATCTCACGCTTCTCATTTCCAAAGGATTTTACCACCCTGATTCCGGAAAGGCTATCCTCAATCTGACTATTGATCTCACCCATGCGCACACGATTCTCTTTAAATGCACTTTTCATTTTCTTATTGTAGATCAGCGCGTAGATCAACATGATGATCACAACAGCAAAACACAGCAACGCCATCTGCGGCTTTACATTCAAGAGAATGATCAGCGCTCCGAACAGCTTGATCACGGAGATCAGAATATCCTCCGGTCCATGATGAAGAAGCTCTGTAATGTCAAAAAGGTCACTTGTAATACGGGAAAGCAACTGTCCTACCTTCTGGTTATCGTAGAATGCAAAAGAAAGCTTCTGATAATGGCTGAAGATCTCATTTCGCATATCGTGCTCAATATAAGCACCCATCATGTGGCCATAATAGGTGATAAAATAGCGGCTTCCTAGCTGCACCAGGATCAGCAGCAGCATTCCCACACCTATTTTCAGAATGATAGTCTTAGCCTCCACCGCTGATAACTCGCTTACCGAATTCATAATATAGCGGACCATCAATGGAATAACAAGGGTAACTGCCGCCCCTAGAAATGCAAAAAACAGATCTGCAAAAAATAATCCCCTATATGGTTTGTAATAGCCAGCAAGCATCTTCAGCTTGCCAGGCTGTTTTTTCTCTTGTTTCATGTGATTCTCCTCCGCTTTTACTGCTATATTTTTATTAGCCAGCAGCAAAAATTTTTATACAGAATTTATTATAAACCGACTGGGAGTGTTTTGTCAAAATGCTTCTGCAAATATTTTCTCCAGTAAAATCCCATTTCCTTATCTGTTTCCTTGCATTAGTGATATATCGTTACCTTGAAAGAAACCTGGAAAATGCCTTCAGCTGCGAAACAATCTTGGATAAATTAAGAACGATGAATTTCGCCGATATACAAGAGCAAGGTTTTATTCCACTTTACACACGAGACAAGCTAACCGATGCATTGCACACTGTTTGCGGCTTTGAAACGGATTATAAATTTATCACCAAAAGGCAGATGAAAAACATTCAGAAAAAAAGTAAGGGCCGGAAATAAAATACTATATTCCAAAACGACACACCAAATCGCCGAACCCCAGTAAAATCAAGAGGTACAGCGATTTTTTTGTTTCGTAACTGTCAAAGACAGGATTTTAGTGTAGCAAATGATGGCCGACGTGTCAACCAGGGAATGAAGAAAGCCACAGGCTGGGTGGGTACCAGTCTGTGGCCTTAATCGCTGCTTTTTGCTTTTTTATTTTGCAAAAGTAATTCATTACATAATCTTGCGGAACAGATCTTTCAGATCTTCTACACTTGCATCTTTTGGATTTCCTGGTGCGCATGCGTCTGCGTGTGCGGATTCTGCCAGGAACTGAAGATCTTCTTCTTTGATTGCTTCCAGTTTAGTCGGGATTCCTACATCAACAGAAAGCTTCTTAACAGCCTCGATTGCTGCTTTTCTGTACTCATCCTGAGACATTTCATCTACATCTTTGACACCCATTGCTCTGGCAATCTCACGATATTTCTCGCCTGTGCATTCCTGATTGTATTCCATAACAATCGGAAGCATCATTGCACATGCAACACCGTGTGGTGTATCATAAACAGCGCCAAGTGTATGAGCCATGGAATGAGCAATTCCAAGACCTACGTTAGAGAATCCCATACCTGCAATGTACTGGCCAAGAGCCATTCCTTCACGACCTTCTTTTGTGTTTTCAACAGCACCGCGGAGAGATTTTGAGATCAGCTCAATTGCTTTTAAATGGAACATATCTGTCATTTCCCATGCAGCTTTTGTTGTATACCCTTCGATTGCATGAGTCAGAGCATCCATACCTGTAGAAGCTGTCAGTCCTTTTGGCATAGAAGACATCATTTCAGGATCAATGATTGCGATGATCGGCATATCATGTGGGTCAACACATACGAATTTACGTTTTCTTTCTACATCTGTGATAACGTAATTGATTGTTACCTCTGCTGCTGTACCTGCTGTTGTGGGAACTGCAATAATCGGTACGCAAGGTTTCTTGGTAGGAGCTGTACCTTCCAGACTTCTTACATCTTCGAATTCAGGGTTTGCAATGATGATACCGATTGCTTTGGAAGTATCCATGGAAGAGCCGCCGCCGATTGCAATCAGATAATCTGCATCTGAATCCTTGAATGCCTGAACACCGTGCTGTACGTTCTCAATTGTAGGGTTCGGTTTGATGTCTGAATACAGTTCATATGCAAGTCCGTTTTTCTCAAGAATATCTGTAACTTTGCTTGTTACATGGAATTTTACAAGGTCAGGGTCAGAGCAAACGAAAGCTTTCTTAAAGCCATGTGCTTTTGCTTCGTTTGCGATTTCCTCGATTGCACCTGCTCCGTGATAAGATGTCTGATTTAAGTTAATTCTGTTTGCCATAATGATTTCCATTCCTTTCAGTATTTTACATTTTGATATTCTTTACAGATAAGTTTCCGCAACGCTCATCTTTGTTATTATTCTAACAATGTAAATTCAAAAAAGAAAGTTACACTTTCGCTCAAATGTAACTTTCTCACTAAGTTTGTGCAATAAATACGAAAATAATTAGGTAAAATTGTGCACTAATCTGTTATGTTTATGACAATATTTCCAGTTCTTCAAACAACTGGGAGAGTTTCCCAGGCATCCCATCAACTAAAATTTTCGCCAGTCCCTCCGGTGCACATTCCAATTCCCCCAGCACCCATTTTACAGTCATATAAATAGAACTCTGGCAGTACATTTCCAGAATACAATGTATGGTCTCATCCGGAATTTTTCCTGTTTTCTCACGGATCAGATTTTCATAGAAAGCCAGGATCAGTTCAAAATCATGCTGGCGCAGACTGTTCTGGCTGTCATATTTAAAGGCCGCTGCAAAGAAAATGTGCTCTTCCTGAATATATGTAAACTTCTTTACCAGTGCATCATAAACTGTTTTTCCCATTCCCATATGCTTAAAGGATTTTGCCAGAAGTTTATCAAAATACCAGTTGATCAGATCAAATTTATCCATGAAATTCCGGTAAAAAGTCTGCCTGGTAAGGACACAGTTTTCTGTAATCTGTTTTACCGTAATGTTGTCTACAGTTGTTGTCTTCATACATTCTTTCATCGACTGCGCAAGACGATATTTTGTTTTTTCCCCTTTAACATTTTCTGCTGTCAGTTCCATAGGTTTTCCTTTCACAGGTAATTTTGTTTATTATAGTCTTTTGTATTTTGTCACAGTCAATGCCAGGCATACAAGCACCACTACAAACCGTGCTATTTTCCAACAATATAAATATGTATTATTATACCACTTGCTCATCATACAGTACAATAATAATATTTTTTCATTTCATACCCCCTCTGGTTCTGTTGACAATCCACATATGAAAGGGTACACTTTCATTATCAGAAAATAAAGGAATGGAGGGCATAGAGATGAAGATACTTTGGATTGTTCTGGCTGCTTTCATGCCTGACAAAAGAACCTTTATGCGCTGCTTATGTAAAATACAATTATGGTGGTGAAAGTGCACATCAAAACCCTCTCTTCATGAAGACAAATTATATTCTTGCAGCGGCATGGGGATTGTTATATGTACTGACAGCAGTCTGGACCTTTCTGCTCAGAAGAGCCGGGTTTGGAAATCTGCTTATCATTGTAAACAATTTAATTCCAATCTTGATGGGATTTTTTACAATGTGGTTTACGACAGGGGATGCGACCCCGCCAGGCCGCTGTCACTGCTTATTTTTTACAATCGGAACAGTGAATTTTTCTAACTTAATTAATCGATTATCGTATACTGCATCATTTCATAGTGTAATTTGCTTCCCTCTACAATATCAAAAGGAAGAAGCGCCCTCGCAACAAGTTTTAATTCCTCATCAGGAACATCTGTCCTGCGCAGATGCGCATAATCTCCATCAATTGATTCTACGATATAATCACACACTAACATAATGAACCTCCAGCTTTTGTTTTTTACAGTTTATCACACTTTTACTTCCAAATCATCAACATTTTCATCTTAATTCCAGATTTTCCAGCTACCTCCTATTGAGAAGATGTTTCATAAATGTTACTATTCTTTTGTGCTTAGCTAACACAAATAATAAGAATAAGGAGGACGTAATATCTATGTGTTTTAATTTCAGTAATTGCTCCGAGTTATTTAATGCAATCTGCAAATATTTTAATCTCGGTTGTTAATCCATAATAACAATATTACCGGCAGAATAATTCTTCTGATATTCTGCTGAAAAAACAGCTCTGAACTTTTCGAAAAAAATCAGAGCTGTTTCATTTTATACTTCTCAATGCTTCGTATACTTAATAGATGGTCTGCCACCAGTAGAGTAATCAATCTGACTGTTGCATGCTCCTTTCCTTATGATGGAGGAAGCAGCATCGTTTCTACAGAATTTATATGTGCCGTTGTACTGTTTCCACCATATTTATTTTCGCTTCATATGTGGAATCAGATTGACCGAACAGCCTTAGAACTTTCCCAGATATGTAATTTCAGTGTAGCAAATGATGGTCGGCGTGTCAACCAGGGAATGAAGAAAGCCACAGACTGGGTGGGTGCCAGTCTGTGACTCAGTTAGATTTTTATACTTTCTTTAGAGAACTTTTAAGACAAATTTCGTTTCTTTATTTTCCCGACAGGGGGTGCAACCCCAACCGGCTCGACTTACCCAGTTAAAACAGCAGACAGATATAAAAAGGTTCCGCAGTAACATTCGGTTAATGATACTACGGAACCAATTTTAATACGTTTCAGCCATCCATTCTTTAATTGTTTTTTCCGTTTCACCAAGGATTCTTGCTATTCTCTCTACGGATTCTCCTTCCTGCGCAAGCGAAATGGCTATGCTTTTTGCCTTTCTTAATTCACCCTGCTTTTCATAAATTGCCTGCAGTTTCTGTTCTTCTTCCTCTTTGTCATACTCAAATATACTCATGGCAATAACCTCCGCGCGGTTGACCCTGAGAAAATCCGCCAGAATTCCTTTCTGAATACATTCATCCACTGCTTCTTTTACAGCAACATCCAGACTCATAGTCTCCGCATTTTTACGTACTTTTTCTACATATTGCGCATATTCTCCAAGAATCCTGCACTGCTCCATCAATTTCCTGTTGCAGTCGCTGTTGATATTGATCGTAACTACCTTTAACTCCAGATTAGGATCTCCCTGCTGATTTTCATAAGATTCTGACAGACAGTTCGTCCATCTGTCCGGCATTTTCCGCTTTCCATTATAGAATACAATAAAATTCGGTGCCGGTAATTTCAGCAATATGGATGAATACAGGGATTTCCTGTCCACTAATTTCTGATATTCACCGGATATATAAAATAAATCCCTCAATGGCATATTGGGATTGTAGGTTGACTGGTGTTCATACAGAAAAAGATTCGTATCAATGATAAACGCCAGATCATTCTTCATTCCCATATAGATTGCATTTTCCAGTGTAACAATCTCCAGCTTCGTTTCATCTGTATACGCTGTTCCATTGATCGCATTATACAGAGAAAGTAGGTTTCTTCTGTCAGAAAACAGTTTTCGGAATACTGTATCCTTGTAATTACGGTTTGTAGTGACTTTTTTGTTCTTTCTTTTTGCCATAGACAATACCTCCTGTGTCAGCAGGAGCGTAAGAACATACTGCTCTTTTTCAAATTGTTCAGAACTCCTGCTTTTCTAATTTAATTGGAATTAAAAGCATGGATTTCTGAAATGAATTTAGAATATAAGACGGCAAAATGCCCTGAAACTTAAGAGAAATATGCTTTGGTTTTATACTAGCATGCTTCTCTGATAGGTTCAAGGCATTTTTTTAAAAATTGTCAGATGCCCAAAGCCCCGGACCGGGGTAGCTGTGCTGTACCAGTCTGATGCTTTCAGAAATTAGGGTTATAAAGTTTTTACATCAATCCAGATCAAAAAGCTGGCGTTGACAGATGTTTATTTGCGCAACGGATTGTGCTTCTTTTTCTGTGCCGTAGTAAATGTATTTGCATGAAATTTTAGCATACAGGGTAACCTTTCCCTTATACCCTGCACTTGTTTTTAAATAATTCTCATAGTCTGGCAGATCATTTAGAGTAAAATTATATACCTTTCCGCTGTTGACATAGATGCATCCGTTGGAATCTGTCGTTAATGAATCCTTATTACCAGCCTCATATACCGGAACATCTATCGGCACCACCTTTGTGTTTTCTCCTCCAATTCCTTCAAGTTTTGTACCGTTATCAGACTCTATGTACAGTTGAAGTTTTAAGTCTTTTGTGTTTGTTCCGGCAAAGGAAGTACCAACCAGATTGGAATCTGTCACTTTCAAATGGAACTCAAGTGGTTTATTTTTAATAAGCTCCTGGGATTCATTGAAGTTAACATTGTCGAGTGTGTAATAAACAGTCTTTTCCTGCGCAGCATTTCTGTCTGACTGCTTTACAAACATCAATTCCGGATTAACTGCCTGTGCATTATATGCGGCTATGATAGTATTGACAAACAACTTCTTTTCCATAAGATTACCATTATCAGTGACAGGCTTATGCCCTACACCTGTATAAATTATATTTTTATAGCTATAGATATAATAATTATTTCTGACATCATTGGGTGAATGAGCATAATATCCATTTCCGGTTTTATTATCTTTATCGCCAAGGCAATACCACACTACAAGATCACCTGAATCATCCTCATCTGCATTTTCTTCCAATGCCAATTGGTAATATTGGAAATGTGTGGGGGCAACGGTTATTTTTTTATCAATTTTATATGGATATTCTGTTATTGCACCTTCATTTACCTGAGATGCTGTAGTTGTTACTTCCGTACTTCCGGTTTCTCGTGTTGTATTTGCAATTCTTAATTTTCCATTGGTGAATCCCTGCGTTTCTGAATATGTTTTTTCTTTGTTTTTGTTCAGATAATATGCCATATCACTGGAATTCTTAGAAATAGCATTCCAATCTGTAGACTGTGCATTTGTATCTAATTCTTTTGCCTGTTTTAATATATCAGAAGTTGACTGCGGGGCAGTGATGCCGTACCTATCCATACCTGAAGCTCTGCGAAGTGTCTGGTTAAAAAAGTATGCCCAACCTTTCCACGTAGAATCACCACTAATACCTCCATTCTGCGCAGTTCTATCATACACAGAGGATGACGTATTATCATGAGCCAAAATCACACTCTTTCCTGTATTTGCAAATTCCAGGATTCTCTGAGCGCCATTCTCTGAAAAGTTTGTAGGATTATTTCCTCCATAATTACTTCCATAACCAGCACCATCGCAAAATCCAATGATCAACATGTTATATTGATTCAGATAGGTTGCATTTGCAGAATAATGGGTTTCATATTTTCCTACAGTAATTGTACTAATCTTAACATTAAAATCTTTTACTTTATCAAACAGATTTTGAAACGTAGTATCTGTAGCCAAATTCCATGTACATTCGGCACTATTATTTGGAATAATTTGCAATACATTAATTGTATTTTTGGTTGAAGTTGTATTTTGTCTTTTTGTATATCCAATCTCAGACGTTCGGATCTCGCTGTTATTATTGTTGGTGACTACCAGTTTCCACGGCATTAATTTGATATATTCCCACGGTATTTTTCTTGAAACTGTATACGTTGTATTAAGGGAAAGTTGATATATCCCATTCTCCTTTTTTATAACACTTCCATTTTGCATGACTGCAATATCATCCAGCTTCTCAGATTTTGAGAAATTACCATCACAGTTCAAATCAATATATAATTCACAATTATATTCTGCATTAGCAGGTGAAGACTGTGCTTCGTCAATAATCTGAAACTGAAAAGTCATATTTTCTTCAGTAAGAAATTTATTCGATGGGCCATCCCCTGTTCCAATTGCAGAAGGAGGGTAACTGCTCAATTCAATCTTTGGTTTTGGAAGTTCCGCATAGAAATTTATATCCTCATCTGATGTAATCTCTCCCTCTTTGTATACATTATCAAATCCTTTTACTTCATTAAGGAAATCATAAATATAGGAAGAATTGTCTACCAGAGTTGTAGATATCGTTTCTTTATTCTCACCATAAATATTTCCTGCAACTACTACCGGATACCCGCTTTTTGCAAAATTCACCAGTTTATTTTTTATTTCTTTTGTAATATCATTTCCAGAACCACGAACAGAGCCAATAGTAGTACCTGTAGTTGAATCTGTTTTCCCCACCGTAGCGGCTTTCTTTTGACTTCCATTCGTGACATAATCATGATTCATCAAACCCTGTAATTCATAGCGTGCCAATTTATTTCCACCAACATGATAATAAAGCACCTTATCATCTGGTCGGAAATTACCATCATAATCCAAATCCTTATCATCATCCCCCAGATAGATCATGTCATACTTTGTATTTAAGTCATCAATATGTCCGACAAATTCAGATGTTGTCATAGTGGTTATTTCTACATTTGCCTGTTTATTATGAAAAATGGGGAGAAATTCTCTGGCACTGGCATATGTATTGGCTGGATAGCCAAATGTACTTGTAAAAATTAATTTCATAGTTTTCACATTGGAATATGTTTTTTGAAATTTTATTGTTGTTCTATTTCTATCTATAGTTATACGATCAAAGTTTCCTGATATGGTATCTATTTTACTATTCTTTTCATCATACAATTCCAAATCATATGTATATATTGCCCCATTAGAACCATCGGGTCTAGCTCTGTAAATAAACCCATCAACGTCTTCTGGATTCGTAAAGGATATTTCCAGATAATGCTCACCTTTATGATTATAGTTATGATCACTAGGAGTATATGCCGAATGCCATATTGATTCTTCATCGTTCAGCACATTCTCCGCAGGTTGTCCTGTATGATTACAACAACTTATCACTGTCATTTCATGTCCAAGCCATCCTAATACCTGTGAACTCGTAATCTCGCCCTGACTGCGGGCTGGCTGAAGTTCCAGTACCCTGATTTTTCCGGTAGGCAGATCATTTCTTTTCAGTCTGTAATTTATAATATACTCAATGGCTCTGGCCTGGCTGATTTTGGTACTTAGAAGAGTAACCTTTTTTTCCTCCTGATTCTCCTGATTTTCTGTATTATCTTTATTTGTCGAGTTTTCTTTTATTTTTCTGTATTTATTCTCCTTTTCTATATACTTCAGAATTTCTTCAAAACCTTCCATCAGACTATTATTACCATCCGAAAAACTGTCAGACTCTTCCGTATAAGCGGGATTAAAATTTTTGTCAAATAATACATTCAACAGGCTGCCTGAATCCTGATCATCAGATAAGAAACTATTTTTAAAGAAATATATATTGCAATTCACGTAATGACCATCCGTATCGCTATCATTCATGATTGATGCAAAACTACTCTTAAAAGTTTCATTATTCTGTAATTTTGTCTGATTAATAATACATGGTTTTTTCTTTGATTTCTGAGGGGAAACTATGTCAAGAATCTTTTGGTAGGAAGATTCATTTAATCCAGTTGCATTTAAATAAATCAGATTATAATCTTCCAGCTTTGTTTTCCCGGAATCAGAATCTGTATCTCCGGCAGAAAATGACTCATCAGAACTACTTTCCACCTCCGGCATAACCTCATTTTCTGTGCCATCCTGAAAACTTTCTTCCTGATTGTCCTCATTGTCTGTACTGTCACTAAATTCCTTTTCGATAGACACCAGCTCAACTCCGGCTTCGCTGACCATGGAATCTACTTCTGAAGTATCTCCTTCATTCTGAGCTGCTGCCTGATCTTCTGTATGGGCTTCGTTTGTATCCTGAGTGTCGGTATTTTGCTCATCAGAGGTATTGTCTGTCTGCACATTATCCAACTGGTTATCTTCTGTCTGAGAGTTATCTGCCTGTACATCATCTGAGTTTGCGCTATCATCTGCTGATGAATGATCGGGATCAGTGCTATCGCCGTCACCAGTTGTTTCCGTAGCTTCACTGTCACCGGATGCCGTTTCCTCAGCGCTTCCATATATCGCATTAAAATCATCTGCCGTTATGGTAGTTACCTCGATTTTAAAAGCATCAAACTGTTTCCTTTCATCACTTCCCTCTTCACCCGGTTCCAGATGGAACACATACTGCTTAAACCAGTCATGATTTGTATATCCCCCCTGATAATACATATGATCTACTTCCACTGTCTGTTCTGGGGCAGTATCATCAGGTACGAAGTCGTAATTTCCTGTGCCCGGAGTTAATTTATACTCTGCATCGGAAATATAATGTGTTGCTGTTTTTCCGTTTTCTGCCAGAATATACGGATTATTCTCATCCGCATAGGAAGGAGAATACCAGCCATAATATTTATAGGCATGGGAATCTCCTGCTGCCGCAGTTTCATCCTTTTTACAGCAAAAATAGACTTTATCTACCTTATAATAGTAATTGTATCCCAAATTCTCCGGGAGCTGACGGATATCACTGTATGCTACAGGCTGACGCTGGGTTACAATAGATATCGGGTATTTAACAGCATTGTTGACACTTTCATCCTTGTTCCATAACCAGAACCAGTACTGTCCATCCTGAATCGTGATATTACAGTATTGAGTTTTCTCAGTTGTCTCAATTTTGGTTTTTTCCAGTTTTTCTTCAAGTTTGAAATTAGGATCTGTAATTGCATCAACGTTAATTGCCTTTGTTTTGATCGTATTCAGATTACTGATTAACTTGTACTGATAAAACGGATACTGGTCTATAGTAATACCATAATATACCAGAGGATCTCCAGGCGTACTGACAGCTACTGCTATACCGTTTTCTATTAATGGTGTATATTCGATTAATCGTTCTTTGTTTTGTCCGGTTTTATCAGTATCTCCCTGTTTTGTTGCCTCATTATCAGTAACGATTTCCTCTTTCGAAGCAGAAGATACATTATTATCCTGTCCATTGCTGTCCGTGGAACTTACATCACTTTCTCCTGCGTTTAATTCTTCAGAAGAAAATTCACCATCGGAAAATCCCGCATCTGCTGCTCCTGAATCTATCTGAGGTTCACTCATAACAACATCCTGCTGATTTTGTCCGGTTATATTGTCTTCTGTGTTGCTTTGCTCTGTCCCATTTCCTTCATCTAAGGATGTAAATTCCTCACCGTCTGATGAAAAAGCATTTTCAGCAGATGTATTATTCTGAATAAGAAGCTTATTTCCAGCTGGGCTGGCAGGGTTTTCGCCAGGGAAGGTATAATTCTTGTTGAAAATATTATTTGCAATTTCAGTAGTCAGGTCGCTGTAAACATTTTCGTAATATCCATATCTGCCATTTTCATAATTATATTCTGAAAGAATTGTTTCCTTTCCCTGTCCAGAAGAATCTTTCAGCGCATTGTTTACCATAGTATTATTTACTTCGGAAAATTCCAGAAAATAAGGTGCATTTGCCCCATCACTGTCAGCATAGTAAAAATTCTGAATATTTTCTCTGTATTTGGCATTTGGATTATCTGCATCCCCTGTGTCTTCGTCATTTGCCTTTTCACGAATCGGATAATACTGCTGTTCCTTCTTAGTATAGTCACCGGTTCCGGCTGGATTTTCCTGATAGGTTCCCTTTATCTTTACTGTATATGTTATAGGTTTATCAGTGACCGGATCTAAAAATTGTTTGATTTCTTTCCATGAGTTTGAGTCCTTTTCTTCCTGGGTAAGGAAATATTTTTCCTGATAATCACTATAGGAAAGAGGATAATCTGATGATTGTCCTGTACTTGATCCATCTGTTTGATAACACACACTTTGAATCTGTTTGATTCCGGTACTGCTACTTGTATCAATACTGCCATCCTGATTCAGGTTTACATTCATGGCAAATTCTTTGCGCTTCACAGGATCGGAAATTTTTGACAGACCCTCATCCAGCGAATCAAATGTGATGGTATGCGCCTGATTCTTATCATCAGTATATTGGTATTGATAAAGCTTCACATACGGCTCCTGCCCGGATACGTAATAGCCAATCTCCGCTTCACTTGTATTATCAACGATTTCTAATATTTTAAAAGGCTTCTCAGCAGTTGTATCATTTGCAATCTGCTCGATACCGGGCATCATAGCCGGAGATGCCTGTACAGAGACGCTGGACTGAAGCAAGGCTCCAACCCCTAGGATGCCTGACAGGGCAACTGCTGTACCTGATGCCACTATTTTTTTATGCCTGATCTTCATCATGTATGTTATTCTCCTTGATGTATAATTATGATGTTATCCTATAATTCAACTTTTCCTTTTCCCACAGAAAAAAAACACTTTCGTTTTCTCTTAGCGTACATTGCTTCAGAGGATTGCTATAAGTACAAGATTATCATAAATCCCAAACAAGTTCAATGAAAGAGATTCCTGAAAATGTGAAAAATTTATCGCCTGGTTACTGTTCAAGGGTATGCATAAGTCATTGTAAAAAGTGACGAATTTTTATTTTTTTATATTGTGGATAATCATGTTCAGCAGAAAAAACTGTGTTTATAGTTTTTTCTGCTGTTCCTTTTCTGAAAGCTTATACACAAAAGATTATCTTTCAGGCATATTTTTTAACGGATATCATTTGATTATGTCTGCTTTTTTATTGTAAAACTGGTACCTTATCCACAGTCAGATTGACGAAAGTATCCTTTCCGGCAGTTCGCTTTTTTCCTGTGTTTCTGCTATACTTTTGTCAGGAAAGAGAGGACAGCTTATGAACATTGATTTAAGAGAAGAACTTAGAAAACGTGATGAACTTCTTGACGGTTATCTCAAGCAGATTGAGATCCAGGATCCTGGAACTGCAGAAAGAAGCGGCGGATGCCCATAAGGAAACGATACGTGTCCGTAATTACTGGTTCCAGGTACTGGAAAATATGCTTCTGGAGTTTGAAAAAATGCAGAAGAAAACGAAACAGGAGCTCCAGGAGATGGAAAAGCGCGCCCTGAAAGCAGAAAAACAGAGGGATGATGCACTGGATAAGGTAAAAGAACTCCAGCACCAGTTTTATGAAACTGCAGTCAGGCTGGAAGAAGAACAGGGAAAAAATCTGAAACTCCGTGCACAGATAAACCGTGATTATGAAAATTCCTCTATCCCTTCTTCCAAAACACTCCGGAAGAAAAAGATCACGAACAGCAGGGAAAAGATCGGAAGGAAACCCGGAGGCCAGACAGGCCATAAGGGACACTGCCGCAAAAAACAGGAGCCGACCCGGCCAGCAGTCCTTCTCCCGCCTCCGGAAATAGTCCTGGAAGACAATTCTTTTAAAAAGACATCAAAAACGATCATAAAACAACGGGTAGGCATCCGCATGCTCCTGGATGTAACAGAATATCATACAGATGTTTATTATAGCAGTCAGACGGGAGAACGCGTTCATGCTCCATTTCCGGAATGGATTACAGCCATCTGAGGAACCGGATCCCTGTAAGGTCTCTGAATTCGAAGAAAGATACCGTAAGATACTGGAGACCGCCCGGAAGGAATATGAAGATGTTCCGGCAAACGCTTACTATAGAGACGGTATAATTTATTTCTGAGAATGGAGAAATATATGCAGAACCATCTGCTGTTCCTGCATGATCTCCGGGTACCTGCCACTAATAATGAAGCAGAAAGGCTTCTAAGGAATTATAAGCGGAAACAGGCGCAGGCCCGTGACATTCAGAAGTTTCGAGAGCATCGATTACCTCTGCCAATGCATGAGCATGCTTGTTTTGATGCGCTTAGAAGAACCAGAAAATATATTTGACAGAGTGTCCAGGATATTTGGATAAAGAAAACCGATGACTTTAACTGTTTCCCAGTTTACACCATCGGTTTTCTTAAGTCCAGTTAGCCCTTGAACAGTAACCTGGGTGAGTTCCAGTCTGTGACTGTCTTAAGATAATCTTATTTAATCTCCGCAGTTTTACATTGCAGAATCTTCTCCAGTTCAGCTACTCTTTTAAGCGCTTCTGCTGTCTTTTTCTGTGCTTCTATTTTTTCTTCTTCAGCAATCATCCTTGCTTTTTCAGCTTCATCCCTTACATTTTCAGCTTCATCTCTCTCTTTTTTAGCTTCATCCCTTGCTTTTTCAGCAGAATCCGCTCTTTGGCGTTCTCTTTCTGTATTTTTGCGTTCAGCTTCCTGACCTTTTTCATACATGATCGTATCTCTCTCAAAACCCTTCATATAACTCAATAACACCTCCCCGTCCCGCTTCACGATATCCACCATCTTCTGGATGTCTTTCAGCGTATCATTTACTGCGTTTGTCTGGGTTGTGTTCTCCATATAATTCAGGAACTGCCGGAGTTCTTCGGATATGTCATCACCTTTTGTTCCCTTAGTATACAGTACGGTTGTCTGTGCACCATCATCGTATGGCATTTCCGGTTCTTCTACGCACATATTTCGTATTGTATATTTCACCCTGTCGTAACCAAAAGGATCGTAATTACAGATAAAGATTACGTATACTCTCTTTAACTTTCCAAAATCCTCTCCTGATTTCAGACTGCGGCTGTCTATGATAGCATGATAAAAGCGGATCCTCTGTGGAAATGCGGCAATATACTTTGCTTTATCATTCTTATCCGGCTCCAGGTCATAGATAGATACATCCTCTGACGCATCTATCTCAGCACTGTCATCACTTTCTACATAAACATCCAGCCGGGCTCCCCGCAGATCCGTATTCAATCCCCCATAGGATTTCTGTGCGATCACTTTCAAATTCCGAAACTCCTTGTTAAACAGAAGTTTCAGAATCTTTCGTGTAAACTTCTCTCCCATTTCAGGATATGTCATCATGGCATTGAAGAGAAAATCATCCAGCAGGTTTAACTCTTCCAGTTTTTTTCTTTCATTCTGCATCTGCATGCTCCTTTCCTTATGATGGAGGAAACAGCATCGTTTCTGCAGAATTTATATGTGCCGTTGTACTGTTTCCACCATATTTATTTTCGCTTCATATGTGGAATCAGATTGACCGAACGGCCTTAGAACTTTCCCAGATATGTAATTTCAGTGTAGCAAATGGCAGATGGGATGTCAACCTTAGAATATGAAAAAACCACAGGCTGGGTGGGTGCCAGTCTGTGGCTCAGTTAGATTTTTATACTTTCTTTAGAGAACTTTTAAGACAAATTTTGTTTCTTTATTTTCCCAACAGGGAGCGTCCCCAATGTCAGGTTAATCATCAAATAATTCACTATATTTTTGTTCATTAACTTTAGCAACTATTGATTCGTAAGGGTGCGCAAAACCATCTCCATTATATATTATATAAGTCGATATGGTTATGTAGTTATTATCAATAAGTTGATCAATACAATCATCAATTTCTGCATCAGTGTAGTTTCCACTTACAGAATAACAGCAAGGAAATTTCCCTTTTCTAAAAACTTCTGTAATCAATATTCTTGCAAGTTCTTTATTCATAAAAAAATCCTTTCATATTCTCACAACATAGAATGCAACTTCAACACAAGAAGATTACTATTTCCATTTTTTCCAAAAATAGCTGTTTAAGACCTCTGCCGTTTCCTTACCATTGTCATCAAATAAATGTGTTTTGTTGTTCAAATTCCAATAAAACCGGGTTATTTTAGCTTTCTTTTCCAGATTTTGTTCACTCTTATCGCCATTATGAAAACGGTACCAGTGATTTCCCTCCAGACGATAAAATACCCAGTCATTCGTATTATCCTGGCGTCTCATAAACCATTTATTTGATGATGAATCTACATAATTTCCATTGAATGATCCAATTCCAGTCTTGGAATAAACACTATATCTCAGTTCACAATACTTACCATCTCTATCTGTTCTGGCATACTTATAAGTATATCCGTCACCATCTAAAGAACAAAGTCTTTTGATACTGTCTATATCTGTTGGAACATAAGCAATTGCCGCTCCACTTCCCTTATTCAACTCATAATCATAAACGTTATTTTGCACAGGATAAATATAAAAATTATATAATATATCTCCCAAGTCAACTGAAATCTTTACATATTTATATTCTGCAAAATTTTGCGCATCACTATTCATATGAACTTTCATATTCCCAGAATCAAAAGTAAGAATTTTTAAATCATCCTGTTTACATTCTATTGGCTCATTTCCTGTTGAAGTCAGATAACTGGTTTTTATACTTTGGATTTCTTTGTTTTCATGTTCAGAGTTAAATTCAAGTTTTTGTTCCAAACCAGCCGGACAATTGTATGCTTTTTCTATTGTCATTTTTGGATTCACTGTAATGACTTTCGAAGCTGTACATACTACACTTCCTGATTTCTTTGCCATAGCAGTCACAGTGACTGGTATCGATTTATCCGGAGCTTTAACCAGATTCTTCTTCACTGACAATTTAATATTTGCTCCCGAATTAGTATTTAATTCACAGATTTCATTCACTGTTGAATTCAGAGACCATTCAACGATATAACCATCAGCATCTGTTAGATGTTGATCATTCTGAGCATCAACGATATCAGCAGAAATATCCACCGGAGCATCATCACCATAATAAATCTGATCTGCAGATGAAGCCAGAATCAGCGTCAATGGTGTGATTGTAAGCTGAATAGACTGTGTTCCTGTTGTATTAGCAACATCCTTCAAAGTATAGTTTGCAGTTAAAGTAACAGTTGTAGGTTGAGTAATATCTGTGCTTGCAATAATTTTTATTGGAATTTCTTTAGTATTATTAAATGTTGAATCCTGATAGCTCATATTATTATCAAATTTTATTGCAGAACTATTATCTACATTCCAATTTACCTGTGCATTTAATATTCCTTTTTTATTTTTTAATCTGAGATATAATTGTGCACTTTCACCTGGAAAAAGTGAAAGCTTATTATCCGAAGCAATAATCTCAGCAGTATAATTCATCACAACCTTTACAGATATCGTCTTACTGAAATTGTCATTATCAGTATAGTAATTGTTTTTCGTATCATAAACATTTTCAAACAATTGCAGTTTTGCTACTATGTTTAATGTTTTGCCAACATCATTGGATGATGCATGAAATTTCCAGTTTTCTCCATCTGCATTCACCTTACCTGAACCAATACCCTCCCATTGAAGTGTTTTAGCTTTATTAGAAGAAACTTTTATTTTCGATACAGACCCATTTACATCATAAACATCAAGCAGAACCTGAAGCAGATAATCTTCTGATTCATTTGGTCCGTAAACATAAGCCGTATCACCACTTAGTGATTCTAATTCAATTCCATTTGCCACTTTAAAGGTTCTTTCCGCATGGAGTTGTACTGTAATTGGATTACCGTTATCATAACGAATAACACCTACATAATCAGCACACAAAGTAAAACCATGGCAAGCATTTTTAGCTACTTTAAGTTTCTGTTTGATTGTATCACCACCCGGTTCAAAACTAATTCCCGGATGTTCTCCTTTCAACGTCCAAGTGATTGATTGAACATTCACATTATTTAAATTTGTATTAGCCGTAGAAAAATAAAAATCATTTTTGTTATAGCCATCACATTCATAAGTTCTTCCAGCAACAATTGTATCATATCCTAAATTTTCATGTGCAATAATCTGTCCCGTATCAGAAGAGATTACACGGAATCCATTTGTCACGCTTAACGGACCATAGCACTTACGCACAGACACATTGGCACTTGCTTCAACTCTCCAGTTTCCGATATCATTCTCCGCAAAATTTCCTCCAACGCTGTAATCGGATGCTTTCTCTGGTTTTTGTTTTGTAGTGATGTTCACAATATCTGATGCATTGTTTCCATCTATGGTTTCTATTACTTGTCCGCCTTCCATATATGTACAGTGAAGTTCTTTTGGGGTACCTACTGTGTATATCGCATTATTTTCCGGCAATGACAAATCTATTCTGGCAATCTTGACAGTAATTGTATTTGAAACATTATGTTCACTGTTTGTAGCACGCACAGTAAACGAACCTTTATCAGAAATTCCAGCTTCTGAATCTACTAAAATCTGACCCGCAGAAGTAACATTTGCATATGAGCAATTATCAGGCTTGTCCATTGTCCAGATTACAGGTACATTTTCTTCTCCTTTTGTCCCATCACTGTATACATATTTCCAGATAATTTCAGAATTTAAATTCAAACCATTATATCCTGCTGCAACCAGAACGCTCTTTGTTTCTGTTTCGATTCCTGTTACAATCCTGTTATTATTGATCTGAATTGTTACCGGTGCAGATGTAGCTGTCTGTTTTCCATCTGCTGTCCTGGCAGATACAGTTACAGTGATGGTTCCTGTAGCATTATTATTAACTGTAAGTTTTCCATATGTAGGATCCAGGGCAGGGAAAGAACCTTTATCCGCTCCATCTGTAATCTTCCACACTACTGTTGTCGGGTCTATAGGTCCGCTTGCATCGTACGAAAGAATTTTAGAATTACCTGCATCAATAGAATTCGGTGCACCTACAATCGTGATTCTTATATCTGTGCTTCCGGCAGTTGCAAACGCATCATCTGGTTTCAAAACCTGAATCCTGTTTCTGAGATTAACCGTATGAAGAGTTTTAACTTTCTTTCCATTGTTTTCTGTAGTTAAGCGGAAACGCACAATACGCTCGCTCTCTACCTTTGTCACGTCTGCTGTAAAATTCTCAATTCCTTCTGCAAATACAGAACGCGCAATTAACTCTTTAGAGTCTCTTGCTATATCTGAGCTATTTCCTGAAATAATTCCTGTCTGATTCTCTTCATCACTTTCTGCTGCAATTGCAATATCTGTATTCTCCGCATTTTCTCCAGAAATTCCACTCTCATTCCTATTCTGCTGTGATTCTGGATTTTCTCCACTTCCATTTTCATCCTTCCCTTCTGTACTGCTGCTTGCCTTTGTGTACTGACGTTGGCTGTAGTAAAGTTTTCCTTCACTTCCCACCCAGTCTAATACATCAAATACATAACGACTTGTTCCATCACCGTTCTCATATTCGTTACAGGTAATAAATGTTTTGGAAGCCGCATTGGAATCATCAATATCACTTCTTATCTGCTCTCCCATATCAGTTCCTGAGCCATATGCATAATACACACTTCTGTTTGCATCTATGATCAGATCTTCTATCGCATTTAAAGTCTCCTGAGCATCTATCTGAGATTTTGTATTACCGGATACACCTCTGAACAGATTGGAGCCTGTACCGATCAATGTCACTACAACACCTGAAAAAATTGCAATGATCGCCACTGTAACAATCATTTCTATCAGAGTAAAACCGGCATTGTTCTGTATTCCTTTTCTGATTGTATCCTTTTGTGTTCTAAACATTCATCAATTCTCCTCATACATTATCTCATAGCTTTAGGATCATAAATTCACAAGATTTCTACTGAAACCGTTTTTGTTATTTCGCCTTAACAGAATATTTTCCGGTTTTTATATTTAAGGTAATCACTCTGGTACGCATTCCGCCGCTGACCGTAATAGAACTGCAATATGGCAAACTGGTATCTCTGTCCAATGGAATGTCATTTCCAGATTCAAGAACTTTCAAAATTTCATTCTGTCCCCATTCATTTGACTGAATAGGAAGAAATCCACCTGTTGCGCGGTCATACGTGAGAATGAGAGAACTTCTGCCATTGTTCTCAGTTCCATCCCACAAATTATAGGTATTCCCATTGTTATCCTGATAGCTGATTCTTGTTCCGGCAGGAGCAATTTTTTCCGAATCAGCACTTCTTATTTTGGATGATGATTTACTGTCTTTTCCTCTGTCAAGATAATAAGTGATATAATAACCATCAGAACGATATTCCAGTTTCATTTCTCCCACAAGTCTGTTCATTGCTTCCCGTCTTGTTTTATCAAGCGCAGCGGTTATGGAATTCGTTGCACGCTGAACACGAAAACCAAGTACCGAGTTCAGGGACGGAACAATAATCCCAAGTAAAATGGCAAAAATTGATACAGTAATAACCATCTCAACAAGAGTAAAACCCGTATTTCTCTTTTTACAGCAGTTTAATCTTAATTTACGCATTTTTTTCTTTAACACTACTCTTTTCTCCAGTTTTCATAGGTAACGCAGTCAGCCAGATCATAGGTATCAGAAACCCTTCCTGTATCCGTAGTTTCATCTGAGGTATTTGTATTTCCCAGAACATACTTATCACCCTCCCAGAAGAAACTCTTCGGTGATATTTTCTTATTTTCACCCTCAGCCTTATTCATCTGAGCCTGAAATACTCTTGCAGCTTCCAGAGGTGCAGACTCCAGACTTGCTCCCGCTCCAAGGGTAATCCTTCCCTTTGCCATAATAATTCCCTGAAAATGAACTCCTTGCTTAATTATGACATCACCGGTACATACAACGAGACGTAATTTATCTGCCATAGCAGAAGTAATTTCCAATGGTTTATCTTTTCCACTAACTGTAGTTTCCGACGTCGTACCATCGTCATTTTTTATTTGAAAGGTACTGGGTTTTCCATTATGTACCATGATTGCCTGCAAACCGTCATCCTCATCCGCTGTAAATTCTTCCTTAAGACTGTCCGGATGCTTCTCCTGCAAAAACTGAACCATTTCTTTTTCATTGACCATATTGTCAAAGACATTCCTGTCTGTATCTTTTTTTTCATTATGAGCCAATCCGTCAGAGTCTTTTACTTCTTTATTCAGAAGGTCTACACTGGTAATCATTTTTCTGTTTAATGTATACCACATATTCTGATAATTTGTCTGCTCCTGAAGGAGAGCCTGCGAAACCTCCGGACTGGTGGCAACAGCCATATTGCCTTTAGCAGTAGTTCCATTTTCTGTTGCTTCACCGCCCTCATAAGAAAGAACATTTCCATTTGTAACATAACGGATATAATTCTTCATATCCTTTACCTGGATTCCGCTATTCGTACCACTGAAATAGAAAGATAAATATTTATCCAGATTTGTCTTTACTGTAGAATTATTCATATAATAATCATACATAAAATCTGAAGATGCCTTACTGTCTTTAAAATTCAGATAAAAATATACGTATCCCTCATCTGCATTATTACTGTAGAAAACTTTCTGAACAGGATTCGCAGAATCTATGCCAATTTCGTTCAGAGATTTATTTCCCAATTCTGACACTTTCACATCCATTTTCAAAGGAACAGAATTCATCTGTTTCAGTCCGCTGCTTTCGTAATCTGAATAGGACATCGGATTTTTAATTTCCATTTCAGAATTCTTTAATTTGGAAGCATCTATCAATTCTGACGGAAGCAGATATGCCAGCTGTGTTCCCTTCACAGTAATACTTTCTCCCATCATAACATCATTAGAGTTACTTTCTCCATTAACAGACTTTACTTTTGATGTTCCGATGTAGCTTCTGCCTGCCAGCATTATTTTTCTCACACCGGACAAATCCAATGTGGTATTCTTCCCATTGATTACGATAGAACTGCTCAAAGCAGTATCACTCCATCTCTTCTCTGGATTATCATACATATAGTTATTCAAAGAACTTCTGGCAGATTCCGGATAGCCGTATCCATAATATTCGCCCTGTACAGTAACCCTGCTGCCACTTCCTGATTCTATAGTTAAATCATCTGACAGATATGTCGTTCCCAGAAGATTAACCTGTGCTGATGATAATTTCACACCCTGAGCCCAGAGAGTTACACCTGCTTCGCTGGTAAATGACGCATTCGGCTCCATATAAATCTCTCCGGCACTGACAATCTTATCGCCACTTTGTATATCCAGATTAGCTCCGGATTTAACCCAGATACTTGTATAAGGATTCTTCTCCAAAATCGTATTATCATTAATATCCTGTAAAATGCCGGAATAAATACTTCCTGAAATTGTGGTATTACCACCTTCACAGATAATTCCCTTACCTGCCACTACAATCATATTCATAAGATCCGGGAGTGTAGATGGTGTAGGAAACTGCACTTTAGGAATTCCCAATCTGATATCTGTTTCTATTACAGATGCATATCCTTTAGGGTCAACATAAATCACCTTAAGATTTTTCAACAAGATTCCATTTTTATTATCTTTTGTCATTACCGGTTCTTTATTGGATGGTGTGGTAACAATCAAAGTTTCATTTTCGTTGATTTTCATGTCAAGATACTTTTTCAGATAATCCAGATTATATTTGCTTTGATCTGAGTCTTTTTTCAACCGATTTGCCAGTTTTTTTATAAATTCATTTACAAAATCATTCTGTCTCTGTTTATCAAGAACAACATCTTTTGAATTTTCATCTTTATCATAAGTTTCCAGAACCTTAATATATGCCTCTGACATGGAGTTTCCTACATCCTCCTGAAGTCCTACGCGAATTTCTTCAATTGCGCGTTCAGCAGTATAAAAACTGTCTTTTCCCTTTAAGTCTGTAATTTTCATCTGAAAATTACTCAGAGCCATATACAGAACAAGAAGTCCAAGGATTCCGATAAAAGACACTGCAATAATTACAGTAATCAGTGAAAAACCTTTATTCTGTTTTCCGGCTGTATCTTTCTGACCATTCATATTATCGCTCCCTGTTATCAATTTTCTTTCGCTCCGTCCAGGCTTGCAACCAGTTCATCTTCCGGAAATCCCTTTTCAGCTGCGCCTGATTTATATACCTTCACTTTTGCTGTATAAATTCTGTCTGTTTCTGTTTTATCATCAAGGCCATTATAGCTTAATATCTGTTTCGCAGCTGTTCCGGTTTTCTTTCTGTCATTCTCTCCCTTGTCACTCACAGCCTGATAAGTCAGTTGCATTTGATTAATACGGGGACGGGTAAGAATTTGATCAATATCACTAATATTATAATCCAGATTTGTTCTCAATTTCGTCTGTGCCTTATAAAGACTGGTATTTGTATTCCAGTTTGTATGTTCCAATTTGTCAGGACATTCTTTTATCGTCAGTGACATACGGTAGAAATTTTCCTGAGAAGAAGTTGGTATATTATTTTCTTCATCTCTTTGTTTTGTCACATATACATTGACAGGATAATTATTTACATTTTCTATAACAATGTTATCCAGGTTTTTTGTACTGTTTTTAACTTTGTTCTCGTAATTAGGATAATAAAAAATGTACAGATTTTTCAGCTTTGAATCCGCTTCTGAACTGTAAAAAGTCAGATACTCGCTTTTATAGGTGCAGAAACATCCTTTTATATCTTTTTCTTCTGACTTTCCTTTACATGGACAGATATCCATGCGTTCATACTTATTTCCACCTTCCTTTACATAATTATAAGCATTCAATATATATTTAGCATCTGCCTTAATTGTCCCACCACTTTCTTCAATTTTTACATAAAGCGTTCTTCTCGTCTGCTTATAAATATCTTCCGGACTCAGTTTTTCTGCTGGTCTGGAATGTTGTGAAGTAAATTCTTCCGTCAGTTTTTGCTTTTCTTCTTCTGATGTTGCATTTTTGATATAATCGGCCAAATCTTCATCCCACAGTTTTTGTGCTGCCTGAAGCTGTCCATTCGCTATAACCTCCATTGCATTCTTATCCCAGTTTTTCCCCATGATCAAAAAGGCATTTGTTTTAGTATCCAATTTAGCAATGTTAGGTGCCAGATAATCATTTTTTCCTTCATCATTATTAGTAAGTGTTTTCTTTTTATATCCGGAACCTTCTCCGCCATTAAACTCTATCAGTGCATCAAAAGACTCATGATTACCCGGCACATTTGTAAGTTCAAAATAATACTTGGAGACATTATTGCCTGTTTTTCTGGGATTGAATTCATAGCTTTTACCCTCATCCTTGGAAATAACAGATGCTGTTACCTTTGATGTATCCTCTCCATCCAGAGTATTGTAGAGGCGCACATCGTTATAGTTACTTCCATCCTTTATGACTTCCTTTACCCCGATAGAGTTCCCTGTTTCAGTATTGATTCTGTCTCTTTCAGAATCAAGAAAAGAAAGTCTTGCCTGTCCGTTCAGAAAATTAATGGGATAATTAAATGCCAGTGAAACATCCTCAAAATCTTTGGATTTAATCTCTTCCATAATATTCTGCGCTACTGTTGTTGCCTCAAGATAAAGATTTGATTTCTTATTGATTCTCTGCGAAGTTACGAAGCTCTGAAGAAGCACTGTTGCTGTTATGGAAAAAATACTAACCGCAACAATCACCTCTAACAATGACATACCTGCATTCGATTTTTTCCTCTTTTTTCTGTCCATCCCAATGCTCCTTTCTGTGTCCGGTTATCTATAAAAACACAGTTAGAGGGGCTCTGATTTCTCTCCCCTCTAACATACTTTCCCTATTGCGCCTGTCCAGTCGTCTCAGCAGCGACTGCGTCCTGCGTGTTTGCTCCTTCCTGACTGTCTGTTGTCTGGCCGTCAGCGCCGGTGTCGGAAGCCGCCTGTTCTGTGGTTGTCTCTGCGGCTTTCTTTTTGTTCTTCTTGCTTTTTTTGCTCTTTTTGCCTGACTCTATTGTTCCGAAAATATTATCAGTTCCGTATGCTACGCTTCCTGCATTCGGTTCTGTATAAGTCTGGCCTGTTCCTGCCATGAAAAACAGGTTTACTGTAATGCTGCCCGAAAGATTTCCTGTTGAGGAATCAAAGGAGGCATTTACATTGTCAAGTGTCATCCTGCCTGTCTGGTCAGCCAGATAATCAACCATATCCTTCAGGCTGGCATAAGTTCCTGTAAACTGCATGGTGTCCTGTGTTCGGTAGAGTACAGGACTGGTGAACACATTGTTCAGATTCTCCACTTCTGCATCGGAGGCAGCCTGACGCTCTTTCTCTCCTATTACATCTGTGCCCTCGATCTCATCAAGCTGAGACTGGGTCTGATCATTTGCCTGCTCTGAGAGGGTCTGGTCAGGCAGATCTGCCAGAGGGTCTTCTGTACTTCCGTCCAGAGAAGCCACAAACTCTCTTGTTCCCAGACCTACATTGGAGATCTGCATGTCCAGGGAATTTTCCATATTCATGGAAAGTACGATTCCGTCTTCAGGACGGATATCTGCCGGAAATGCAGATGTATATTCGCTGACCTTTGCATTGATATCTTCTGTTTCTTTCAGATAAAAATTCCTGTCTGCAGCCAGCTTCAGCAGGTCATCCAGCCTTGTCTTCAAAGGTTCGGTTGATGCCTGGATACTCTGCGCCTCTTCCATCTGCGGTCTGTATCCGAAGAAATATCCTGCTGCAAAAACACCTACTCCAAGAAACATCAGCAGTATTTTTTTATCACGCATAGAAATATTCATGTCCATCTTAATCCTGCCTCCCTATCATTCCCCGGAACTGTCCAGCGGTGCCGGATCTGAATATGTACAGAGTACACTTAAGGATACTGTTCCATCCTCAGCCTCGTCAATTCCTGTAGTGGTTACAGTAGACAGGCTCTCAAAGGTACGAAGCTGCATGATCGTGTTTGCTGCTGCTGATTTGCTTCCCACACGCATGGAAAAGCTGACCTGCGTTCCTGTAGAGCTGAAGCTCTCCACTGTAATATCTGAAGGCATTTTCTCCTCCAGTTCTTCGATAAATGTCTTAAGCCCCTCATTGGGGGTATTTGTATACTGGTACATATTCTGGTAATTGTCATACTGCGCCTTTGCATTGGTATAGGCACTGTAAATCTCCTCAATCGAGCTCTCTTCTGAGATTCTCTGGTTCAGCCGCTCCTGCTCATGTTGCTGATAAATACGGTTTGCATATCCTGCAGCTGTCAGTACAACTCCTGCCACTGTTCCCACCACACAGATAATGATGGCACCACTTAAGGTCTCTTTTTTTTCTTTCTTCTTTCTGTTGACCTTGTCCATCAGGTTAACACCTGAAGTGCCCGGTGAAAGAACTGCAGCGTAAAGACAGACTTCCTGTGTATCCCCGCTGGCAGGCAGGGCAAAATTCTTAAACTCCTGTAAAACATCCACCTGCTGTCCCAGCTCATTGGTGAGAAGCTGCATCAGCCCCTTTATCTGAGCCCCAAGACCACAGCATACAATGGAATCAAAATTTGTATCCGTATGGCGGGAAATATAATAATCCATAATACGGGAAATATTTCCGATCAGGTATCTGAGGCTCTCTGTCACCTCAGCTCTGGCAGTTTCCAGCTTTCTGTCCTCATCAGAGATTTCTTCGTCAAAAGACTCCATATCAAGGAAAGGATTGATACATTTTCTGCTGCAAAGCACATCCAGAGCCTCATTTGCATCCAGTCTGTCCCCAAACTCAGGGAATGCTCTCACTGTCTCTGCCGCACTGTCCACACCATAATTGATATTACGCTGGAGGGTCAGCTCACCGTCCCTGATGACTGTAATGCTGGTTCCCGTATATTCCACCTTAACCAGAATATGAGTTCCTTTTGCATACTCATCCTTTACCGAATGATAAATACTGTCACCTGTGTAGGTGATTCCTGTCATTGTCAGTCCTGCATTCTCCGCAAACTCACTGTAAGCTGCTGAGATTGCTTTGGGAGCAGCATAAACCATCAGATAGTACTGCTTTGTCTCTTCCTTCCCGTCCTCAAGTCTCTGGCTCTCCACATCGATCACACTGTAGGAAAGCACATACTTGCTCACATCAATGGGAAAATAATCTGTGGCATTTGCCTCTACAATGCTCTGTATCCTGTTTGCTTTCACAAAAGGGATACGGACTTCCCTGCTCGCAATCCTGGTAGAACCTGTGACAAAATATACTTTCTTTGTCTTAATCTTTCTCTGGGAAAGCTCTGCCTTAAGATTCTCTCCGAGAGTTTTCGTGTCACGGATCTGTCCATCCTCCACAGCCCCCTGGGGTGCCGGTATACAGAAACAATTATAAATCCTTCCCTTTTTTCCACGTACTTCAACTTCCGCAACTCTGATCTGAGATGCCTCTGCCTCTATACTCAAAATTTTCGCCATTTGTATTTTCCTCCGTATGAGCCGCTGCCCTCTGCAGACAACCGCCCTTTTTCAATTACAAAAATAAATTTTAACAGATAAAACATCTTAAAACTCATTTTTCTAACTGAAAAGTTTTATGATTTTCAGTTAAAAATTAATGACAGGTACCAGCTGATCCACCTGTTCCCCCACAAAGCAGCCAGCAAAATCCCGGCTGACAGATAAGGACCCATGGCAAGCATACGCCCTGCCCTCTTCCTCACCATGCGGATAATATGGACCACAGAACCAATAATACATCCCAGCACAAAAGCCAGCAAAGTCAGCTTCCATCCAAGAATCAGACCACAGGCAAACATCAGCTTAATGTCACCCCCTCCGATTGCTCCGCCGCCACTCACCAGATAAAGAATCTCCAGCACACCGCTGACACAGACCATCCCAATCAGATGCTCCACCAGATTCCCCCTGTCAAGCACAGCCATGGCAATTCCAAGGACAAACAAAAACACATTGATCCCAAACGGAATCTCATATGTCCGCCAGTCAATCACACTCAGAACCAGAAGAGCCGACGCCATAAGGCAATAAATTACGCTACTCCACACCAGTCCATTAACAGCAAATATCACCACATAGAGGATACCATTGACACCCTCTATGATCGGATACTGAACCGAAATCTCAGATTTACAGTTACGACACTTACCACCTAACACCAACCAGCTAAACACCGGCACCATATCATACCACCGAAGCTTCTGCCCACAGGTCATACAATGGGAGGGGGCTGTCACCACCGACTCCCCAAGAGGAAGTCGATAGATACAGACATTCAGGAAACTACCGATGGTGATTCCGAATATGAAGATTGTTATGTAGGGGATTGCGTCTAAGAAAAGAAGCATAGGTTAATTCCTTTCAATCATTTTTAGTTTCCTGCTTTAGGTGTAGGCACAGCCTGATCAGCCATATTTTTTACCCATGTAGGATAATATGATACTGTAACAGAACCATCATTAGCAACTACGATTGTAGCACTAATATGATCTAATGCAGTACCCTTGCTATCAGACTCTGCAGTCCATTTAGCAGATTTAAGTTTTGTACTTTTCCAACCTTCACCTGCGAATGACGCTAATAAGCTCTCTATAGTTGCATCAGATGTTACTGTAACATCATCTCCAGAAACAACACCCGTTCCTGCCATTGTACCCTTATCCTTATTAGAAATTACAATACCATATGTACCTGCTTTAATATCTGTTGTTCCATCAGCAGCAGCTGTCTTAAATGCTGTAACTAAATTTTCAAGATTACTTACATCTGCGGATTTTCTTGATTTCTCAACATATTTTGTATACTGTGGTGCAAGAATACCAACTAAGATTGCAAGAATAGCAACTACAATTACAAGTTCTACTAATGTAAAACCTTTATTATCTTTTTTCTTTCTGTTAAATAATTTTAACATATTACTATCTCCTTAATTTTCATTATATCGAGATAGTAACATCGTTCATGCACAGCAAAGAATTGTTATGCATTCATCGAAAAGCAAAATCTTTAAATTGCACTCAAAAAATCACTGATTTGTCTGATCCTTAATAGTATCTGGTGTATATTCAACAGTAACAGAACCATCATTCCCTACAGTAATATCCGCTTTAATAGTCTGCTTAGCTGCACCTGTTAATGTTCCATCTATTGTCCATTTCTGTGATTTTAATTTAGTTTTTTGCCAATCTTTACCTGCGTATGAAATCATTAATTTTCCTAAATCACTTGTAGCCGCTACAGCATCTGCACCTTTTTTAAATTCAGTTCCAGCAGTTTTAATTTCAATTGAATATGTTCCTGCCTCGACACTATCTGTTCCATCAGGACGCCACTGAAAAAGTGGTAAGTTTAGTATCACAGGGCGTCAAATATGTGCAAAAATGTTCCTTGATAATAAAATATTGCTAAAATAGTGTTT
>OGXN01000243.1_pt1 | contig 76297 bp, 85 predicted proteins | sample 1576281 | NCBI WGS metagenome assembly OGXN01 (sample SAMEA3541494, study PRJEB24748) | human gut metagenome | biome: human gut; feature: human-associated habitat; material: faeces | place: China | collected 2012
TCAGGTCGGGGAATTTCAGCGGATCGCGCAGGAAGAAGACCGGCGTGTTGTTGCCTACCAGGTCCCAGTTGCCCGTGTCGGTGTAGAATTTCATGGCGAAGCCCCGGATGTCGCGCTCGGCATCGGCGGCGCCGCGCTCTCCGGCTACGGTCGAGAAGCGGACCAGACAGTCGGTCTTTTTACCCACCTGCGAAAAGATCGAGGCCCGGGTGTATTTGGTGATGTCGTGCGTCACGGTGAAGGTCCCGAAAGCTCCCGATCCTTTGGCGTGCATGCGGCGTTCGGGGATCACTTCCCGGTCGAAATGGGCGAGTTTTTCGAGATACCATACGTCTTGCAGCATGGCGGGGCCGCGCACGTCGGCGGTTTGGATGTTTTGGTTGTCGGCAATGGGTTTCCCGTTTTCGGAGGTCAGTCTTTTCTTGTCCATATCCTATCGTTTTTTGTCGGCATGCAGAAAATGCCGGACCGGTTTATGATTGAATTTCATATCGTTGTAATTCAGAGCAAAAACATTGCCATACAGACTGGCGTTGCCTCTTTGGGGATATGTTTTTTCTGCGAGGAGCGGACTGTCGGAGCGAATTTTTCAGGGAAATCGACTCTGTTTTTCGAGGATTTGGAAAATTTCACTATATTTGTCCCGTTAACGGGGGATTAGCTCAGTTGGCTAGAGCGCTTGCATGGCATGCAAGAGGTCACGAGTTCGAGCCTCGTATTCTCCACCAAACAAGAAACAGCCGCATGATTTCATGCGGCTGTTTCTTGTTTGATAGTATGTCTTTTATGGGCGGAGTTCGGACGCTTCCGTCGGAAGTTTTCCCGGCTGATCCCGAGGGTCAGTTTTTCAGGTATTCTACTGCCGCCAGACCGTCGTTGAGGGGATAGAGGCCGATGCTCAGCGATTTGTCTTCGCTTTCATATACGTACATTCTTTGTCCCGGACGGTATTCGAGGTAGATGTACAGCTGCGAGAGGTAGGTGTGCAGGTCGTCGATGTACAGGTCTGAAAGTATCGATCCGCAGGAATATACTTTGTCGTCTTCGAATATATATATGTACTCTTTAACGATGCCCTTGCCTTCGAAATACAGCGAGGTTTCCGATGCTCCGCTGTAGGCGTAGGGCACCGAAGCTTTCACTTCCTCCCGTGTCTTGCCGTACATGAATACGGGAGCTTCGTATTCCCTCAAAGTGGGAGGTATGTTGTCCTTGTTCTCATCGTCGTTGCATCCCGCGAATCCCAGCATTACGGCCGCGAAAGCGAATAGTAAGAATTTTTTCATAGCGAAAAGATAAACGGTTTGGAATAAAGGTTTTATCGATTGTAAATGAGATAAATTATTCTTTATGGGTGCGCCGCCGGATCCCTGAATATGGTGTCGAGGATATCCGGTGATCTCTATTTTTGTCGGAAATAGATCTGGATCGGTACTCCCGAGAAATCCCATTCCTCCCGAATCTTATTCTCCAGGAAGCGGCGGTAGGGATCCTTGATATATTGGGGCAGATTGACGAAGCAGGCGAACTGGGGCGTGGGTGTCGGCAGCTGCATCACGTATTTGATTTTGATGTATTTGCCTTTGGTCGCCGGGGGCGGGTAGTTCTCGATGATCGGCAGCAGGTAGTCGTTCAGCGCCGAGGTGGCCACGCGCCGCTTGCGGTTTTCGTAAACCCGGATGGCGGTCTGGAGCACTTCGAGGATGCGCTGTTTGTTGAGTACCGAGGTGAAGATGATCGGAATGTCGTTGAAGGGCGCCAGTTTTTTTGCCAGGGCCTCCTTCCACTCCTTCATCGTGTTGTTGCCTTTCTCCACCAGATCCCATTTATTGACCACGATCACGCAGCCTTTGCGGTTGCGGACGATCAGGTTATGGATGTTCAGGTCCTGGGATTCGAGGCCTTGCTGCGCATCGAGCATCAGGATGCAGACGTCGGACTCCTCGATGGCGCGGATCGAACGCATCACGGAGTAGAATTCGAGGTCTTCGGTCACCTTGCCTTTTTTGCGCATGCCGGCCGTATCGACCAGGTAGAAATCGAGTCCGTACTTGTTGTAGCGCGAGTGAATGGCGTCGCGCGTGGTGCCGGCGATCGGCGTGACGATGTTGCGCTCTTCGCCCAGCAGGGCGTTGGTGAGCGACGACTTGCCCACGTTCGGACGGCCTACGATGGTGATGCGGGGCAGCTCTTCTTCCTCGTTCTTGGTTTCCGGGGGCAGGTCGCGCACGATTTCGTCCATCAGGTCGCCCGTGCCGCTGCCGCTCATCGAGCTGATGCAGTAGGGTTCTCCCAGTCCCAGCGAATAAAATTCGTGCGAGGAGTAGATCAGGTCGTAGTTATCGACCTTGTTGCAGACCAGCAGCACTTTTTTCGAAGTGCGCCTCAAGATGTCGGCCATCATCTGATCGAGATCCGTGATGCCCGTATTGACTTCGACCAGGAACAGGATGACGTCCGCCTCTTCGATGGCGAGCATCACCTGACGGCGGATGTCGTCTTCGAAAATGTCGTCCGAATTGACCGAATAGCCGCCGGTGTCGATCACCGAAAATTCACGTCCGTTCCAGTCGGTTTTACCGTAATGGCGGTCGCGTGTCGTGCCTGCCGTCGCATCGACGATGGCTTTGCGCTGCCCGACCAGGCGGTTGAACAGTGTGCTTTTGCCCACGTTCGGGCGTCCTACGATCGCTACAAGACTCATAATGTTATTTTACGTTTATGTTTATGCGAAACGAATTATGCGGTGCGGGCCGAGAGCGAGGCCGAATTTATTCGGACATCGATGGATGCGGCCGGTCTAAAACAAGGTCAAAGATAGTGCAAGTTACGGGTAAAACCAAACCCGGTGTCGATTTTACCCGATTGTCGGTGCATAAGGGGTGGGGGCCGGATGTGCACATCTTATCCTTTTCCGATCGGGAGATGCGGCTTCCGAAGGTTTTCCGAACAGCCGCGATGCCTTTTCAACGGGGGTGCAGCGTCTCTTCGTCTGCGGACAGGCCATGTTCCGACATCCGGCGGATGTCTCCGTTACAGCGGTAAAAGGGAGCGGTTCGTACAGGAGGTATGCGGCACGTATTATGGGTTATAAATAGCGGCTTTCCGGATCACCGGCCTGTACGGGATAGATCAGCACGAAACTGTTTCGCCCGAGGTATTGATCCAGGTAAGCCGGGATCTTGTTCATCGCCGGTTGGTAGGAGATGCGTTCGCGGCGGCTCATTACCAGCCACAGACAGTCGTCCGTGCGCAATTCGCGCAGCAGGGCCGGCAGTTTTTCCCAGTCTTTGAAAAGTACCGTTTCTACGGTTGCGGTCTGCTTGCGCCGCAGCGGTTCGATGTACTTGAGCGTTGTTTCCGGGGCATAGACGACGATTTTGGTCCCGGTATTGCGGGCCAGATTTCCGATTTTATGCAGCCACATGAGAAATCCGGCCTCTTTTTCGGCTTGGGAGGGAATGATTACGATATGTCGCTTTATGGTCGCCAGCGGTTGTACCGGTTTGTAAATGTAGGTCGTGACGTTGCTTTCGCCCAGCAGGTCGCCCGTGATCTTGCCGAGGAAGATCGCGGGGGATTTGTCCCGATGGAGTCCCATTACGATGTCCGTGATACTCTGTTCTTTGGCGACGCTTGCGATTGCGTTCGAGATATTGACGTCGTAGCGCAGCAACTCGTGGAGGTAGATGTCCGATGCGGCAGCGGCCGTCGCCGCCGTTTCGAGAATTTTGCGGGCCCGTTTTTCCAGCCCGCTGTCTTCCACCTTGTTGTCTATGGCGTGCAGCGCGTAGAATCCGTTGTGGTTTTTCTTCGATTTGAGCACGTTGCCCAGAGTTACGAGTTCCCTGACGCTCTCTTCGTTCGACACCGGGATCAGGATGTGTTCGTCCTGATGTTCGGTGCTTTCGTCGTTTTCGCGGACCCCTTTGATGGCGATGTTGTGAGCGCCGCGCTGGGTGGCGAAGGTCGAAATGGTGCAGGTGGCCAGGATCATCAGGATCGTGCCGTTCAGCACGCTCTCGCCCAGCAGACGGATCGGTTCTCCGTCGGGTGTCTGGCCGACGATGACGTTGTAGCCCACCATCACGGCTGCGAGCGTGGCGGCTACGTGGGCGCTGCTCAGGCCGAAGATGACCGTCCGCTGGTCGCTGGAGAGTTTGAACGTTTTTTGAGTGAGCAGCGCGGCGATGTATTTGGCGGCGGTGATCAGGACGATCATCACGGCAGCGACCTTGATACTCTCCCAGTCGCGGAAGAAAGCCCGGTAGTCGATCAGCATGCCTACGCCGATCAGAAAGAAGGGGATGAAGATGGCGTTGCCGACGAATTCGATGCGGTTCATCAGGGGCGAGGTGCGCGGGATGAGGCGGTTGAGGGCCAGACCCGCGAGGAAGGCGCCGATGATCGGCTCCAGTCCGGCCAGATGTGCCAGGTAGGCGCCCAGAAAGACCATGACCAGCACGAAAATGTATTGGGAGATGTTGTCGCTGCAATGCTTGAAGAACCAGTGCCCGATCAGCGGGAAGAGCAGCATGATGAATGCGATGCAGAGCACGACCGAGATGCCGAGCCGGTACCAGAACATGTCGTCCGTGTTTCCGGTGACCATGCCTACTATGACCGTCAGCAGCAGCAGGGCCAGCGTATCGGTAATGACCGTGCCTCCGACGGCGATCGTGACGGCTTTGTCGCGGGCGATGCCCAGTTTGCTGACGATGGGGTAGGCGATCAGGGTCTGCGAGGCGAAGAGCCCGGCCAGCAGGATCGAGGAGTAGATCGAAAATCCCAGGATGTAATATCCCGCCAGAATACCGAGCAGGAGCGGAACACAGAACGTATAGAGTCCGAATACGAGGCTTCGGGTGCCGTTCTTGCGGAAATCCGACATGTCCATATCCAGGCCGGAGAGGAACATGATGTAGAGCAGTCCGGCCGTACCGGAGAGGATGATGCTGCTGTCGCGCAACACCAGGTTGAGGCCGTGCGGTCCGATCACCGCACCGGCGATGATAAGCCCCAGCAGGTAGGGAATTTTCAGCTTGTTGAGCAGCAGGGGAGCGGCGAGGATGATGACCAGAATCAGCAGGAATTTGAGAATCGGATCCTCGAGCGGGAGGGTTATGCCGGCGAATAGAAGCATCATGCGGAGTCGGAATTAGGGTTAAGTGATCGGGACCGTCTGCGAACCGGGACGTGTTCGTGTTCGCCGGAGCGGGGGCCGATCGGGTAATATTTCTCAAAGTGCCCGCCTGTCGGAAAAATCCGTAAGGCTCGGCGGGCTATTGGCTTGAAGTTGTTTTCGTGCGGGCTGATCGTATTCCGACCGGGACGGCATTCGTTTTGTCGGGAGCGACCTGGCTGCATGAAAATTTAACGGAAACAAAGATAGTGAAAGCCGAAAAGAAAACGGGAGCTTGCTCACAGTTTTCAGAGGCGTATCCTATTTTCTACAAAAATAGTATTACATCCTACTCAAACCAACACCTCATTGCCATTATTGCACGATCTATCAATTACTTACTATAAATATACAAATATTATTTCAAATATTTTTTTCTGCAAATATCGCCGGGTAACAATTATTTTATGTATTTTTTGTTACTTATTTGTGGCTTAAATTTGTATATTTACCAAACGAAACAAACAGTATATTGAAAGATGAAGCAGCCAAAAGTAAAGGAGCCGGTACGCCTCCGGTCGAAGCCGCTCAAGGACGGAAGCGAATCGCTGTACCTGGATATTTATTGGAACGGGATCCGGCAGTATGAATTTTTGAAATTGTACCTTATTCCGGAGACCACGAAGGAAGCGAAAGCCCGAAACAAGGAAACGCTTGCTATTGCCACGACGTTGAAATCCGAACGGATTGTAGCTTTGCAGCGTGGAGAATACAACTTCTCGACGGCCGACACAAAAATAACGCTCCTCGATTACATCGAACAGGAGCGGCAAGGATACATAAACAGAGGTTCCACGAGCTACGCCCAAAATTTAGGTTCTTTGTATTCGCATCTCAAAGCCTTTGCAGGTCCTAACAAGAAACTCGCCTCGGTAGATAAAAGATTCATTCAAAATTTTATAAATTATCTCGATCGCTGCGGAATACGCGGGTCAAGTTCTTCCGTTATTTTGGCGCGTTTGGGTAATATCTTAAATCGGGCAGTCAAAGCCGGGATGCTCGACAAGAATCCCGCCGCAATGCTGGACAAGGAGGACAGACCCAAGTTAGACGTAAGAGAGCGGGAATATCTTACAATAGACGAGCTGCGGCAGTTGGAAGCCACTGCCATTGCCAATCCCCGTTATGCCGTCGTCGCAAACGCTTTTCTTTTCGCCTGCTTCACGGGGCTACGGTATTCCGACATTTCCCAGCTACGATGGGGACATATCGTCGAATCCCCGGACGGAGATTATGAAATACACCTCCAACAACAGAAGACACAATCCCGCATTGTGGTGCCGCTGTCCGAAAATGCGATGCGTTTTCTACCTTCAGGACGAAATACAGCGTTCGATAAGGTTTTCAAACGGCTAAACTCCAATGCACAGATGAATGTAAAACTCAAAAAATTAGTTGAAGCGGCCGGGATATGTAAACCGATTTCCTTTCATTGTGCCCGCCACACTTACGCGACGATGTTGCTGACATACGGGGCAGACCTTTATACCGTTTCCAAATTGCTCGGTCACTCGAATATCGCCACGACCCAGATATACGCCAAACTGGTAGATCAAAAACGCCGGGAAGCAGTAGAATTGATCCCGGCGCTGTAAAAATATTTGGATGTTTCAGAGGTAAACCTATCTTTGCATTGTCTTTCAATGTCTGTAAATTCGTTCCGACCGCCCCCGGCCTGTCATCAGATGATGAGCCGGGGGATTTTTAATTGTTACGGGTCTTTGGATCACGCGGCAGACATTCTCCATAGCTTCGGTTTCAATATCTACTATCCTCACGAAAATCATATTTGGATTCCAATACGGCTTTGGACATAAGAGCATTTTCCGTGATCGTAGCTAAAGCAAAGCAAATTCCGGAAAATAGGGCTACCACAGGCAGTGCTATCAAGAAATATACTATTGAAAAACCGAATAGCCCGCCCCCAGCAAACATAGCAAGCCCCAAGACAAATACGACACAAAATATTACTATGTTTACCCAGCCTAACGCCCGAAGCGTCCGAATACCGCTGCCGCGATAATCCACAGAAATATCAGGCCGCTTATGCTGATAATTGGCAGGTCTTGAGGATGCAGGTGCAGGTGTAGATGTAGACATGGAAGGTGATTGTGGATTGTTTTGCATTGCCATTTGCTGTTTCTGTTCTCTTTGTTGCTTCAATCGCTTGCTGTTGTTTTTTTGTATCTGCATAGCGATAATCAAGCCGACTATTCCCGCAACAATTATTACAGGAATCACCAAAGGAAATCCCTCGCCCGCTTGAGGAGGGGGACAAGAATAAGGTTGTAAAAAATGCATCATACTATTTTGAATTTAATTTAAGTTGTCAATTTTTTTATCCCCTGCAATAAGGTAGCCGATAAGAGCAAATACCGTAAATAATAATCCAAGTACAGCCGCAGTAGTAGTGTCCCGTCCCTGGCTTTTGGCTAAAAAATAGCATCCTGCTACACATGCAGCCCAATAAATCAGTGTAAGCATAAAATATAAATATGTTTATTGGTAATAAATTATTTTGCATTTCAAAAATATAAAAAATCCCCCCCCCACAAATTTTTTACAATTTTTTTTCGTAACGTAATATTTTAATAGCTTTTATAGTCGTCTATGACAACAACTTACAGATATGTCCCAGAAAACATATAATCCGTTGAAAAAGTCGGCAAAATATTTGCATATATAGCAAAAACGCTATATATTTGTATCGTCAATAAAGCAATACAGATATATGAAATGGAGTGAACTACGAAAAATCGCCGAGGCGCACGGGTGGAGGTTGCTACGGAACGGAGCGAATCATGACGTTTACCACCACCCCGAAAAGCCCTACCGAATAGAGATAGGGCGGCACGGAAAAGAAGAGATTAAAAACGGCACCTTTTACAAACTGAAAAAGCAAATCGGGTTTTAACCCGGTTTGCTTACAACAAAAGACCACAGACTATGAAGACAACGGCACTTATCGAAAAGGGAAAGGACGGCACTTTCGGGATTTTCACCCCGGACATCCAGGCGACGATAATAGGCGAAGGCAGGACAGTCGCCGAAGCAAAGGCGGATTTCGAGAACTCTGTCCGCGAGATGTTCGCCAGCTATACCGAAAACGGAGAAGAGTTGCCCGCCGAATTACAAGGAATCGAATTTGAGTACAAATATGACGTTGCGTCAGTATTCGACTATTTCGATTTCATCAATGTCACGAAATTTGCAAAATGGGCGGGAATCAATGCCGGGCTGATGCGGCAATACAAATCCTGCAATACCTATATATCCGAAGCGCAAGCGCACAAGATCGGACAGGCGCTGCGCAAAATCGGACGAGAATTATCCGCCATTTCACTGTAATGCTTTATTGACAATCGCATAAGCGAAACGGCAGCCCCCGGAGTGATCCGGGGGTTATTTTTTCTCCTCTGAATCCGGTCGCTTGAATCCGATCGGCTGGGACGACTTACGGGCCTGCGGTACCTTGACCGACAGCGCCGCGATAGCCTGATAAATGTTGTCAAGCTCTTTCCGCATATCTTCTGAAAGATCGTTTACCGCTTCGGCATTATCTTCGTCAGCTCGTTCCAACAATGCCAGCTTTGCCCGGATTTCGGACAGTTCCGCCGTTATCTGCGTCGTCGTGGTAATGTAATTCCGCATCGCCACAAATGCCCGCATAATGGCGATATTTACTTGTATGGCTGTTCCACTACGTAAAACACTCGAAAGCATTGCTACCCCTTGTTCGGTAAAGGCAAACGGCATATAACGCCGACCTCCTTTTTCATTTGAGATCACAATTTGTGATGTCATACTGTTTTTGAGGTAGTTATATTCGGACTCGGTGATTTCAAACATGAAATCACTGGGGAATCTCTCGATATTACGACGTACTGCCTGTTTGAGTGTTCGTGTTTCCACTTGATAGAGTTCCGCCAAGTCGAAGTCCAGCATCACCCGCTGGCCCCGTATCTCGTAAATCTTACTTTGGATAGGTTGTAATTCCATTTGTTGTTATAGATTATAACGTATTCTTCGAAATGCCGCCTTTGACAAGATAGAGCCGTAGAATATCTTTCCGCTCGATCTCGAAAGGATCGAAATCCTTGTTTTCGGAGATGCAGAGAACGTGATCGGCATCCGATCCCCGACGCAGGTATTTGACCATCCGGTTGCCGTTGCACGTGATGACCAGATAGACGTTGCCGAAATCGATAAAATTCTCTTTCCACTCTTTGAGGATGATGATCTGTCCGTTCCGGTACAGCGGCATCATCGAATCTCCGTACAGGTTCACGGCATCCGTACAGTCCCGGAACTCCGGAATCGAAAGATCGATGAATCGGTTCGTGGTCATATCGTCGAACAGCTCCACACCTCCAGCCGTAGCATCCACGTCCACCCAATAGCGGATGCGGGAACCGCGCCCGGAGCTGTCCCCCGCTCCTTCTTTCAACATCTCGCTTTCGCCAGTAAACATCGAAGTATCCCAGTCGGGATTCGCTAATATAACACTAATAAATTCAGGCGACAGAGTACTAACTCCCTTTTCTACTTGCGATATAAACCCTTGCGTACACCCTAAAAATGCCGCAATCTCGGCCTGTGTCAATTTATTTACTCGCCTAAAACGCTTAAAATCAGCACTCATATAAAATAATATTATTTTTTATTAGAAAATATTAGGATTATACTAATATTCTACTTATATTTGCAATACGAAACAAGATTACAACGCAAATATAAAATAAAAACGATGAAACCGGCCTACAACAGATCGAAGATTATGCGGAACGCCTGGTATATGTTCCGGGTGAAGATGGTGAAAAATTTCGCCGAGGCACTGCGGAAGGCGTGGAAGAACGAGAAGCTGGCCAACATCCGCGCGATGATCGAGGGGCGCCCGCAGCCCGCTTCCGAGCCGACACCTTATAATATACCCACCGGGAGCAACCCCGCATTCGCGGCGGGGTGCATAGCCTACTACGGCGATGCGGGCCGGTATTACGGCGACTGACGCAAAGCGTGTAAAACACTGTTTTACAGCAAATTGTTTATATGCGAATATTTCTTTGCGGTGTAAAACGCAAAGAAAATCAAAAAATAATTTGGAGGAGAATTATTTTTTCGAAAAACGGAATAAAGATATGTTGAACGAAAAGACGACTATTGAAACAGAGGTAATCAAAGCCCAAAACCCGGAAGATTTGATCTCCCAGGTAATAGAATTACAAAAAAAAGGATTTGAATTATTCGGGGGGCGCCAATATAATTTTTATATGGTTGTAATGTTCAGAGAATCAACGCAACAAACGCCCGATTCGGTCTGAAACATCATCTTCCACTGCATTAAAAATTTGCCGCTTAATTTCTGAATTTATGATCGATCTGAGTTCTTCACAGCAACAATTTAAGATTTCGGGATTGTCGCCATTCCAACGAATAGTAACGTGTTGATCGTGAACCGGACATTTGATCGCTTCAATACATTGGCTGATTCGACCTTTAGAAAAACTACTCAACATATAACACTTAATTTTTGGTTGGTAGCTCAAAATTAGTGTTTTCCCGCGAATCCGCAAGGGATTGTCCGGAGCGATACCGGCGCGGGAGCAAACGAATAAACGACAGATAATCATAGTATGGAAACAGCAAAAGAATTGAAATTCGGAGAATACAAGATGCGTAAGGATTACATCGGAACGCTGGAGGCGATAGAGTTGGGCGAAACGGTAATCCTCCCGGTAGAAGCACGAGATTACTATTCAATCCACTCAGCGGCTTCCAGATGCAAGAAGGACAAAAAAATGAAATTTTTGATCCGCATGAATTGGGATGAGGGGTATGTGGAAATCGAGCGTGTCAAGTGGACGGCTCTGGACGGACAGCCCAGAAATGCACGCCCCGTCGGACGACCGTTGAGCCGCCCTCAATAGCGAATCAATCGAGCACCTATCCGCGCCCAAGTTCTTTCATTCGAGTAAGGTTAAGAGTTGAGATTAGTTGAGTTTGCCATTTCCGGGCGCGGATTTTCAAAGTCCGTATCGGGTTGAATGTCCCGATGCGGGCACCAAAGGACGGCACGGAAGCCGTAGGGGTCCTAAAGCCTGCCATAAACCCCGGCCGCAAGGCAGAAAGGCTGGAACGAATAAGCGGTTCATTGAAATACGAGAACCATCCGAAGGGATGTAAAACCCGGCGAGCGACTTGGCGCAGAAGGGCGGATATTAGGCCGATCAATACCAAAAAGCAGGCGACGATCCGGAGCGATCCGGGGAGCCGGTAGCGATATACCCTGCGATTCAGTCGTGGTCTTCGATGACGACAGGGTGCAAATTTTAATCAAAACAATTTACGTGCAATGTCAAACAAAGTATTTACCCCAGAGAACATTTCCAAATTAAAACAGAACGAGGTCTTTGTATTCGGCAGTAATAAGGCCGGTAACCACGTTGGCGGCGCAGCTCGTGTCGCGGTCGAGAAGTTCGGCGCGATCATGGGGCACGGCGAGGGCTTACAGGGCCAGTCCTACGCTATCCCTACGCTCGATGAACAGATGGACAAGGTGTCTACCGAGGAATTGACGCGATCGGTACGGAGATTCGCAGACTATACACGGTACAATACCGATAAGGTTTTCTATGTAACCAAGATCGGATGCGGCATCGCTGGATTCTCGGTCGAAGAGATTGTGGAAGTATTCAAAAGCGTCTCGTTCGGCGATAACGTGGTGCTTCCGCAAGAGTTCGGCGAAGAAAAACATATCGATGGATTTAAAGGGTTCAATGCAGATATGACCTGCCTGGGCTTCAAATTCGAGGAGGGCAAGACTTACGAAGAGGATGTTGAGTTGAAAGTTTGTAATCGAGGCTTTCATTTCTGCGAATCACCGTTCTCTGTCCTTAGCTATCGTGATATGCTGGATGATGAATGCAAGTTCATCCCTGTGCATCATGTAACAGCTTTGGGGCGATGTCATTCCGACTCGGATAAAACGGCGACGACAAAGATTCACATCGGGGCAAAACTCGATTTCAAAGGATTCATTAAAGCTGGTATAGATTTCATTTACGAGAAGTGCATCAAAGAGGGTCCGACCGACAATGTTAATTCGGGCGACGGCGCACAGATCGGCTCCTCGGGCTACCTCGCAAAGATCGGCTCCTCGGGCAACGGCGCACAGATCGGCTCCTCGGGCAACGGCGCACAGATCGGCTCCTCGGGCGACGGCGCACAGATCGGCTCCTCGGGCGACGGCGCACAGATCGGCTCCTCGGGCTACGGCGCACAGATCGGCTCCTCGGGCAACGGCGCACAGATCGGCTCCTCGGGCTACGGCGCAAAGATCGGCTCCTCGGGCGACGGCGCACAGATCGGCTCCTCGGGCGACGGCGCAAAGATCGGCTCCTCGGGCTACCTCGCACAGATCGGCTCCTCGGGCGACGGCACAAAGATCGGCTCCTCGGGCGACCTCGCACAGATCGGCTCCTCGGGCGACGGCACAAAGATCGGCTCCTCGGGCTACGGCGCAAAGATCGGCTCCTCGGGCTACGGCGCACAGATCGGCTCCTCGGGCGACGGCGCAAAGATCGGCTCCTCGGGCGACGGCGCAAAGATCGAAAGCGAAGGTAACAATGCTGTTGTAGCAGCCATAGGTATAGATTCAAAAATAAAGGCAAAGAAAGGTAGCTGGATTACCCTCGCTGAATATGGCGAGGATCTGAAACCAGTGTGCGTAAGGTCTGCACAGATCGATGGGAAATCGCTCAAGGAGGATGTTTTCTATCAACTGAAAGGCGGCGAGTTTGTCGAAGCAGCAGAATAACAGCAAATATCATCCACAAGTAAATCTTTACCAACATGCAAACCTTCTTTTCCGAAAGCACAGTCAAAAGTCTGTGGGGCACGCTTGCGGGCCGCCTCTGGCGTGCGTGGTACCGCCTCAAGAGCAAGGTGCGCCGGACAATCGACAAGTCCCGCCGCCGGGCACATAAACTCCAAAACCGACCCCGTGTCTATCGGGTCGAAATTCGGTAAGAGTATGGCACACGCGATAACGCTTGCCGTTGTGATCGCACCGATCGCAGCGGTGTTCGGCTGGGCGCTGTCCGGTCCCCGGCGTATGCGGATCACCCGCTATCTGTTGAATGAAATTTTCGAACAGCGATGAATACTTCCTACTACGTCACCGACACGGCTCAAATGCCGCCGTCCACTCGGAAAGAACCCTCGGAAGAGTATTACTTCTTCGAGAGCACCCGTTTCAACCGGCCGCAAACGACAATTCATCTGACCGATCAGGAGATTCGGACTTTCGCCAAACGCATCGCCGATTACATCACCCGAAGGACATTTTCGGGTCCTATGGAATCTTTCGACTTTCAGATAGAATATCACGGCGTTGCGGTGCAAGGACGCTATACGGTGGAAACCGAGCGACAGGAAGCGGTGCATTCGATGGGAATGACGGAATGGATCGACGTCCCGATACGGGAAGAAACGAGCATAGCGAGCGCCTGGTGTACGGCCACGGACGAGGAGGTTCCCCGGGTGTCGGAGAAACTGAATGAACTGTTAAAATAGCTGACATGAAAACGAGAATCGAGATTTACGAAATCGCTGATCCGAATCATATCGTATCTGACGGGGAATGGTCCCGAAAACTTTCGGCTGCCGACATACGCAACCATATCAATTATATGATGCGGCCTTTCGATCCCCGGAAATACGCCTCTCGCGTAGTATATATCAATCAAAAACAGTAAATATTATGGAACAACAAGCAACGGGATTGACGCTGTTCAACCGTCAAATTACCAGCGAACGCACCCAGAATTATCTGACGAGCGTCTTGGGAGCCAAGAAAGACAGCTTCGTAAGCAACCTCACGGCACTCGTCGCCAACAACAAGGCATTGCAGGAGTGCGAGCCTATGGGCGTGATGTTCGCCGCGATCAAGGCTACGGCCCTCGATCTTCCTCTTGATCCCAATCTGGGTTTCGCCTATGTCATCCCCTACAAGAACAACCGGGAGGGACGCACCGACGCCCAATTCCAGATCGGAGCGAAAGGATTTGTCCAACTGGCCATCCGCAGCGGACAATTCAAAACGCTGAATGTTTCGGAGATCAAGGAGGGCGAGATCGTGGATGAAAACCTTATCACGGGTGAAATCACGTTCAAAAAGGCCGAGAATCGGGACGCACTCCGCACGATCGGATATGTGGGTTATTTCAAACTGACCAATGGCTTCGAGAAGATGCTTTATATGAGCTGCGAGAAGCTCGAAGCACACGCGAGCCGGTACAGCCAAACCTATGGATCGAAGAAGGACTACATCCGGGCCGGTAGTAAATGGACTACGGATTTCGATGCGATGGCGCGTAAGACCGTGCTGAAACAGTTACTGTCGAAATTCGCCCCGATGTCCGTAGAGATGCAGGACGCTGCGAAATTCGATCAGGGCGTGCTGGGCGAAAACAACTCGGTACGTTACCTCGATAACGAGGAAACGGCGGCAATTCCCGAAAGCGTGGACAAAGCGACGCTTACGAGCCGCGAAGCGATCAGTGAAGCGTTTATCGGCGGTCAGATCACCGAACAGGAGGCCGACGACCTGATGCAGAAGATCGGGATTACGAAAAACGCGGTCGAGGATGCGACGGTCGAGGCCGAAGTTAATCTGTTCGACACCAAAAGCGCGAAGCGATGACCGATTCCCGCTATTTCGAACAAGGAACCCCGGAATGGTATGAAGCGCGTCTGCATCGATTCACTTCCTCCGAAGTGCATAAGCTGATTCCCGGAGCACGGGCACGGCCCGGAGAACTGACCAAGACGGCCGTCGCTTATGTATTCGACAAGATCGCCGATCGCATCACTGCCGGGGGTTGTTTGGAATACCGGGAACTCAACACCAGAGAAATAGAATGGGGACGCGAGCACGAAGAGACGGCACGGCTGGCCTATTCGACGATTATGAGCGTCGATGTCCAGACCTGCGGATTCTTCGTCTGCGAGGATTTGCCCTCTTTCGGCGGAAGTCCTGACGGGTTGGTCGGGGAAGACGGTTTCATCGAAATAAAATGCCCCTACAATTCGTCCGTACACGCCCGGTATCTGGCTATGGCTACCCCGGACGATCTGCGACGCGAGAAGCCCGAATATTACGCCCAGATACAAGGTAACTACCTTGCGACGGGACGACGATGGTGCGACTTCGTAAGCTATGATCCCCGGTGCGCCAACTCGCTGCTGGCCGTCAAGATTCTCCGCATCCCGCGAGATGAGGAGTACATCGGTCGCATCCGGGAGGCAGTGCTGGCAGCCGTGAAATACAAACAGGAGATAACGTCCAGAATGGCGCTCCTGGCACGGCAACAGCGGGCATCCATTCCCTAAACAATATCCCAAGCATGACGACAAGAAAGACATATCCCCCATGGTCGGAAAAGGAATTGGAAACATTGAAAGAACTCTATCCCGATAACGACAACGAATATATAGGTTGCTTGTTGAATCGCACTCCGGGGAGCGTAAAGATACGCGCCGTATGGAATGGCTACCGCAAATCCTATGAGTTTATACAACGCCGAAGAATGACGACGGATAACAAACCCCGCAAAATGGTCGGATGTATTCCGAACCCCTTGCCGGTTATTGAACGGTTATTGAAACAACACGGTTACAAAAAATAAAAACAAGCATGACAATATGGTATGGCCAGAATCAGAACCATAAAACCACAATTTTGGGATGATCTGAAGATCGGCCGCTTATCGCGCGATGCCAGGCTGCTTTACATCGGACTTTGGAATTTTGCCGATGATTTGGGCGTAGTAATAGCCGACCCCGTTTGGCTGAAGTCTAAAATATTCCCTTACGACAAAATACAACTCCAGCAATTCGAAGGCTGGTTGAAGATGCTCGAAGAAACCGGATTTATTAGTCTGCTTTCCGTTAAGTCGGAAAGATTCTATTATCTGCCAACCTTTTCCCGTCATCAAGTAATCAACAGACCTAATCTGGAAGATGTAAATGTACGTAAAGAATTGTTAGATAGTATTTTAGATGAAATCAGTGAACAATCAGTGAACAATCACGGAACGATCAGTGAACGATCAGTGACTATAAAAGGAGAGGATAAGGAGTATATTACTACCAGTACTTCTACTGGCGTAGAAGATACTGGAGTATCTGTGAGAGATAATATTATTTCTTACCCGGTAGAAGACTATAACGCAGGCGCGTGCGAGGGGACCGAGAACCCCGAATCCGATCATCCTAAACGCAAATCCCGTAAGACGCTCCGCAAGGATGATGCAGGGATTGAAGAAGCTCGGATATTGACGTGGCGTGATGATTTTGAGATTTACAAAAACGAGTTACGCAAGGCCTATAAGACGCTCCTACAGGATGACGCTTGGATTTCGACGCAACAACGTTTCAACCCGAATCTCAACATTGCCCTCTCGCTCGAAAAGGCTTGCGTAAACTTCTGGGCAACGGAAGCCGGATGGCAGCATAAGCGAAAGCAGCGCACAAAGACTATCAACTGGAGGCAAACGCTCACAAGTTCGATCAACAGCCCGCAAAACAAAGTTTACAATGACAACGGAATTAGCAAAAAAACCGCCAACAACGGCGTTAGCGAAGATTTCAAGCGTGGAGTTCTTGAAATGCTACTCAGTGGCGGCAATACAGAGTAGCTGCCGCCGTATGCAGTCGGCCGTGGCTTGTGCCGAATCCCAAATGCCGGTGTTATCTGTATTGCGAGCGACATACGGCGAAAAATGGACGGCTGCATATCTGGTACTTTGGATCGTCAATGTACAGGAGTTTTTCAATATTTCAGCCAAGATGAACGACGCACAGGTAACGGAAACGGCCTACATGATTTTGGACGATTTCTGGGCGTTGAACCTTGCCGATGTAAACCTGGTATTTACCAATGCCAAACGAGGGCAATACGGACAACTGTACGGACGAATAGACGGATCGATCATATACGGTTGGTTTCAGACATATTTCGAGGATCGATGCAATGCCTGCGAGAACCGTACGATACGGCAAGCCGAGGCTATGGGCAGCGATCACCCGGTAACAGACGCCAAAGCTGCGGAGTTTATCAAATCGCTTATCAACAAAAAAGCGGAAAAGGTTGCAAAATAGACGGAATCATCGAATTGAATTTAATAGATTAACGAAAATGGAAGAATACACACAAGCGGATTTCGATGCCTTCGAGGTGATCGACGGAATCAAACAATGCCCCTCGGGGGATTACAGTGATATACAAATATTCGGCGAGCGGTGCTCCTTCGGCGAGCGGTGCTCCTTCGGCGAGCGGTGCTCTTTCGGCGAGTGGTGCTCCTTCGGCAAGTGGTGCTCTTTCGGTGAGGATTGCTTTTTCGGTGAGGAGTGCTCCTTCGAAGGGAAAGGCGAATATATCGGCGATTATCCTTTCCTGGCTTTTGTCGGGTTCGGCTCTCGGATTGGCAGCAAGGTTTACTTTTTCAACCTGCAAGACGGCATTTATGTCCGTTGCGGCTGCTGGCTGTCGAATATAGCGGGGTTCCGGGAGAGAGTGAAAGAGAAGAATGCCGATGCGATGTACCTGGATTTGTGCGATCTGGTCGAGAGGAAGTTTAACAGGAAAAACTGAAAATACTACAAAGAGTGAATATAGGATTAGTAGATGTAGATGGTCATCATTTTCCGAACTTGGCATTGATGAAACTTTCGGCTTGGCATAAGTCGCACGGGGATTCGGTTGAGTTCGCCAATCCGATGTTCGGTAGGTACGATCGAGTGTATATGTCTAAAGTTTTCACTTTCACGGCTGATTGTGCAGACTACTACCCGTGCGAGATCGTACGGGCGGGAACAGGTTATAAGGACTATACAATAACATTACCAGACGAGATTGAACATATCTGTCCTGATTATTCGCTTTACAGTGTGAATGAGGCTTTCGGATTCCTAACACGCGGTTGCCCGAACGGTTGCCCGTGGTGCATCGTTCCGCACAAGGAAGGCTCCATCCGGCCGGCATCCCCGCTCCGGGAGTTCCTCGGCGATAAGCGTCGGGCTATATTATTGGATAACAATGTACTGGCGTCGGATTTCGGGCTGGAACAAATCGAAGAAATAATTCGCACGGGCATATCTGTTGATTTTAATCAAGGGTTGGATGCTCGCCGGGCGTGTGCCGATAAATATATACTTGACTTGCTATCGCGGGTTAAGTGGATAAGATACGTCCGGTTTGCATGCGACAGAATCAGTCAGTTAGATTCTGTGACAAAGGTTGTGCAGGAGTTGTCCAAGCGCGGCATAAAACCATATAGAATTTTTGTCTATGCTTTAATTGGGGATGTACACGAAAGTTTGGTCCGCATTGAGGCTCTGAAGCGATTGGGAGTAAGTCCCTTTGCCCAACCATATCGAGATTTCGAAAACAATATCGAACCGACAAAGGAGCAAAAGCGATTAGCCCGTTGGTGTAATCACAAATCTATTTTCAATAGTATTGATTTTAAGAATTATAAAGGATGAGAGCGAACGAATATCAGACACGCGCGATGAGTACGCGGCTGCCGAGTTGCGAGAATGCGACCTATATGCTTTTCGGCCTGATGGCCGAGGTGGGCGAAATCGCCGACAAGATCGCCAAATGGCGCCGAAAGGGAGTGTGCCGGTTGGATATGGATCATTTGGTCTTCAATACGGGCGATTTGCAAGAGGCGGAGGGTTACAAATCCGAGCTGATGAAAGAGGTCGGGGATTGTGCGTGGTTTATCGCGGGCATTGCCGATTGCTTCGGCTTGACGCTCGAAGAGGTCATGCAGCAGAACCTCGACAAACTCGCCAGCCGCCGCGAGCGCGGCGTGATCGACGGAAACGGCGATAACCGATGATCGCTTATGACCCACGCATCACTATTCAGCGGGATCGGAGGGCACGATTTGGTTGCGGATTTGCCCCCGGAATTTTACGCCTGGGAGAACCGGGACAACTTTGCGGAATGCGGGGCCGACCTCCTCACCCTGTGGTGCGGCGACAAGTGGAAAAACCTGCGCGAGTTCGGGCCAGGCGACCCTTTCGATTTCCGCGCCGTTCCCGTGGAATACCGGCCGTTCGAGAAAAAATGGCTGTACTACACGGGCAAGAGCCGGGGACTTATGGGAAGCCCGCGCTACGATGTGATGAAGCACCTTCTGCCGTGGTGGTGGCACTTCTCCACGCCGAACCTCCTGAAAATCGTGCCGGAGATGGACGAAGGTACGCTCCGTTCCGAATCCGAAACGGCGGAGGAGGATTTGCAACTCCTGCCACTCAACATGAAATGGATCGCCACTTACAATTACGCCCGCGTGCTCGATCTGGAAAGGCAGGCAAGGGCGGCGGGGACACGCCAGCTAAAGTCGGTACAACTGACGATTTTTTGAAACGATAAATGAATACGAGAAGATATGAAAACCAAACTACTGCGCCGACTGAGGCGGGAGGGGCGTTGTCAGATACGTGTCTATTCAGTTCGTAAGGATATGGATGGGACGGTTGTTGGCATACGCTACGGGTATAATTCGGATGAATATGCGCATCTATGGCATTTTGCGATGACTTCGGATGAACTTAAATCAGAAGCAATGAAGATATATATCCTCCGCCGCATTGCGGAGCTAAAAGGAAAGAGAAAATGAAAAAAGTAATGTTCAACGATCGCTACGGCTTGACGCTCGAAGAGGTCATGCAGCAGAACCTCGACAAACTCGCCAGCCGCCGCGAGCGCGGCGTGATCGACGGAAACGGCGATAACCGATGATCGCTTATGACCCACGCATCACTATTCAGCGGGATCGGAGGGTTCGATCTGGCGGCCGAGTGGGCGGGCTGGACGAATGCCTTCAACTGCGAGATCGATCCTTTTTGTCGCAAAGTATTGAAATATCACTTCCCGAATGCAGAACAATATGAAGACATCAGAGCGACCGACTTCACTGTCTGGAAAGACCGTATCGACGTGCTTACCGGCGGATTCCCGTGCCAGCCGTTCTCGCTCGCAGGAAAGCGGCGAGGCACAGAAGACGATCGCTACCTGTGGCCCGCGATGCTCGACGTTATTCGGACTGTTCGACCCCGCTGGGTCGTGGGCGAGAACGTTTACGGAATCGTTAATTGGTCGGAAGGGTTGGTCTTCGAACAGGTGTGCGCTGACCTGGAGGCGGCAGGATACGAGGTGCAGCCGTACATTATTCCGGCTTGCGGTGTCGGCGCTCCCCACCGTCGGGACAGATGCTGGTTTGTTGCCCACCGTACAGACGCAGGGTCTGAAACGATGCGTGAACGGTCGAACGGAGTTCATGCCGACAGTATTGCTTCCGACACCCCATGCCTCGGACGCATCACGCGGAGGTCAAAAAGTAACCGGACTATACAAAACGAGAAAATCGGGTCTAACATATATGTCCCTGTTGAACGATCTGGCAGTAAGCGGACTTTTACCGACCCCGACAGCGAACGATGCGAAGAATGTAACGCTTCCGGCCAGTCAGGGCATACGCAAGGGCGGACTATCCAAGAAGGTGATGCAAAGCGACGAATACCGGACTGGAACGGGTTCCCGACTCAACCCCCTGTATGTGGCGGAGATGATGGGTTTCCCGGTGAATTGGTTGGTATCGCCTTTCCTCGATGGCGCCGGGAAGCCGTCAAAGCCTGCGGTAACGCCATAGTCCCGCAGGTGGCATTACAGATTTTTGAAACGATAAATGAATACGAAAGGAAATGAAAAAACACTTACTTAAAAGTTTTCTTACAGGAACACTGACAATTGTTTTATGTGGTATTATATCCGGGGAATCCTATCGCTCGATTGCATGGGCCGTAATATTGGTTATTCTTATTATCTCCGTCATTGCAATTGGGATAGCGACAACCGCAATCTACGATTTGTTGAAGCAGGGGATGAATATCAACACACTGTATATCAATGGCGGAATCCGCTTTTTCGACAAAAGCAAGGCCGACAACCCCGAATTGTTGAAAGGAGGCGAGCAATGAAAGGCGAAGTGTTTGGAGTTGCGCTTTTTGGAGCGCCGTACTTGTATCAAAGCCGCGATCCTTATTTCCATCTGAAAATGAAGACGCTTGGATTACGACGAGGCTCCCCTTTGATTTGCGGGCTTCGGCATAAGGCGATATTGGCGAATAACTATGAGTATTGGCTGTGCGACTATGACGAAGAGGATGATTTTTGCCGTAGATTCGGGATAACCCCTACTCATACAGTGGAAGATTTTGTGGAAACGATTAAGGCATTGAAAAAGGAGTATGAAAAGTAAAAAGGCCCAGGAATTTATTGACGGATGCTTGAATCATCTTGTAATAGAGATGAGCGACCACGCCAAATGGCAGCTACGAGCAGCAATGAGCCATACAGCCGAACTCGCCGAGCAGGAGGCCGAGGAAAGGATGCGGGATAAAGCGATCGAAGCATTTTGCAAGGATTGCCCAATTTACTCAATACAAACAAGTAATGGGGGAAATTGCCCCGATTGCAGTGCATTAAACGCATTCAAACAAAGACTGAACGAGGAATGAAAACAATTAAGGAGAGAGCAAATGCTGCATGGCTTGACTATGAATACAAGGAGGGGGAATTATACTCAACATGCTTTATAAATGGCTTTTCCGCAGGTGCCCAATCCGAGCGCGATGAATTGACCCGCTGGCGTGACCCGAAGGTGGAGCTGCCAAATGATAATCGAGATGTTTTAGTTAAAACAACATTATGCCGTGAATACTGCATTGCCTTTTACAAAGCAAATGGGGGCCGGAATCATCATTGGCACGAGAACAATGGATCTTTAGATGACGATATGGTCATCGGCTGGCGGCCGATTCTCGAAAACGAGTAAGATGCTTTGTGCATTTTAACTAACCAAGTAACTAACCAAGAATATCTATGAACACGAAACTTAAATCAGACTACGAAAAAGCCTGCAACGCCTATTTGCAGGCTTTTTGCGAGAAACACGGCTACGATTATGAGGATGCCGCGCGGAGCTGGGTCGGCGGCGATGTCGGCGGGATCACCGAATGCGCGGACTATATAGTTGGGATGGATGACATCATCACCGACATAGACCGGGACGCTCCGGAAGATGAGTTTGTAAAGTATTACGATTACTGTCTGCGGGTGGGGAGTATCGCCTGCGGCAAAATTAGTACGCCCAATTACAGCAGCTGGCTCTCGGGGTGTCCACGCATGAGTGAAGAACAGATCACCCGGCTGGAGGAGTTGCAGAGGGACATACGCAAGGCGGAAGAGATTCTGGAAAATGAAATCGAACGGACAGGCAACCTGTTTTGAATTACTACGGATAAACCTATCTTTGTTTCATAATAACCATCAATGTATGAGTGAAATTATCAATATTGTCCTGCGATTAGACAAAATTCCACGCGATAGAATCAGGGAAGTCGCGCGTCAGGACGGCAAGGTGGGAATGGTTGTTAATTTGTCGGTCATTGCCGTCAAAGGAGGCGTAGATCAGTATGGGAACAGCCATTTTGTCGTTGTTCGTAAAACTAAAGAAGAGTTCGACGCAAAAGCGCCCACCATCTTCTGCGGCAGTGGGCGGAAGGCCAAACTGAAATCAGAATCCCCGTCCACCGGACACGTCAGCACAATAAATGAAGATGATTATCCGTATTAAATATAACGAAATATGACCGAGGAATTACAAAAATTGCTCTGCACGCTCGAAATTGTCAAAACCAACGTCAAAGGGCGCCACTGGACACTGAAAGGAGAGAAATTCCGCTCGTGGCATTTGCAGTTCGATCAAATATACGATGTTTTGATAGAGGCGAGCGATACGGTCGGGGAATTGATCGTACAGGCCGGAGATGTCCCCTTTCATGCGCCCTCACAGTTTCTGCGGCATTCGATGTGCGAGGAGCAGTTAAGCGTCGTGGACTGGCGGAATATGGTAGCGGACACGGACCGTGAACTGGGTGAGATCATCCGATTCATTAACGACACTGTGCGGGCCGGTATTTATGATCCCTCCGTAGAGAACGATTTAACGGCTATTTCTTCAAGACTGAAACACGAGCGGATGTTTTGCTCGCAAACATTGGAATAGACTATGAAACGGCTTGTTTTTACTCTTTTTACCGTATTTGCGGCAACAGCGCTTTGCAGCGCTCAAAATCCGAATGGAACGCGCGTTGTCAAGGATGCTTCCGGACGCGTGAAGTACACCGTTCAAAAAACGGGAGATCGGGAAATAATCAAGGATTCGAAGGGGAAGGTCGTAGGATCGACACGCGAAACGAAAGACCGCAAATATTACTACAATTCAAATGGCTCGTCGGCAGGTACTGAAATCAAACGGGAACCGACAAGCAGACAACGGGAAAGACATCATACAACAAATTCTAAATCGAACAACCGGAAGTGAGTGGCTCCGGGAGTATCGCTTCCATCCCAAAAGGTTGTGGCGATTCGACTATGCGTGTCCGCAGTATAAAGTTGCGGTGGAGATTGAAGGTAATATTTTCGCTTTCGGACGCCATAACAGACCTCTGGGAATGGTCAAAGACATGGAGAAATATAATTCGGCAACATCGTTGGGCTGGAGTGTCCTGCGGTTTACGCCTCCGACAACCAGAGAGGAGTTGTCGCGCTTCGGAACCACAGACTGTATGGATTTAATCGCAGATGTGCTGAAACAAAAAGAGGGGTATTAAACCCCTCTTTTTTTCATACCCCAATAATCGTATCGTGCATTTCTATACCGGGATCATTGGTCGTTATAGGTGGTTTTGCAAAAGAAAATAAGGCCTTGGCAATTCCATCCGAACCTATTTGGACTTTGAACAAATAATTGGAGGCGGATGTAAATATCGATGACATATAACCCTGCGGATAATTACTCTGAATCATTGCAAGAAACTCCGTCGCTCCCGGACCTACTATAGACCCAAGCACCATAGAAGCATTATTTGTTGGGGCAATAGCTGTGGGGTTGGAATATTTTATATGCCAAATATTACTGTGAGATTCCTTATATACGGTTAATTTGCCGTAAAGGAACGTATATGATGAGAAAGACGGGGCTGCACGGGATATTCGACTAACGACATCTGACCCTAATTTACTGAATGCAACTGATTTGTCTGCAATATTATCAGTTGCTACCGCTCCATCCTGAAGCTGGGAGGTGCCGATGCTATTTGCTGCCATACTCCTATTCTGGATCGTACTGTCCGCAATATTATCTCCTTTTACGACCTTATTGCCCAGCATCGTATTCGTGATGAAGCCCGCCGGTATGGTGAGGCCCTCGGATGTCGGGGTGAAAGTTTTCCAGATGGCAATGTTGGCAGCGGTAAAAGCTCCCACAGTGGTGCCGGATGCGCCCGCACTGGCAGATACGGAAAGTTCGCAAGAAGTATAGGCATAAAAATCTGTCCCTTCTTTCGTGGTTCGAAGCGTTGTATTTGTCTTTGTTGCGATGAGATAGCCTCCCAGTGTCAAATTGTTATCAGAGCGGAAGCCGTATATGTCGCCCTTATAATAGATATATCCGGGCGTTACCTGATTGTCACCAACCGTATCGAATCCAGACAGAATGGCGATGTCTTTTACAATGCTGCTTGTGGAAGTATTATACGAATTATGCCGGGTAGTAACCTTCGCCAATGTCTGAATCAAAGATGCAAACTTTGTAAGGTCAGAAATATACACGGGATTACCCCCAGAAGGTGCAGATGTCAAATATTCAAAAACAGCCATATTATATTGTTTTTAGTTTCACTTCGATACCATATAGTAACATCGCGTTCAAATCGGCTATGAAATCATCATAATCATTGCTGTCCGCCAGTTCTTTGGGAATAATAACAGTCGTGGAGTTACCGAACAAAGACCCCTCCGTATAAAAATAAGTTGGGGTATTGGCGCCCCCGGAAGAATACATATATACAGGAACAGCCTCCTCCTCTCCGGCAGTATAAAAATAGCTCATATTCGCACTATTAACCTGGATGCTTATTTGTCCGTATTGCCCGTAATATTTATTCAGTATAGCCAAAACTTGTGCCTGTCCATATTGACAAGTTGCTATCGCGTATGATTTGCGGCGGCTTCTGTCCCAGCTTTCCAAAGCAGGTGATAGAGGGAATAATAAACTTAACACGAAGCGGTACAAGGTATTCAGACGTGGCGGTTGATAAACTTTACTTCCGTCCGTAAGGCTAATCTCGTAGAGATACATGGAAACACCTTTGCCGACATACATGTATATCTTCTGCACCACACGCGAAGCATCGATGGTGCGGACCACTTCATATACTCCTTCCGTTCCCGCCGGAGGAGCGGAAAGAATTTCTGTGGTGCCGTCTTCATACCTGACTCTGAACGTCATTTCGGCCCCCTGCTTGATCCGGGCTTTGAAGACGTACGGAGTATTCGGCTTGTATTTTATCTGGCCGCCGAAACAGTCGGGGACCGTCGAAACCTGGGAGACGTTAGTTGCGGCAAGCCCGGCTTGTAGAAGTTTGCTCCAATTGACATACAAATATGCTCCGTCCGCGTCCGCCCCCGAAGTTACGACATCCGTAACGCCCTCTTTCGCGCTATTCCACTCCCAGATATATTCTCGGGAAACCAGATTGACAGTTTCCATACCTCCGGAAGTAAGGGCATAATTAGGCCGTAAAAGTTGATATGCAAGCTTCGGTATGTCTATGGCTCGTAACATCACACTGCAGATATATAGATGTCGTTTTTTCCCGTTGGCTCTACCGGATTAACACTTTGCATCTCCACCAATTCACGGGCAAAGTTGAAATATCCTGCTGGAATGGTTATTTGACCATTGACAGGAGTAATCGGATCTTCCTCACTTGAATCCATAACGGATATATTATTGAAATAGGCATCACGAACACCCGGAGCGCTTTTTATTGCAGATTCTATATCGTTTACATACAGTGGATCGTCACCACGTAAATCTGCTTGAAAAGACAAAAAAACGTCTTTGATCTGTTGGGTGATAACCGATAAAGAATATTCTTTGGAATAACGGATGTAGAGGGAAGTGCAGTTCAGAACTGCTGGTTCTGCACTGGTAATCTGCATCTGAAACCCCAATGGGAGAAAGCTGTTCATATAATCCGAAAAAGACTGTAACTCGCCTGCAAGCAACGGCGTAATATAACCGTCATTGTCGATCTTCGCTACCTTCATGACAATCAGGCCATTGTCCGTGGACGAGATGGCCAACTGTTTGATGATCTGCTGATCCGGATTTATTGTCGCATATCCATATCGATATGTTTGGGAATCGACGATGGTCAGGGACGCCCCATATTGGAAGGCAAGAGCCGTATCGATATAATATTGACGTCCCATTACCTTTAAGGAACGGGCAGACGATTCGACCGTTTGTTCTGAATTGCTGATCTCCAACTTGACAATATTTAAGACCGACGCAACCGTTGATATAATTCGATTCACAATGGACGAGGAACTCGTATTATTTAGGATCGGCACCAGTATTTTAATATTCGTGCGTATATCGTCGTAAAAACTCATCAGTCACTAACAGTTAATATTTGATTATCTTGTGTTTGGAAATAGCTCCCTTCCGCCCTAATAAAATTAGGGGCCAAAGCCGAGGATATTTCGTCAAATAACGCATTGAGATCAGCATCAGGAATCGAAACACTGTTTAGCGGGTGTTCCTCCATTACCTCCGTTGCGGCATTGTTACGAACGATGTCCGATACGGTCAGCCGCTGCCCGGCATACAGCGTAGGTGTATAGCTGTCCAGATCGTTAAGGTCCAGATTCTCATCCAACGCATACAGGGAGCCGTTCGCATTGATACATACGTCGTAAATCGTTTCTCCGCCTTTAACCACGTAATCCATTCCTATTCTCCTGCATATTTGGCCCCTATTTGGAAATCGTACAGCCCGTCGCTATTTCGGGAATACAGGATGGAAATCTGGGATGCGCCATCTTCCCTGATCTGCGATTTGGCCCGGGTGACGATGCGCTGTACCTCCCCGTCGGTGATATTATAAGCCCTTTCTTCCATCGCTGTTCCGTATTGGGGCTGGAATATATTCACGCAGGATTTGATGAAAAGCAGTTGGGCGTTTTGCTGGCTGCATGTCGAAGCGACCGCAAAATCCCCTCCGTCGTCACCCTGTACTACGGCAACGTCATTCCTGACAAAATCCCATCGAATATCCTGCATACGCTACAAATATAGGTTTACCTTACGAAGCCGATACATAAGTCTGCCCCGCCTGCGATATTTTAACTATCACCGTCCCGGAAGCCGGATTCCCGCCGGAAGTTCCGGAAACGGTGATTTGAACCTTGTCCCCCTCCAGCACCGCAGGCTGCCCGTCGATCCTCACTTCCTGCGCCGAACCTGTTATCTCTCCTGTTCCCGTGCCGTTCCCATCCGTTACGGCTGTAGCTTTCGTAACGTTGATTGTCAGCGATCCCCGGTAACAGGCTTTGCCGGCTGCCTTCGTCGTCGTGCTCGGCGATGTGGTGATCTGCGCCGTCGCCGCCGGGGTACACTCCAGCGTACACCCTTGAACAGCAATATACTTTCCCATCAGGTTATCGTTAAATGGCCGTTGTTTATATTCACTTCAGAGCCAGATATAATCACACTATTCGATCCTTGTTGCAGAGTTAGCTGGCTATCTGCCACTCCGATTCGTGACTGTAATTGACCGTTACGATATAGGGCTAAATTAGCAGCAGTCTTATTAATATTGAATCTGGTATAATTGTTCTCATCCGTCCCCCGAAATACGGAAACATATGTGTCATTTACCTTTATGTAATCGACCGCCGGATCACTCTCAAAGTCAAATTGCAAGCGTAGTTCTTCTACCTCCGTCATCGCCACGACAAATGACAGTTCCGGCCGGTCTTCGACAAAACCCACGATAACGACCGATCCGACTTTGGGGTATAATAGAGCGTTAGCATTACCGCCCTGTATGGGCGCGAGGCTTATGTCCGGTAAAGTAACCTCGCTGTCGATGCTAACGCTCATAGTGTTCGTTTCCGTGTCCACTTCTTTGACCGTGCCATACACAAAAGCCACAGTCTTACTTCTGCCTATCAGATTACGCAGATCGCGCCCCACTGAAGCCATCATCTTGTTGAATTTCTCCTGTCCCATATCACTATTGTCCCGTAAATACGAGGGTTTTATCAGTTACCGTTAGCACCTGGTGAAATCCCTCTTCATCGCACCGGTAAGAGTGCCCTATTACATAATATCCCCCCGACAGATCATCGAAAAGGGTATCTTTATATTGTACATAATCGAAAAGCCGAACAGTCGGATATAACATCGTCGTAATGGTACCCTTGTTGCTGTTGGTACGCAGGCCCGACAATGCGGCATCTCCTACTTGCTTGGCGATCTCCCCGTCCCGGCATTTGATATACGGCAACGACACCACCTCTCCGTTATCCGCTCCCGTTTCGTATTCGTAGAGCTTCCCGCCGCTGATGTATTTAACCACCACGCGATACTTGTCGAAAAAGCCGTTATTGATACTGATGTCCCGATCTATGACATTGACCGAAGTATCGAGCTGCACCGTTTCTTTGGCGTTCTCCGTAATACCTACACCGCAGTACAGCCTGCCGTCGGTATCTACACGAGAGTAGAGATTATACATCCCCATAACTCGCTCCAGTGCGAAAAACGGCGATATGCCTTTCCAAGTAGAAAGAACGAAGCTGCCTTCCATAGACTTGTCATCGACGGTAAGCCGGTTCCAGTCATCCGCCAGCTTCATGCTGTCCCGGTACTCCTGAAATTTGGGGTTGGCGACCTCGATGATCTCTTGCATCATCGTCTTCACGGCGGTTTCCTGCGTCCAGCTTTTGGCAATCGTGCCGAAACGCAGGACAAAAGCGCCGTCTTCGCACTGTATCTGCGTCGGAAAACCGCATACTACATTTTTCACGAAGCCGTCGAAAGCGACGATCTCCGGCATTTCGTAGCCGTTGAATCCACAGATGTAACGCAGTTTTACAACTACGTGCGCTCCCATTATAATTTGGGCATCCTGTTGGTCTATACGGATGTATGATTTGACGTTTTTACCGATCGCATCCCCCGATGACTTCTCTTTGAGAATCGTATAAAACGGCATACGGATATTGGCGGTACCGAATATGTTGTCCCGCGAATCCTCCGTAGTGAACGAAGTAAAAGGACCTATGGAGCGTCCTTCGATGAAAACTTCATTCTTGCAAATAAAGTAATTGCCGACAATCTTGCCGCTCATAGCTTACACGTTGGTTTTAGCCGTCGGAGGTTCCGCCTGCGCCCCGTCACTGTTTTCGACGTACAACAAGGCGTAATCCGTATTTACCTCCAGCAGATCGAGGCTTACCTTCCATATTGTAGAACCTCGCTCCGGGGTGACGGAATAACTCTCCAATACGACATTGAAGATATTAAACTTGTCATTGAGAATCGGATTCTCAATTTCAAATACCCGATCTTCAGCTTTGATCTGCCGGAATAATTCAGCCAACTCTGCGGCAATACCATACCCTATTTCCTTATTGATGACAACATCCGACGATAGCTTATAAGGATTCAGCATATCGACAGAGTTCGGTTTGGATTCCAGCTTGAACGAAATATTAACGCTTGTCGGTTCATTGGCAATTCGTTCGAAAATCGTAGGTCCATCGACAAGTTGCGAGCGGCTTATCAGCTTACTCCCTTGTATGGAAATATCGAATCCGACAGGCATCAGATACTCATCGAAAGCGATGTAATAATCCGTTGTCGGTTCCGTCCGATCTAATTCTTCGGATGTAAAAATAGGTCTATTGAGTGTCGAGCGGTCGAAGCGCGATTTGGCGACCTGATTTCGCAGCTCTTCCGGTGTAGGCTTTCCGGTTCTCTGACTTCCTCCATTGGTAAATACCTGCCGCCATACTCCCGTTTCGGCAAGGACGAGTTTCGCAGCAGACAGCCCGCTGTTAATGGCATCGGCAACAGGCCCCGTAATGCCGCCGATAGCTCTCCCCGGTGTGGAAAAGACCTCTTTCGCTGAATTTATAACGCGGTCGATCTTACTCTCGGTACTGGTTTCATTTGCTATCTTTGCCATATTACGTTACACTGGTTGCGTTGTTCAATGCGATCGTCAATCCCCGCACTACTACCTCCTCGATCTTGGGTTCCAGCTTGCGGCCCAGCTCCTCGATGTTCTCCACCGAGGCGATGTTTATATCCATATCAACAATCTCCTTGTTGAAGTTGATGAAAACCGACTTCGACCCCTGGGACAAGTTAGAAACGGTTTGCGCATTAGGGTCTGTTGATCTACCTCCCGTTCCTGTGATGCCCCTCAGTCCTGCGGGAAACAAGTCACTAATGGCCTTAATTCCGAGTTTGCTTAATGTAGGTTTCCTTATCTTTTTTGTATCGTCGGTATACCGCCAATTAAAATAAGAGGATGTCCCTACAAATGCGTCGATAAACTCGTTGGAGTTAAGTTTGTCATACGCCGCTTGCACAATATCACCGTGTCCAGCTTCTCGAGCGCGTTTCGCCGCGAATTTCGCAATGCGAGAGACCTCGCGGCCATACGCCCTTTTTTTGGCTATATTATTAGCCATTGTCGTAAATAGGGCTGCGTCTTTGTTGGTACTCAAGCCCCAAGTCATTCGCATGCCCCCCGTTTCGGGGTCAAATTCCCCATATTGCTTTTGGCCAAAGCTAATACCATTTGCTATCGAGCCAATAGTGTTTGCTATGGTTTGGATCGCCGACGCAAAAGTGTCGAGTTCCAAAATAAATTGATCTAACTTTGCCCCGACTTTATTAACATCGATATTGCTTATCCAGTTCACGATCTTATCGCCCAGCCAGCTATACAGTTTCTCGTTGGCTTGGGCGATCTTGTCCCAGTAGGGCGAAAGGACGTCGGCAATACGCATCCAGAAGTTTTCTTTGGCCAGCGCGATCTGTCCCCTGGCCTTCATTACCGGATGCGATTCGACAAGCTCGTTGAACTCATCCAGCACCGAGCGCAGGTTGCTTTTGTTCTTGAGCCAGTCGCGGTAATCGCCCTGAACACCCCGCTCCTCCATCATATTCATCGCCAGCTTGCCGATGAACGGAGCCTGCCCGACCAACTCCCGGATGTCCCGAATACTCGGCACGGCCTGCCCTAACAACTGCTGCAAATTGACATTCACGCGCTCGAAGCTCAAACCGCCCACGTGAGCGATCTTGCCGACAACTTCCGCCAAGTGTGACGCCTCCTCCGGGGTCAGCTTCTTGCCGTCCACGTTCAAGCCCGTAAACATATTCATCGCATTCAGCATCCCGACACGGCTGAAACCATATTCGGCCGCTAACTGCGTCGCACGGTTCAGCGTCGCATGGTAGTTGCCGCCCAACCCTTTCTCCGCCATCCGCATCTGCATAAGATTGGAGGCCGCCTCCGCCATATTGTTCGAGTTCAACATCCGGATGCCGACCAGAAGAGGCAACCCGGAGGACGCCAGGCGCCACGCGTGCGCGCCCATCCATATTTTAGCGGCCCCTATAGCTACTTGACCGAACGCACCGAGGGCCGGGATAGCCTTTCCCGCAGCTCCCGCTAAAGAAGTAAAGACTTTCCCCAGATTAACGGCATTATACCGCAAGCCGGAGAAAGAGGAAACATTGTTGAAGAAGCTATCTTGAAAGGTCTTGATCCGCTTTTGGAATACGTTCAAACCGTTCTGCCAGCCCGCCTGCGAGAAGCGCCACTGTCCGAACTGGCGCAGATGCCAGCGAGCGCCGATGTTGAGCCGCTCCTCCAGATTGCGCTGTTTCCATTTTCGCGCCGAGCGAGCAATAATATCCTCTTCCGAAAGTTTTGGCCGCCGGTAGCCTCCCCCGGCGGTTTTTACGTGGATGTCCTTTGCCGCCTTCTTGAGCGTTCCGAGCTTGGCAATCGTAGCGTCCAACTGCGAATCATCGACCCGCAGCTGGAGCTGAATGCTATATACCATATTACCTGCCATCAGTTTCTCTTAAAAGGTGCAAAAAGGATTGAATCGATGATTACCAGAGCCGCAGTATAATACTTGTCGATGTCATAGGCCGACATCTTATCTTCCAGTCCCATAATCGGTTCATGGAAGATATAGGACACGATCATTTTCTTGTACAAAAATGGATCGTCCTCGGCAATGTATTCTTTTAGTTTGGTAGTTATACCATCGGATTTGAGGACGGCTCCGTTTCTAACAGTCCCCAAGTAGATAAAAAACGGTTGATGTCCTCCTGCACATCCTCATTGTTGAACAATGATATGCATGCTACCAAGTCGTTCTGAAGGTCTTTAACGACCTTTTCGTCGTCGATGGTCATCTTGACGAAACGACAGGCAAGATCGGCCGTTTCGTCGAGGTCACGGCCAGCCTGAATAAGCGACAAGCCAAACTTGGTATGTTCGACGCTCGTCCTGGAAAGACGGCAAACATTAACCGTTGCGGATGTTTCGATCTCGACAAGGCCGCCTTTGCCGTCCGCACCCCGTTTGAAATAGGTGACTTTTACGGGATAGGTAGTGATAGGATTTGTTCTGGACATAATTTAATACATTTTTAGTTGTTAATAAAGGGGCGGCACAACCGTCCGCCCCGATGATTTTTCAGACCAGTGGCACGATGTTGCGCTGCACGCCTGTACCTCGCAGGGACAAGGAGCCGGTCGTTTCGACATCATTGCGGTTCACGCTGCCGCCCTGCTCCTGCACCATCGCATTGAGAAGCGTATAGACAACGGTGCGAGGCGTCGCCAATCCTTTCATCGCATAGCTCCACGAGATGCTGAAAGGTGCAAGCTGATGCATGGCCGCGATCTGCTCCGTTACGGGTAGCGTAGCGTTAATCGCATCGATAAGGGTCTGCTGCTCGCCCTCCTGAAGCGAAAGGTTGGCGGTATAAGTAGCATTCGCTTTCTTGATACCAATGGGATCTACGGAACCGATGGCGAATATCTCCTGAATATTCTGACTGAACGTATAGGACAGCTCAGTGCCGGTATCGATAGACAGGCAGGTGCCGTTCGAGAGCGTGAGGTACATCTGCACCTCACTGCTCGCTACGATTATATCCTGATGATTCATGTTCTGTACTACTCTAAAGATGTTACGAAGAAAGTGGTGATAAACGCCTCCCGCAGCGTGGCATTGGGCAGGATGCGGATCGTGATTGCGAAGGCCCGACTTTTCACGAAGTTACCGTCTTTGGCCTCCAAAGTAACCTCTATCTCGCTCGCATCGCCGCGCGACAAACGCGGCTGAATATAGTTGCTGCGGAACGTAGCCAGAATCGCCGACTTGTACCCGGCATCGATGTCACCTGAAGCTGTAACCGGAACCTGGGTATTGATGAGCTGCTGGAAATAGTACTCCGCATCGTCGCACACTCCGTTTGCGACGCGCACGAACTCAATAGCTGACAAGGCGTTAGTCGATTTATTGAGTGTAGCACCGTCATTGTAGTAAACACCGCTGTTGCCGGGACGGGTGCGGGTGAAAAGGTACTGCTTGGCTCCGATGTCGTCGATAACACTCCGATATACGACAGCGACATTGGTAGCGGCATCCGCAGTCGTGGCATTGACGAAATAATCCACCGGGCTTACGCTTCCCAAAGTCATCTGACCAATGGACTGCGCCGGATTGATCCCGGCAAGAATACCGAGAGCGCGGCCTACGTCGGCAGTGTATGTCGGATCGGGAGTTGTCAGAGCCAGTGCAACGCCATAAGCGTTGTATGTATCGCCACTGGGCAAATTGTTAATATCCTGCCCGATACGTCCGGCATCCAGCACCGCGACCATACGGTAGCTTTCCGCAAACATATCCTGAATCAAGCCTTGTATATTCTGGATTGCTCCCTGACTTTTCGTCAAATCCTCCGCAAGGCCGGAATCCGGGACTGCAGTATTGCTGGGATATACGAACCCGATAAGGCGCGGTCTGTTATCCCATAGCGTAGCGGTGGTTTGTCGGATTGCCTGTTTAATAGCAGACATCTGTATTGCTGAAATACCTATTTCTGCCGAATAATCATAACCTACCAGCCACAATTTAGACCCGCTCCCTGCCTTCGAGTAAAACTCCGAAACCTGGAATTTGGCTCCAGCGTCCAAAGTGGAATAACCCTCCAGCTTCTGCGCTTCTTCCAAAGAAGCAACCAGGACGGGGGTGTCTAGAAGAGGAGAGGCCGAAGATACGGGAAGCACCAGCATCGCCACCCCTTCATTAGATGAAGAAGTGCCGATCGCAGTGTCCTGCAATTCGACGGTTACACCTGTTCTTGCCATAATATCGAATTTTACTGTTATACTTTAGATGCCGGTTTACGCCCCGGTTTAGCGCTTTCTTGTCCGGAATTGCGCCGACGGGCAAGTTCGGCCCTCGCCTCTTCCAGCGTCATAGAAGGAACTTCGGCTTTTTGCTTCTCAGAATCCGGGGAGGCATTGCGTGCGCTCATGGACTTGGCGAACTGCGCGTCAAACATCTTGTCGAGATCCTCACAAGTCAAAGGCTCCTTTCCTTTCTCTATTGAGCACCACCGAACCTGCTTATGGACCCGAAGGGCGTCGGTCATACGGGATTCTGCCTGCCACTGCTGACGATACATATTCCCATCATCCGTAATGAAGACCTTTCCGAATTTCGCCGTAACGATCAGAAGGTTTTCAAAAAACTCGTCTTTATAGTTTACCATAGTGAATAATTTGTCAGATTGGTAGTAACGCTGCCCGACCACTTTCAATAGGCCGGGCAACGTGGAAACTTAACCTTGCGAAGGAGCCGTATATTTAGCCGGTACGATGTTCACGATACCTTTGCCGCCCTTACGAGCGCTACCGGCACCGAAACGCATATCCATCGAGAACTTCCAGCCATACGAGTTCGGATCGGCAACGACATGTACGTTCGTGTTGCCCATCGCCAGAATAACCTGCGAGGGGATGAAGCTAATAGCCAATCCGTATGCAGTAGCGGCCAGTACCGGCGCGGTATATTCCGGAATGGTACCGTTCGCCTGAACCTTGCCGTCGCAGTAAAGTTCAGGATCGACAACCTTCGATGTCGCCGTGTCGTAGGCCGAAGTTGTCGAACGCGACATGAAGTTGAAGGCAGAGTACTTGCCCAACATCGGACGCATCTCACCGGCAGTTTTGGTCAGCAGGCTCGTGAGGTACGGATTCGAAAGAAGTTGCTCCATGTAGGCGGCATCCATCACACAGTCGATGTCGCCATCCTTGATGTCGTAGTTCCAGTTCACGAACTTCGTCTGCGCCTTGATAAGGTCGTTAGGCGAGAGTTCCAACAGATCGCCGGCCGCCGCCGAGTTCACCGGGAAGGCATCGGCTGCGGCGAAATGCTTGACAGTGCCATCAGCAGCAACACCCGACATCGGGACACTTGCGCCCGCACCTTCCGCAATCTTCTGGAGGGCGTAGTTGTGGATGGCGTTCACCATGAAGCGCACGGCTTCGCTCTGCCCCCACGAACGATCGTCGTAGGCGAGGATGTCGGTATTCGCCGCCTGCCAGAGAATAGGCTGAAGGGAGAAAACCTTGGTGACAAGACCAATGGGGTCGTCATCATAGAGGTAGTCAGCCACGTTCAGCGGAGCACGGTCGCCGTAGTAGATTTTCGGACTGATCGCCGATTCTACCCAGATGATACCCTGCTTGTCCGAACCGCTGGTGCGGGCGCAACGAGCCGCCCAGGTGTTGGCCGGGAGCAACTGTTGGTAGAAGAGCGAAAGCCACTCGACGACGGCCAGGTCCGGGGATGTCGTGACGAAATCCGAGGAGTTGGCGCCGGAGGCCAACTTTACGGCAGTGCGTTCCGCGATCGTCGAGAGTTTTTCGTACCGGCCTTCGCCATTACGCACATTGATATTGCCCATGAAAGCCTTGAAGCCTTCATCTGAGCTTACGATAGCTGCAAGCTCCCGGGCGGCTTCCACTTTCGATGCGTGCTCCGGACGGCAAACGTCCGTAGGCGCGACAGTAAGCAGCCGTGCCGCAGCGTTGAATTTCGTCTTGCCTTCAGTTGTGGCAAGGAATTGATGGAGTGTTTTGTTCGTTTCCATACTTGCTTTCAGGTTGATTTTGTGGGGATCGATGATTTGTGCCTTGCCCGCCTCACTCGTCGCCTCCTTATGCTGCACACTCGCCTCCGCAGCTGATGCCAGGGTCGTGGGTTTAGGCTCGGGTTCCGGCGCTTTCTGCGGTTCAGGCTGCTTCTCGGCCTCTTTTCCAGCCGCTCCGAAAAACGACTTCAACTTGGTTACGATCTTCTCGGCGATACTCTCTGTATCTTCCGCATTAAGCGTTCGAAGCTCTGCCTCGTTTTCTGCCGCAGGGACAGGTTCCGTAGCGGACAAAGTAGTCGCCTCCTTTGCGGGATCCTCCTTCCGGATCGTCCCGTCTTTAGGGTCTTCTTGCGTCATGTTGCTTTTGTATTTATTGATAAGTAAATGATCTTTAGCCGACAAGGTTGTTATGCGTTCCGTCTGGCTGGGCGCGAACTCCGCAGCGAGCATAACCTTTTCGCCCTTGAAATCCGAAACCGCATCGGAATTGGACTGGAGAGAGCATAACGATACTTCATATACAAGGAAGTAAGTCGCATATTTAACTCCCGTGGATTCGTCTTCTATCTCCCGGCTGACCCCTCCGATGGAAACAGCCCTGTAAAATCCGTTTTCGTACAGGTATTTCGCCGTTTTACCCCGCTCCGTCCCCTCGGCAAATTTCAAAGTACCGATCCAGTCGTTGCCTTCCCGGTGAATATTTACGACATTTCCGATAGGTTGGCTATCCCAATCGTGATTCTCCAACAGCACCGGATTCTTTTCATAACGCGACCAGTCGATACCGTCGGACAAAACGACCATATCATAATCGTTGATCGTTTCGTTACTCAATACCTGCCTTAACTCTGCCATACAAAATGCGTAATTTCCTGCCCAAATATAGGTTTACCTTTGATTGCTAAATAAACCTCCCGCAACGGAAAAAATATTTTTCCGACATACCAGCACAAGAACAGCCAAGACGATCCAAAATCCCTTCATCTGCGTCTGCTGCCACCACGTCAATTTACGTTCAACCTCGACGATATCCGTATTCACCCGATCGCGGTAAATCATACTGTCCCGATATATCACCTCTTTCTCTGTTGGTATGGGCTTTTTCTGCGGCTTATTTGCCAGCGAGTGGAACAACGCCCCGTCGGGAGTTATTAGAGCGTCAGAAACGGCGTATGACGTTTCCAAATGGCTCGTTGTATCTCGGACTGTCTGACGCTCACTTTCAATCGGAACCTTGACAAACACCGTGTCCGGGATATACTCGGTACGAACGACGGTTTCGACCCGCACACTGTCCTGCGTCGAGGTCGTCAAATGACGACAGGGACAACAAGCGACAGCGAGCACCGTCGCGATTCCGCAGAGTATGACCTGCTGCAGCTTCATCGGGTCATCGGAATATAGATGGTCTCTCCGGCCGGTTTGGACAACAGTTGTTTTCGCTGCCTCCCATCTTGATTCTTATACCCGATATGCACCCAGCGAGGCACTCCAGCGGCATCCTCGTTTTCCGAAATCATCTGATCGAACCGCTTGCCCCGAAGCCATTCCCGGCAGAACGACTTGAACTCCCGGAGCCGTCCGTTGTTAGGCACCAGATCGACGGCCCAGCCGACGCAATGCGCCGAGGTCGCCGAACCTTTGACGGCCTTGTTCAGTCGATAACCTCTATATCCGGACGAAACGGTCAGGGCCGGAGTTCCCCAATGTTCGTTCGCACACAACACGGCCCACGCCTCCCGCAGCGGATCGATCAGACGGTCGATCATCTCTTCAAGGTTGCGGCGATGTTCTTCCGTCGGCGCATTGTCCAAATTCATCTTTCGGGCCGTTGCCGAATAAGTGAGTTCCTGTAAAGTAAAATGTTTCATTTCGACTGCTGTTTTTTGGATTCTTCCCGCGTACGGTCGAGCGTGCGGAGCAATTCGATAATATCTTTGGGGTCTTTGGCGTGCGCCAATTCAGCCACGATGTCGCCGATCTTCGCTGCCGACGACCGAGCCGCCCGGAGATTCTCCCGCACGCTCCACGCCTCGATACACACGGCGATCACGACTGACACGGCCGACGCATAGGGCATCGACCAAATCCCGAACAACAGTCCCAATACATCGACGCACATGAACAGCGCCGTCACCTTGCCGTAGTCCCCAAATTTGGTAAAGGTGCGGCGAAGCCCGTGCGAGTCGATCGGCAGCTTCAATGCCCGCGCCTTGCGAATCCCGGCCCGCATATCGACCATTACGGCGATAAACATAACAATCCAGATGATAATTTCCGCCAGTGCGGCCCGGCGGAAAGCCACAGCTTCGACGCCGAAAATATCCCCGATCAAATCCATCATAGCTCCCGTGAGATTTTCATTATTTTAGGCCGCACCGATATTTGCCATCTCCGACTGCGTACCGACGTAGAAGCCGGGGACTGCCGGTATGGGATATTTCTCTGCCATACGCATATCGTACTGTTTCTTTTCGTCCGCCGTGGCATCGCGCCACGTCCCGGCTTTCTCCCCGGGAAGTTTCACTCGCCGGGTGAGGTAAAGCCGCTCTTCGTCCGGCACCTCGGCGGCCTGGGTGATGTAACCGCCCTCATCGGCGATCTGCTCCGTAAAAGTTGTTTTCTGTTCTTTCATAGCAAATTTTAGTTTATGCCGTAGCGAATGAAATATGTTTGCCCTGAGCCGCCGTATTGACCGCATACCAGTCTGCTTGCTGCGGGTCGGTCAGCTTGGCATATACGTCCGCATGGACCGTGACCGTGATGGCCGATGTATTGGTCGCATTCTCCACCAGACACTGAAAAGATTCGAGCGTAAGCAGCGGGCTGTCCTTCAGATTGACATTATATCGTAATTGTTTGATTCTTATCTCCTGTAGGGATTTACACGATATAAGTGCCGTATTGTTATTACTGTTTTCGAATGTCATACCCCCGACAATCGTGACCAACTGCTCACATCCTAAAAATAGATAAGCACAATTTGAAAACCGCACAAACGTCGATTCCGGACATAGGTATATAGTCTTGAAGTTGCTCCCCGTGAAAGTCGAGCGGGCCGTTACGTTAATTTCAGCTGTAAACTGGTTCGGAGCCTTCCGAGGCGGAAGATTCACCGGAATATCAACACTGTAAAGCGCCGAATCCCAGTTCGAATTATTCAATACATTGTGTGACAGACTGTATATTTTGGTCATCACACTGTTGGAAATACCCGTCACGGAACCTACCGTCCAGCTCTTGCTCGATGTATCCCACACCGCACCGGCCGCCACGAACAGATCGTGCAGAGGGCTGCCGGAAGGAGTGGACGGTACCCTTTCGGAAAGTTTAGCGTCGATCTCGGGACCGGTAAAAATACTTTTATATACTGTTGCCATATAATTTACTCTATTTCCGTTACACGATCGTTCCTGTCATCCGTTTTGTCCGTAATCGTCACTCCCAGTAATTCTTCTGAAGGGTGCAGTTCGTCGTATGTCGCATAATCCACGATTCGGGTTTCATACTGCAACTCTACGACTGATACGCTGGTACCTATTTCCCGATCGAAAGCCTGGGTCGTATAGGTCCGAAAGCCCTGATAAAGAGGATAAAAATTATATTTTCGGATCAGCTCGCCAAAGTCCTCTCCCTGTTTCGACTTTTCGATATAACTGCGGACCTGCATAGCCAGGTTGAGCGTCTTTCGTTGCTGTTCGTTGAACGAAGCCGCCGTCTGATCGTTGAAATTGGCGATTATGGAGAAAGAAATTGCCACTTTATCCATGATAAGACCGCCGATATGCACATCCGCCCGGGGGCTGTTGTTCACACTCACGGCAACGCACGGAAGAACCGTATTGATGATTCCCCTTCCGTCGTCCGTTACCGCTCTGACAGCGATTTTCTCCTTCGTAACTACGGGAGCTTTGCGTAAGGACTTAACAAAAGCGTCTATAATATCTCCGAGCATACTCAATGACTATCTACTGCGGACAAATATAGGTTTACCTTACAAATCGCGTCTGTGTTTGGTAAAAAAAGCATCTAACAGGCGGTCGAAACGCGCTTTCGTTACAGAGCCTACACCCAGAAACTGCCTTTTTTTGACCGGACCGTCGTATTTCCACCGGCCCCGATGCACATCGCCCCGCTTTGCCGATCGGTAAGCAGTATGATGAGGAGGCATCCCGCCCTCGTTGTGCGCCCGGGCAAATGGAACGTCCGTCCCTACAAAAATATCGGCATCATTGCGTCCGATACGACGAGAAATCCACTTGAAACTCTTCTTCAGAAAGCCGTTGTAATCCAATTTAGGGTACCTGATGTTGCTTTCTCCGCCGAAAGCCGTACGATCCGGCCATTTACCGCCCGGAGAGCCGGCGAAACGCTCCTCTTTGAAACTTTCGTGCGTCTGTTCCAGCATCTCCTGCCCGAGCTGTCGCGGAATATCCCGGACTACCGTCGTCCGAAACTGGCGAAGATTGCGGATGAGATCGTCTATATCCGGCATAATTACTCGTTTTTGTCGTCAGATTCCTTATTTTTACGTCCCTTTTTGAACATATCCGACACTTTGGAGGTCAGGGAACTCACCCAGGAGGAATTATTAACCTTCGTATCTATGTCGTCGGCGCTCATCCCGATTTTGGCATATACCTCCGGCTTGAAACGCATACCCTGTTTGGCTGCGACGCTTCCGGCGCGTTCGAAGGTGTCGATGGAGATCGTCTCATTCGGAATCTCCACGAGTTCCGCCCCAAGAAAACGGTCATCCTTGAATATGCGGGCCAGCTTGGACAGCGTAGCGGGCATATTGAACATCGCCAGACAGCTTTCCGTATCGTCATCCAGAATGTCGTGATACATGTTCATATGGATTTGTGCCAGTTCTTCGGAATTGGTATTCTTCTCGGTAGCGCCGAGCAGCGTGCCGCCGGTCACCAACTGCATGATCTCCGACCGGTATTCGCTGATATACTCCTTGAATACCCGGAAGGCATCCGCATACGACTGGGTGTTGATAGGATTGACTTCGACCTGATACAGACTTTTACCCCCGTTTGCATATTCGTTGCGGAAAGGCACGACGGGAATGGTCATCGGATCGAGTTCCTGGGCCAGCGATACGGCAATGTCCTTGGCATCCTCGTTGTTGGCCATATAACCGATTACAGTCAGAGGAAACGAATATCTTTTTGCCAGAGCGCCCCAGTTGTTGTACATATCCACGATCCCGATCATGGCACGAGAAATGGGTTGCAAAAGTCCCAGCCTGAAATCCTGGTCCGTCGTAGGCTCGAAATAGAAGAGGTTATCCCATTTGTCCGCAGTGACAATACTGTAATAATCGTAAGTCATATTCCGCAGCCCCCGGTTGAAAATATCGATGTTCCGCAGCGGAAAATCTACGATCTCCCAATCTTTGGTATCGATGCAGAAAACCCTCACTCCGTAAAACTTCGACAACAACAGTTCCCGCATGAACCCCTTGAACCAACGTGCTCCAGCGTAAGTCTCTGTCATCGACTTGTCTATCTTACCGTTGATTTTGAATGCAAAATCTTTCTTTTTCAACGGAGTAAGGCGCTTTTCGATCTGGGATTGCAGAAACGGGCTGGACTGAATACACCACGAATAGAGCGTATCGAGATACACCAGATTACTGTAATTCAACGCATTGTTTATGGCGTTACGCCAATATGACGGCGTGAACTCCGCATAGTAATTGTTGAACAGGTACTGGGATTTGACAGAACTATTCCCGACCACCTGCGGGACTGTAAACGGATTGATCGCCGGAGTATGAAATTTAGCCATATTATCCTCGATATTGTCTATTTATCGTAACCAGCACGCCTTTCGTGCCGTTTTCCTGCAATTTGGAGGCTCCGTTTTCCATCGAAACCTGCCCTCCCTTCAGCTCTTTCAGCGTGATGTTGGCCTGCTCGAAATTCGCTTTCAGCGGCTCGCTGATCTGGACGGAGGGAGCGCATACATTGTAAGCCGTGAATACCTTGAGAATCCAAAGCAACGTCTGATCTTTCTCCTCCTCGTCGGTAATGGACAACAGATCTTTGATGTCGTAATAGTTGCCGATCTGTGCATACACGTTCGCCAATGCCGTATTGTAGGCATTCCGTACAATATCGGGGTATAACTCCTCAAACTCCTGCAACTGAACCGGAGATACCCATTGCAACAGCTCCGATTTTCGGAAATACATATCCGTAATATTGACCTGAACACCCGACACATAAGCCGCAAGGCCGGAAGAAGCGTCCGAAGTTCCCGCCACCATCAGAATTACGGTAGTGTAATCGTGCGTGAACTCGAAAGGAAGGGCTTGCGTCACGGCCGCCACGTTTACAGGACGGTCGGCAATCTGCTCTATCCCCAAGCCATCAGAAGCGACAAGGAAAATGGAAACTTCGAAATCCCCGCCGTGTTGCGGGAATATGACCCGGCTTCCCTCCTCCAGTACCGCCGTTTCTATACGGCACGACAAACAGGCGGCATCCGGGGCTGAACTTACAGCACCCTCCTCCGAAACGGAGTATCTTTCATTTTGCCAGGCCGACGGGTCTGGCTTGAATATGACAGCCATATATTTTTAACTTAACATGCGTTTTTGGCAACCTCCGCGTCGTATTAGGTAAGTATGCCCGTAAGTCCCTCTCGTAACGACCATATCGCGCGACAACAGGGAAACCCCCTTGGCACAAGCATCCGGGATGTCGTCTTTCTTGAGTTTGTTGTTGTTCCGGGCGAAACGCAGGAACTGATCTATGGTAATTTCGCATACGCCGCTCTCCTTGACCAAAGGAGAGAAAATAAATTTGCCATTGCGAAACAGAGGTTCCAGCGTCGCCTCGATAAAAGTGAACTTATCCCCGGTATTGCGCGTGTCCCAATTCAAAGGACATACCCACCCCCGTTCTTGCTGGAACATCTCGAAAGTCGTCTCGAAATCCAGCGGCAACTGTTTTTTCTCCATCAGTATGCGGGGTGCAATCGGCGCTTCTCGGTAAAGCTCATAGATGTTTTCCAGCATCTGGCGGGTAGTACCTTGGACCGCCCGCACATCGATAAGCCAAATTTTTCCCCGTGCCTGCCCCAACAACACCGAAGCCTTATAATCATTGACCTCCCGATCTTTGGCCGACGGGTCCGTATAAATGATACAATCCACAAATTCCGACGCAGGAGGCAATTCGCCCCAGTTGATCTTCTTGAATACCTCGCCTTCACCCTCGTCTGCATACTCACCCTCCATGAAGCGCCTTTGCTGCATCAGACTCATAGTCGATAACGTACCCAGATAATCTTCGGAAATATGTTCCAGATTATCATCGACGCTGAAGTGCATTACAAGCGACTTTTTTACTAAATCCGCATCCAGCGGCTCACCATCGGCCCCCTTATGCAGGAAAAATCGCTGGTAGGTCCAATGCAACTTCGTCGTGGGATTGAGGGCAAGCAACATGATATTGGAAACCGGGCTTCCTTCCTTTGTCCTTATCTTCTGCGCCATACGGGTTTTGAGAATGTCGATGGGCTTATGATCCACCTCCGAAACCTCGTCCACGAAAATATGTCCCCACTCCGTCGAAAGAATCTTGTCGAACCCCGAATCATCGTCCCGCGAAGAGCGGATAGATGCAAACTGAATATAAGCGTCATTGTAAAACCGAAGCAGGTTATCTTTCCCGTTGTATTTGGCGAACGGCTTTCCTTGTACGGTGATCTTCTGGTAGGAGGAATACCCGTTATATCTGGCGATCGCATTCAATACCGCAGGCAATGTTTGCAGGATCATACCCGACTGAAGCGACGTAAACGTATTGCGAACAATCAGATTATTGGCCCGGTAAGCTATGCACTGAACGATCATCCAATACAAAATCAGGAACGTCTTGCCCGAACGGGAGGCCCCATAAAACAAAACACTCGTATAATGCCCCGAATTAAGGGCATTGTACATCGCAACCTGTTTGGGGTTTAAGGGTATGTCAAGATTTAATCTTCGCACCTGAATCGTCCGCAGAACGCACTAAATGAATTTCTATGCCTTCAATGTCATTCTCGTCCCGGCTTTCCCCGATCCTCTCATTCGTTTCACTCGCCAGCTTCAACATCGAAACCAGCGTCTTCATCGCCGTAAGTTTGGAGTTCAACACATCGACCGCTGATTTCGTCTTCGCATCACGCAACTGCCGACGTACCATCTCCACATCCTCCAAAAGCCCCAGCGATTCGAAAGACGCTTTGGCCCGGTCCGACATCTCCGGCACAACGACTTCCGAAAAATCATTTTCGACCTTGCGCTGCCGCGAGGGGTAATCCGCGATCAAATCCGCAACCGTCCCTATTTTCGAATCCGAATCCATCATTCGCTATCCGTAAAATCAATGACACGATCAACTCCATCGGAAAGATAAGCTACCAAAAAAGCGTATTTATCAGTCGCCGTATCGCCCCGACTAAAATCAGCCTTGAACAACTTACCATCCCGCGTTTCAATGTCGATATGACCTGATCCATCCTCCGACGAAACAAGCAGGTATATACCCCGTATCTCATCCGCCGAAAACTGCAAACAGGCATCTTCTGTCCGAAGTAAAAACATAAATTCCGATTTTTATCCGAAGCAAATATAGGTTTACCTCTCAATACCCCGATTTTTTACCCCCACGCGCAAATCGAAATCCCGTTTCCTGAAAACGTTTTCCAAAAATTGCCAAAAAATGCCGGTCCGAAAATATAGCGAACATTAGATACGGCCGAGGGGGTGGGGCTGTTTACCCCGGAATCCGGCAGGGGTACACGGATACACGACGAACACCACACAACAACAAACGCCAGCAAAGGCCTGTTTTCTTTGATTTGGCGGCACTTCCTCTACACTGTGGCATAGTTTATCGCTCCGGTGTGCTTTGTACAAAATACGGGCTATTTGTGTGGGTTTCTCGAACAGAGAAACCAGCACCGGGAATATATTGTATTTCTCGACAGAATACCAACCAAACACCAGCAACTACACAATAGACAGTAATACAGTGTATTGCATCACCAATAAACACCCCAAACACCACCCCAAACACAAGAAAGTAACAAAACAAGCAAAACAAGCAACCGCAAAAGGGTAAACGCTCAACAAATAGCCGATGTCCCTACATGAATTAAAATGTAATTTGTTGGAAGTATTAAAAAACTACTACAACTTAATACATTATTGAGAAGTAATAGAAATATAAATTTTATTGTAGATTATATAATTTACGGGTAGTATAATATAAGCATTAAAAGGGTGTATTTGGTAGTATTAGTTGTAGTAGTGAGGGGATATTATAAAATAAATTTAGGGAAAAATAAGTATTAAAAATACGCTGCAAATTTAATATAAAGCCATCATTTATATTCAAGCATTTAAGTGCCTGAAAATCTTTGTATTTTATTTTGTTATTGTGTAATTATTTTGTATATTTGTAATACCAATGATGTTCTTTGAAAATTAAAACAAAAAGCCCCAGCGGGTAAGGCTGGGGCGTGCGGTGCGGATCGGCCTATTTTAATTGATCCGCTTAATAAAAGCCCGGACAAATGAGTTTTCGAATTGTTTGGCGAATCTGGAAAATAAAAATCTCGTTCGAGGTTTCTATTTAACGGGTTCCGGGTTGGCAGTTCTGGAGGAGCTGCCGACCCTCCGAGCTTTATTTTGAAAAAACGGAGTGACTTGTAACACTTGCAAGCCTTACAAGTCACTCCAATAAATAACAACGTTTAACCAACTTAGAAACGGTTAGCCATCCGACGTTACAGGGGCAAAGATATGAAAAACAACTCGAATTACCAAAACGAAAACACAAACGCCCGCCAATTTAATTACGAATGCGGTTCCGCGATCGGTTATTTTACCAAATCGGATTATATCAAACCCGGAATTTATAAGAATCCCGAAGGCTATACACCTAATGCCTGGACGGGAAGTAATTGTCCGAAAGATCGTTTTTTACCCGTAAAAGAAGTAGCCGGATATATCCGCGAATACATAAAAAAAGACCCGGAATTGCGCGCGTGCAAATGGAGCGTAACGACTGAAAGCTATTCGGGCGGTCAATCCTTGACTGTAGCACTTATGGCGGCGCCGTTCGATGTGTTTTCGGAGGAATGGAAAGAAAAACACCCCCACGATGTGGAACACGGATACACGCAGCACGGAGATTGTGAAGAGGCCGTAACGCCTGAGGCATTCCGCGTAATATCGAAAGTAAAAGCATTTACACAATCATTTAACTACGACGATAGCGACGGAATGATCGATTATTTCGACCGGGGTTTTTACGATTGGTATTATATAGGCAAATGGGATAAAGCATTTGTTATAATTGAGCCGAAACCGGCAAAGCCAGCAGCAAAGACAAACACAAAGACCGAGGCCGAACCGGTCACCGTGGATGGCCTTCAGTTAGTGGACTATTCCGAAAAAGCTATTGCGGTAATCGGCAACACGAAGCCAATATCCGAGCAACTGAAGAAAATCGGCGGCCGTTTCAATTCGCGCCTGTCTTGTGGGGCTGGCTGGATATTCAGCAAGCGCAAGGAATCGGAGTTGCGCACACTGTTAGCATTGTAATAACTTCCCGGCGGCGCTCTTTAAGGGGCTGCGATCGAATCGACCGCCGGGAGCAAACAACCAAAAACAAAAGCCCTCCGATACAGAGGGCGGCCAGGGATCCGAAACGGGCGAAAGGGAGTAGGAAAAACCCCGACAAACTTTTTTAATTATGACCTGGCAGTTAATAATTAGAGTTTGGCGGTTTAGGATAATCACCGTAACGGTTAGAATGTTCTAAACGCCGGGAGGTTGCGAACGGGAATATTGCGCAAGCTGCCACGAATCACATATCAAAGAGTGTAACAAACAATACCACAAATACAATTAAATCCCCAGACGATAACCCCAAAGAAAAACCCCAAATTCAACCGAAAAACAACCGAGGAAACAACCGAGGAAACAACCGAGGAAAAGAATGAAAATAGGGGCCCTAATGGGGACCCTATTCGTACCAGGTACGAATTTAGTACGAAGGTACGAGGGTTTACGAGTGATTTACGAGGGTTAATATATTGATATATAGTGATATATGGGTTAAATTCGTAAAAATCGTAAACCTTACGAATCTTTACGAGGGGTTTACGAATCTTTACGAGGGTTTACGAGTGCACATAAAACGTATTGCCGAAAATGCTAACCGTAAATAATCTTATCGGGTATGGCACAGAATCAAAACGCCCCCGGCACTCGAAGCGAGCACGCAGGGGCAAAGACTAATGTCACAGGGGCTAATGACACTACAAATGTAGGGTTTACCTCTGTACCGTCCAAACAAAAAAGCACGCAAAAGGGGTCGCTCCTGAAAAGCACGCAAAAAACATTACTCGGAACGCTTGTTTTTGTTTCTTTTGTGTTATTTTTGTTGCGATTATTTTGTAACAATTTATTCTATAATACAATAGAATTGGTGATTTTGTTTCCGACAAAAATAACAAAAAATGGGGAATAGCAATGCTTTTTTTGCCGAAAAACAGGGATTCCGGATAAAAAAATGCACGGTTTTCTCTGTGTATTCCGAGAAAAAAACTTAACTTTGACCAAATAATGAATGTTGAAGGACGTGCTATGACGGAAAGGAGAGTGGACAAACGATTGCTGGCACCTGTGCTGATGGGGTTCTTTATCATGGGCTTCTGCGATATCGTGGCTCCGGTGACCAACATCATCAGCGGTGAATTTGCCGAGAGCCAGCAGAGTGCCGTGAGTTTTCTGCCGTCGATGGTTTTCCTTTGGTTCCTGCTTCTTTCCACGCCTGTCGCGGCGCTGATGAACCGCATCGGCCGCAAGAGAACGGCAATGATCGGCTATGCCTTTACCATCGCCGGGTTGCTCGTGCCCTATGCTGCGGGCGTCGGCAGTGCCTTGAGTTGGTATTTCATCGGCTTCGGTCTGCTGGGCATCGGCAATACCGCTATCCAGGTGGCGGTCAATCCGCTGCTGGCGACCATCGTGCCCGAGGAGCGGATGACCAGCTACCTGACCGTCGGACAGATCTTCCGCAATACTGCTCTGTTGCTGCTCGCCCCGATCATCACGGGGCTGGTTTCGCTTTTCGGCGACTGGCGTCTGTTGTTGCCGATTTATGCGGGGCTTACGCTCGTCGGGGCCGTCTGGTTACAGGTGACTGCGGTCGCAGAACCGGCGCAATCGTCCCGTGCGGTCGGTATGGCCGAGTGTTTCCGTCTGCTGCGCAATCGCACCGTGTTGCTATGTACGCTCGGCGTGGCCTGTTTCATCGCTGCGGATGTCGGTATCGGCTTCGTTTCGGTGCGGCTGATCGACAATCCCGATTCGATTCTTACGACTACCGGATTTTACGCTTTGCGCATCGTGGGTACGCTCGTCGGTGCCTGGGTGCTGATTCGTGTCGTCGATGTCAAATACTTGCGCTGGAATATGCTGCTGGCATTGGCGCTCTGCATCGCCCTTTTCGCGGTGCGTTCCGAAGCGGTCGTTTATGCGCTGGTCGGCATCCTCGGCTTCACGATGGCCTGCGTTTTCGCCACGTTTTATGCCGTGGCGACCAAGAGTGCTCCGGGCCGTTCGAACGAAGTCGCCGGACTGATGATCCTGGCCATTTCCGCCGGTGCCCTTTCGGGCCCGATCTGCGGTGCGCTGATCCGCAGTTTCGGTCATCCCCAGGCGGGCTTGATCTGGGTGACGGCTTGTGTCTGCTACCTGCTCTGGGCCGCAACCGTATTGAAATCCGATACCAAGAAATAGAGTTATGAAAAACTGTAAATTACTGATTATAGCGTTGTTGTTTAGTATTTTGACTCTCCCTTCTTCGGGTCAGTCCCGCAGATACGACGATTATGGACGCAGCAGCCGCAGCGGATCGGCGATCAAGGGAGTGGAGTGGGGCGTACTGGCCGGACTCAACTTTCCCCATTTTTCGACTTCCGGTCCGGATTTCGGTATAGATAACCGGCTCGGTTGGCAGGCCGGACTCCAGATCGGCTTGAAATTCCGCTATTTCACCATCGGCCCCGAGGTGCTTTACGTGCGGCAGTCGATCAAGTTGAGCCATGCCGACTACGGAACTCTGAAAATCAAAACCAATTCGATCGATATTCCCCTCATCTTCTCGCTTCGGGCGCTTCCGATGCTGCGGATCAACGTCGGTCCCGTCTTTACGGTGATGAACGATTGCAAGTATGCCGAGGGCAACAACGAGATGTTCTTCGGCAGTATGCGCCCGACGGTTTCCTATATGTTGGGCCTGGGGTTGAATTTCGGACATACACTGATCGACTTCCGTTACAACGGGCAGTTCGATTCGAAAAAGTGTTATTATCCCACCGAAGAGGCGGTCGGGTTCAACATGCGCTCTTACTCCCTGGCATTGAGCGTAGGATTTGTTTTTTAGCTTATGATGGATTCCGAAGATAAGAAGATCGACATCGAGGGGGTGGATCCCCGGGAGCTGTACGGCCCCCAGAATATTTACCTCGAACAGATGCAGGAGTTGCATCCCAACCTCAAAATCATCGCTCGCGGATCTGCGCTCACGGTGCTCGGCCCCCGAAGCGATTCCGAACAGTTTCGGAAACGACTGGACGGGTTGATCGCTTACTACCTCAAATACGGCTATATCTCCAAAGAGTCGGTACAACAGGCTTTTTCGACCGGGGTGATCGAACACGACGCTCCCGTCGATAAGGACGTGATCGTCTATGGCAACAACGGCACGATCGTCCGGGCCCGCACGGTCAATCAGCTCAAGCTGGTGCAGTCCTACGACCGCAACGACCTGCTGCTGGCCATCGGCCCCGCAGGTTCGGGCAAGACCTATACGGCCATCGCCCTGGCGGTGCGGGCTTTGAAAGAAAAACACGTCAAGCGGATCATCCTGACGCGTCCGGCCGTCGAAGCGGGCGAGAAGCTGGGTTTCCTGCCGGGCGACATGAAGGAGAAGCTCGATCCCTATCTGCAACCTCTGTACGATGCGCTCAACGATATGATTCCGCCCGCCAAGCTGCAAAAATACATCGAGGAGGGGACCGTGCAGATCGCGCCGCTGGCCTACATGCGCGGCCGTACGCTCGACAACGCTTTCGTCATTCTGGACGAGGCGCAGAATACGACCCTGCCGCAGATCAAGATGTTCCTTACGCGCATGGGACGTAATGCCAAATTCATCGTCACGGGCGACGTGACGCAGATCGACCTGCCCCGTCGTTCCGACAGCGGATTGACGCGGGCGATGGAGATTTTGCGCGGTGTCGAGGGGATCGGCATCGTGGAGTTCGACCGCCGCGACATCGTGCGGCATCCGCTCGTCAAGCAGATCGTCGAGGCTTTCGACCGCAGCGCTGCCGTCGAAGCGGCACCTGCTCCGGAAACTGGAAAATAGAAACGATAACCAATTAAAATAGAACTACTATGGATAAGAATTTGACCGCTTTGAAACCCGCGTTGGTTTGGAAGCATTTTGCAGAAATCGCCAAAATACCCCGTCCTTCCTCCCACGAGGAGAAGATCCGTGCGTACGTGATCGGCGTGGCCAAGAGTCTCGGCCTGGAGTGCAAGGAGGATGCGGCCCACAATGTCTATGTCCGCAAGCCTGCCTCCAAAGGGATGGAGAACCGCAAAGGTATCGTTCTGCAGGCGCATCTGGATATGGTTCCTCAGAAGAACAACGATAAGAAGTTCGACTTTACCAAGGACCCGATCGAGGCGTATATCGACGGCGAATGGGTGACGGCCAACGGTACGACGCTCGGTGCGGACAACGGTATCGGTGCGGCGGCTATTCTTGCCGTCCTGGAGGACGATACGCTCGAACACGGTCCTCTCGAAGCGCTTTTCACAGCGACCGAGGAGACGGGTATGGACGGTGCGTTCGGCCTGAAGAAAGGGGTGCTGCACGGTGACATCCTGCTTAACCTCGATTCCGAGGAGGAGGGCGAGTTGTATGTAGGCTGCGCCGGCGGCGTGGATGCCAACATCACGTTCAAGTATAAGGCGGAGCCGACTCCGGCACGGAATTACCGGGCCGTGAAGCTGGTTGTCAAAGGTCTTAAGGGTGGGCACTCCGGTATCCAGATTGTCGAACAGCGTGCCAATGCCAACAAATTGCTGTTCCGTTTCATCCGTGAGCAGAAGAAGTCGATGGACATCCTGCTTTGCTCGGTGGACGGCGGCGGTCTGCGCAATGCGATTCCGCGCGAGGCGACCGCTACGCTGATGGTCCGCACCAAGGATCTCGAGCAGCTGACCAAAGAGCTGAAAGCGTATGAAAAGGTCGTGAAGGCCGAGTTCGCCGGGATCGAGGACGCTGTTTCCATCAAACTGACCGAAACCGAAGCCCCTGAAACGATGATCGCCAAGGAGGTGGCGGAGAATCTGATCCGTGCGGTCGTAGGCTGCCCGAACGGGGTGCAGAAGATGTCGGTGTCGATGCCCGGACTGGTGCAGACGTCGAGCAACCTGGCCCGCGTGGTATCCGACGGCAAGACGGTGAAGTTGCAGTGTCTGCTCCGCAGTTCGGTGAACTCCGAGAAGGAGGAGCTGGGCGAGGCGATCTCCGCCGTGTTCGAGCTGGCCGGCGCTAAGGTGGAACTCACGGGTGCCTACAACGGTTGGAAACCCAATCTGGATTCGCCGATTCTGGCTGCGATGAAGGCTTCCTACAAAGCGCTTTTCGGCAAGGAACCTGCGGTTACGGCCATTCACGCCGGTCTGGAGTGCGGCATCATCGGTACGAATTACCCTAAGCTTGATATGATTTCTTTCGGCCCGACCATTTGCTATCCCCACTCTCCGGACGAAAAGGTGAACATCGCTTCCGTCGGCAAGTTCTATGAATTCCTGGTCGATACGCTGAAGAACGCTCCCCTAAAATAAGTCGTTTTGGAGGAGATGTCCTTGCCCGGCGGTGGTCGGCGTTGGTTCGTCATTGTCAATCCCGTGGCCGGAGGTGGCCGCGGGCTTGACCATTTTCCCCTGATCTCCAAGCTCCTGCGGGATGCCGGAATCCAGACCGAACCGGTCTTCACCGAACATAAGTTCCATGCGACGGAACTGACCGTGTCGGCCGTGAAGCAGGGATTCCGCCGCATTATCGCCGTAGGGGGCGACGGTACGCTGCACGAAGTCGTGAACGGTCTTTTTATTCAGCAGACGGTCGATCCCCGCGAGGTGCTGCTGGCCGTTGTCGCCGTGGGAGCGGGGAACGACTGGATCCGCACGTTCGGCGTGCCGAATCGCTATCAGGATGCGATCCGCGCTATCAAGGAGGGACATTCGTTTTTACAGGATGTCGGAGTCGTTTCTTACGAAGAGGCTCACTACCGTCAGCACCGTTATATGGCTAATGTGGCCGGTATGGGGTTCGATGCGATGGTAGTCAAGAAATACGCCCATCTCAAGAAGAAAGGACACAGCAACAAGTGGCTCTATACGTGGTGCATGATCCGTTCGTTCTTCAGCTACAAATCGACGGGCGTGAAGGTTTGGATCGACGACCGGCTGGTTTACAACAACCTGTTGATGAGCATCGCCATCGGTGTCTGCAAATACAACGGCGGCGGTATGCAGCAGTTGCCCGAGGCGGTGGCCGACGACGGACTGCTGGACGTGTCGCTGATCCGTCCCGTCCATTTCTGGCATATCCTGTTCCGCTTCCGTTATCTGTTCAACGGCGGGATTTACCGGATTCGGCATATCCTGCAGGAGAGGGGCAGCCGTATCCGCATCGAATCTTCGCCGGAGATCAGCGTCGAGGTCGATGGCGAATTGTTGGGGGAGTCTCCGTTGGAGTTTTCCGTATTGCACCGAGCTGTTCGGATCGTGGTTTCGGAGGAGTTCCTCAAGCGGGAGAGCTATCCGTTGTGTTCGTGCAATATCGTCTGATTTGATCGTATTATGCGACGAAGGCCGGAATCCACATGGATTTCCGGCCTTCGTCGCATATTCCATCGCCGTTGCAACGGGGACGGTTTGCACCCGCAGCGGGCGGCGTTGCTGCGCACTCTTGCTGAAATTGCCGCCTCCTGTGGCGCTGCGGAACTCTTTCTCGGAATGCGAAAGGGTGAGTATGGTTTTTTATCGGCGCATCGGTTGCGTACCTGACAAGATTGTAATCGGTTACCCTCTTGCTCCGCGCTTGTCGTCTTGTCGAAACCCGGCTGTTTTTACCGTTTTATAATTTATACCGGAGCTGTTGTTCGGTCTTTAGTCCCGGGTCCTGTGCCGGGCTTGTCTGTTCGGAATCAACGAACAAAGTCTTCGTCAAACGCAAGTTATCGGGGAGATTTTCGTATCTTTGACTTCGTCTAAAATACTTCGCCTGGGCAAAATGCAAATAAATTTGCTTTTGCACGCGGCTTATTCGTATCTTTGCATTTCCGAACGACGGTATATCGACCGTCTTCGCGGGGGCACCTGCATTTTGCCGATGCCTGTCGAACGGATAATATTAAAAACGAAAGATATTCAATGGCTTTACAATGCGGTATCGTGGGGCTGCCCAACGTGGGTAAATCGACCCTTTTCAACTGCCTGTCCAACGCCAAGGCGCAGGCGGCGAATTTTCCTTTCTGTACGATCGAGCCCAACGTGGGCGTCATCACCGTTCCCGACGAGCGGCTCATTCGGCTCGCGGAGATCGACAATCCCAAGCGGGTGGTTCCCACCACTATCGAGATCGTCGATATCGCCGGACTGGTGAAAGGTGCCTCGAAAGGCGAGGGGCTGGGCAACAAGTTTCTGGCCAACATCCGCAACACGAACGCCATTATTCATGTGCTCCGTTGTTTCGAGAACGATAACATTACCCATGTCGATGGTTCGATCGACCCTGTGCGCGACAAGGGTATCATCGATACCGAGTTGCAGCTCAAGGACCTCGAAACCATCGAGAACCGCCTTGCCAAGACCCAGAAGCAGGCTGTCGTGGGCGGGGACAAGCAGGCCAAACGTGCCGTGGAGATCCTGTTGCAGTACAAGGCCGTCCTGGAGCAGGGTTTGAGCGCCCGGACCGTGGAGCTCGAGAAAGAGGACCGCAAGCTGGTCGCCGACCTGAACCTGCTGACCGACAAACCGGTGCTCTACGTCTGCAACGTTGATGAGAAGAGCGCCGTGACGGGCAACGAACATACCCGGGCCGTCGAGGCCGCCATTGCCGACGAGCGGGCCGAGATGCTGATCGTCGCCGCAGCTACCGAGGCCGACATCGCCGAGCTGGACGAGTACGAGGAGCGCCAGATGTTCCTCGAAGAGATCGGCCTGAAGGAGTCGGGCGTGGCGCGTCTGATTAAAGCGGCCTATAAATTGCTGGATTTGCAGACGTTCTTCACGACCGGTGCCGACGAGAGCCGTGCCTGGACTTTCCGCCGGGGCATGAAAGCGCCCCAGACCGCCGGCATCATCCACACCGATTTCGAGCGGGGCTTCATCCGTGCCGAAGTCATCAAGTACGACGACTATGTGGCGCTGGGTTCCGAAAAGGCCTGCCGCGACCAGGGCAAGATCGGGGTTGAGGGTAAGGAGTACGTGGTGCAGGACGGCGACATCATGCACTTCCTGTTCAACGTGTAGTGCCGCGCTGCCGTTTACGGTAGCGGGCGGGGCGCCGCCGGATGCGGTGATCGTGTCCTGTTGAAAACGCCGGACCGGAAGCGGCCGATGAATTGCGGCGGGTTAGCAAATATAATTCTTAAAATATTACGGTTATGAAAGCGTATTGGAAGTACCTCATCATCGGTGCGGCGATCGTCGTCAGTGCCTGGTTGCTCGCAAGGGCGTACACATATAAATACCACGCGCAGGAGACGATCGTGGTGACGGGCCTCGGCGAAACCGAGTTCTCGTCCGACCTGATCGTCTGGAACGGTTTCATCACCGCCGAGGCGCAGAACGTCGAAGCGGGATACGCGCAGATCGAATCCAGCAAGAAGAAGGTGTACGACTACCTCCTCTCGAAAGGGATCGCTGCTGAAGCCGTGGTCTTCCAGTTCGTGAACGTCACCAAGCAGTACGAGCCGGTCTATTCGGCCAATGGCAGTTGGGCCGGACAGCGGTTTACCGGTTACCGGCTTTCGCAGGGCTTCACCGTCGAGTCGAAGAGTGTCGATGCCGTCGAGAATGTTTCGCGTGAAATCTCTTCGCTGATCGCCCAGGGCGTTTCGATCGAGGCTATGCAGCCCGATTATTACTATACGAAGCTCGACGACGTGAAGTTGTCGCTCATCGAGAAAGCATCGGCCGATGCCCGTGTCCGTGCCGAGAAGATCGCGGTCAATGCCGGAGCGAAGCTCGGCGGAGTGGCTTCGGCCCGTATGGGCGTGTTCCAGATCACGGGTGCCAATACCAACGAGGAGTTCTCGGCCGGAGGATCGTTCAACACCTCGAGCCGGCAGAAAAAAGCCCGTATCACCATGCGGGTCGAATACCGCATTAAGTAAACGGTATGGGAAATCGTGCAAAAATCGCCCGGGCGCTTACCTCCCGATGGACGGAACGGATATTTTTCGTCCTGCTTCTCGCAGTGGTCGCTTTGAGGAACGATGCGGTCTGGCGCGTGGTATCGGGTGCCTTCGTAGTGTGGGTGATGTGTGCGCTGTGGGCCGTGGCGCCGACTTTGTGCAAACCTGCCCGAGGGGGTGCAGCGGCGCAGGATGCGGCCGGTCGCAAGACGGCCGAATCCGAACATGACGATAAAAAGGAAATCAACAAAGAGTAACGAAATATGGAAAGACCTGTCCGGGTGCGCTTCGCACCCAGCCCTACGGGGCCTCTGCATATCGGCGGCGTACGTACGGCGCTTTATAACTACCTGTTCGCGCGTCGGCACGGCGGTACGATGATTCTTCGTATCGAAGATACCGACTCGCAGCGTTTCGTGCCGGGTGCCGAGGAGTATATCCTCGAGTCGCTCAAGTGGTGCGGCATCGAGATCGACGAGGGTGTCGGCGTCGGCGGCCCTCATGCGCCGTACCGCCAGAGCGAGCGGCGCGACATCTACCTGAAATACGCGAAACAGCTCGTGGAGTCCGGATGGGCCTACTACGCTTTTGATACTGCCGAGGAGTTGGACGCCCTGCGCAAGGAGTACGAGGCGCGCGGCGAAACTTTCGCATACAACTATTCGATCCGCGAGAAACTGCCTACGTCGCTCTCTCTCTCGAAAGAGGAGGTCGCAGCCCGCATCGCGCGGGGCGACCAGTGGGTCATTCGCTTCAAGATGCCCGAAAACGAGATCGTCGAAATGGACGACCTGATCCGGGGGCATGTCGAGGTGAACACTTCGACGCTCGACGACAAGGTGCTCTATAAGTCGGCCGATGCGCTGCCTACGTACCATCTGGCGAATATCGTGGACGACCGTCTGATGGAGGTGTCGCACGTGATCCGTGGCGAGGAGTGGCTGCCGTCGTTGCCGCTGCATTATCTGCTGTACCGGGCCTTTGGTTGGACGGACCTGCAGCCCCGCTTCGCGCATCTGCCTCTGCTGCTGAAACCTACGGGCGGTGGCAAACTCTCGAAGCGCGACGGCGACAAGATGGGGTTCCCCGTGTTCCCGCTCTTCTGGAAATCCCCGACGGGCGAAACCGCACGCGGTTACCGCGAGGACGGTTATTTCCCCGAGGCGTTTATCAACATGCTGGCGTTGCTGGGGTGGAATCCCGGCACCGAGCAGGAGATCTTCTCGATGCAGGAGCTGATCGACAACTTCTCGCTGGAGCGCGTTTCGAAATCGGGCGCCCGCTTCCAGCCCGACAAGGCCAAGTGGTTCAACGCCCAGTATATGCACCATAAGAGCGACGCGGAACTGGCCGCACTGTATCAGCCGATCCTGCGCGAGCACGGCATCGAGGTTTCGGACGAGTTGGCCGGGCGTGCCGCAGGCATTATGAAAGAGCGGGCCACGTTCATCACCGATCTGTGGGATCTGACCTCGTTCTTCTTCGTCGCTCCGACTCAGTACGATGAGAAGCAGGCTAAGAAGTATTGGAAGGGCGATAATCCGGCTATGCTGCGCGAACTGCGCGAGGTGCTGGCCGGCATCGACGATTTTTCGCTCGAAAATACCGAGCGGATCGTGCACGGCTGGATCGAGCAGAAGGGCTATTCGCTGGGACAGGTGATGAACACGCTGCGCCTGGCGCTGGTCGGAGCCGGCAAGGGTCCCGGTATGTACGACGTTACCTCTTTCATCGGGAAGGAGGAGACCCTGCGTCGTATCGACAACCTGCTGCGTAATCTGAAGCCGGGCGAATAGGGATGGAGATCGAACAGCAGATCTGGGGCGCCACTTCGGAGGGCGAGGCCGTTGTGCTCTATACGCTGCGCAATGCCGCAGGTGCCGAAGTGCGGCTTTGCAATGTCGGCGCGGCTGTCGTGTCGATTCTGGTTCCCGATCGTGACGGACATTTGGCGGATGTGGCGCTGGGTTACAAGGATTTCCGCAGTTATTTCGGCGATCCGGCCCTGTGCGGCAAAAGCATCGGCCGCGTGGCCGGTTGCATCGCTTACGGGACGATGCGGATTGACGGCGAAGAATACCGCTTGGATATAAACGGCATGGCCGGGCATCTCAACGGCGGTGTGAAGGGCTTCGCCGGGCGCTTGTGGGAGAGCCGTGTCGAAACCAACCGGGTCGTGATGTCGCTCTCTTCCGACGACGGCGATCAGGGGTATCCCGGTAATTTGCAGGTCGAGGCCGCTTTCGATTTCGACGAAGATAATGCGCTGGAAATAACTTATATCGCTCGAACCGACCGGACGACGCCCGTGAACATGGCCTGCAACCTGCTGCTCAATCTGGGCGGCGAGGGCAGCGGGTCGGTACTCGACCACGAGCTGCGGCTCGATGCTTCGACTGTTTTGGAAGCGGACGATCGTCTGATTCCTACCGGGAAACTGCTCGGTGTTGCCGGTACGCCCGCCGATTTCCGTTCACTGCGCCGCTTGGGTGAGGGCGTCGATTCCGATTTCGACCGGATCCGGATGCTGCGGGGGTACGACCACTTCTTCCCCGTGGACGGTTGGCGGCAGAATATCCTGACCGAAGTCGGCGAATTGCGCGATGCACGTTCGGGACGCCGGGTGGAGATTCTCTCTTCGCAGCCCGGCGTGACGCTCTACACCGGCAATCGCTTGGGCGGCGGATGCCCCGAAACGAAGTCGGGCGGCCGCTACCGGGATTACGAAGGGGTCGCCGTCGTCTGTCAGGGGTATCCCGATGCGGTCAATCGGCCGGAATTTCCTTCTCCGCTGCTTGCGCCTGACGGATTTTATTGCCAGAAGACCGTCTATCGGTTCGGTACTTTCCGGTAGGTGATGACTCTCCCCAGGCTTGCCCTGTCCCGAGGAAGATACCGGATTTTTCAACTGTCGGAGCCGGAAAACGGTCCCGGGTTTTGCCTGGTTCCGGGTTGTAAACGTTTTTTTCGGCAAATATCCGAACAGTCGGTTTTTCGTCGCTGTCCGCCGCATTCGGAGTGAGTTGTTCGAACAAAGCTGTGCGCCATTCCTGGGGTCGAGCCGGGTGGCGTACTCTTTTTGTGATGCGGTGCGATTTTCCGAAATTTAATGTTATCTTTGCGCCCGTATTCTTGAAGGGGTGCCTTACTGTCAGGCTGAGATTATACCCATTGTACCGGATACGGGTAATGCTGAAACCGGGAATCTATAATCGATACGACATACCCCTTTTCTGTTCTTTTAATTCAATTAAAGTTATGAAAAGGATTTTCTTACTGCCGCTTACGGCTGCGGCTGTCTGGTGCGCGATGCCGGTGCACGCGGACGAACCGGTGGAAACGGACTCCATGACTCCGGATTCCATGAAACTGTACGAATTGCAGCAGATCGAGGTGACCGCTACCCGCGTCGATCGCAAAACTCCGGTGGCATATGCCGATATCGGCCGAGAAGCGATTTCTCGCCGGAATTTCGGCAGCGACATGCCGACGTTGTTGCAAATGACTCCGTCGGTGGTCGCCACTTCGGATGCCGGCAACGGCATCGGCGGTACGGCGTTCCGTCTGCGCGGTTCGGATGCTTCGCGCATCAATGTCACAACCAACGGCGTGCCGATGAACGATGCCGAGAGCCACTCGGTCTATTGGTACGATACGCCCGACATGGCTTCTTCGGTCGGAACGATCCAGGTACAGCGCGGTGCCGGAACCTCGACCAACGGTACGGGAGCCTTCGGCGGTTCGGTGAATATGACCACCGCCCCGATGTCGAGCGAATTTTCTGGCGAAGCGTCCCTTTCCTATGGCTCCTACAACACCAACAAACAGTCGTTGCAGATCGGTTCGGGACTCATGGGCGGCCATTGGACCGTCGATGCCCGGCTTTCGCATATCTCCTCGGACGGTTATGTCGATCGGGCCTTCACCAACCTGGAGTCCTACATGTTGCAGGTCGGGTACTACGATGGGGGTACGGCCGTGAAGCTGATCTCCTTCGGCGGTGTGGCCAGAGTCGGACTGGCTTATGACGGCGTGACGAAGGAGCAGCTCGAAACCGACCGGCGCTACAATTCGCAGGGGCTTGTCAAACATGCCGACGGATCGATTTCGTTTTATGATAACCAGACGGATAACTATACCCAGATCAACAATCAGTTGATCGTCAATCATCGCTTCAACGCCCGTTGGACGCTGAATGTCACGGGCCACTACACCTACGGTTCGGGTTATTACAACCAGTATAAGAACGGACAGACGTTGAGTGAGTACGGTATCGCGCCGATCCCTACGGACGATCCGAACGAGCCGATTACCGAAAGCAATCTGATTCGCCGCAAGTCGATGGACAACCATTTCGGCGGCGTGGTGGCATCGGCCAACTATACTCGTGGTCGCGTACAACTGGCCCTGGGCGGTGCGGGCAACGTATATGACGGCGGCCACTGGGGAAACGTGATGTCGGTCGTCGATGCACCCGGCTTCCCGCGTCACGAATATTATCGTAACGCCTCGACCAAGTACGATGCCAACGTCTTCGCCAAGATCAACTGGGAGGCTGCGCGGGGGCTGAACCTCTATGCCGACCTGCAGTACCGTTTCATCCGGCATAACATTACGGGCACCAACGACAATTTCAACAGCACCACTTCGGCGCTTCAGGAGTTGGATATTCACCGTACCTATCACTTTTTCAACCCCAAAGCGGGCGTGAACTACACTTTCGCCCGGAATCACAAGGTCTATGTGTCGTTCGCCGTGGCGCAGAAGGAGCCTACGCGCAGCAACTTCACCGATACCAAGAACGGGGAGTATCCCACCTCGGAGCGGCTGTACGACTGGGAGTTCGGCTATCTTTTCCACAACGACCGTTTCGAGGCGGGCGTGAACTTCTACTATATGTCCTACAAGGATCAGCTGGTCGCTACGGGCGAACTCTCGGACACGGGGCAGGAGCTGTCCCGCAATATTCCAGACAGTTACCGCCGGGGCATCGAACTCTCGGCTTCGCTGAACATCGCCCGCTGGTTTTCGCTGGGAGCCAATGCGACCCTGAGCCAGAACCGGATCGAGAACTATACGGAATATGTTTCGGAGTACGACGCCGACTGGAACTACCTGGGCGAAAAGGAGCTGTATCTCGGGACCTCGACCCTTTCCTACTCTCCGTCGGTCATCGCCGGAGTGCTATTGGATTTCCATGTCAAAGGGTTCAGCGCCCTGCTGCATACGCAGTATGTCGGCAAACAATACTTTACCAACGGCCGCAACGATGCGCTGTCGCTCGACGACTACTGTGTCACCAACCTGAACCTGGGGTATGAATTGGCTGCCTCGAAGATCGGAAGCGTGCGTTTCGGCGTGCAGATCAACAATCTTTTCAATACGGAGTATTGTAACAACGGCTACGGTTATTCGTCGATTGTCGGAGGTGTGCGCGAAGATTCGGCCTTCTATTTTCCCCAGGCGATGTTCAACGTGCTGGCCAACGTAACGGTGCGGTTTTAGGCGATGGAACTCAAACTCATCCTGCAGATCGTCGGCTTTACGCTGGGGCTGCTCTATCTGTGGCTCGAATACCGGGCCAACATCTACCTCTGGCTCGTGGGGCTGGTGATGCCCGTCGTGCACGGTACGCTCTACTTCCAGACGGGGCTTTATGCCGATTTCGGCATGAACGTCTATTATTTTCTGGCAAGTGTCTATGGGTGGCTGGTATGGCGCAACGCTCCCAAAACCGAAAAGGGCGGCGGTATTTCCCGTACGCCCGCACGCCGCTGGCCGATGATCGCGGCGGCGTATGCGGCGATCCATCTGTTCATCTACTGGGTGCTCGTGACCTTTACCAACAGCACCGTGCCGTTCTGGGATAGCCTGACCACGTCGCTGAGCATCGTGGGAATGTGGATGCTTTCGCGCAAGTATCTGGAACAGTGGTTTGTATGGTTTGTAGTCAATTTGGTGACGGTCGGGCTCTATTTCTACAAGGAGATCCCGCTCACCGCATTGCTCTACACGATTTACCTGACGATGTCGCTGGCCGGGTATTTCCGCTGGCGTCGGATGATGCGGCGGCAGATGCGGGGCTGATTCGGGAAAGAGGCGAAAGCCGGGTTACTCTTCGGGGAGCCCGGCTTTTTCGATCTGGTTTCGTATTTCCTGCCGCAAGGCTTTGGGGGTGATGCCTGCCGCGACGAGCAGATAGGAGTGGCGGAGTTGCTCGCGGATAAAGGCGTCGGGCAGATCACCATCCGTACGGATGCCGTTCCAGTGGCGTTTGTTGCTGTGGAAAGCGGGAGTGACCAGTTCCGGATAGCGTTCGCGAAGCAGAACGGCCCGATCCGGATCGCACTTTACAGCGATCCATCGGAATTCCACCATATCGGTGTAACAGAACATTTTGCCCCCGATTTTGAAGACCAGGGTCGTTTCGTCGAACGGGGTACACTCTTCTGCCAGCGGCAGGGAGAGGCAATAGCGGCGCAGTTCCAGAATATCCATTTCAGGATGATTTTTTTAGTGTGGGTATATGCAGCAAAGCGGGTGCGGTGTCCGTTCGAAGGTTTTTCGTTCGGTTTTGCATCCGAAGCAAAGATATACATAGTTTTTCCGATTCGGAAAATAATCGTCGAGCTGCATCGGTGAATTTTTGGCAATCTGCGGACAAACCGTTTCCCGCATCCGATATTTTTCGTACCTTTGGCTCTGATAAACCGATTTTGTTATGGAGGTGAACAAGATACAGGAAGAACTTGCCCGTTTGATCGAACTGGTCGATGGCTGGGCGGGTTCGCACGATGTCCCCGGCATCGAGCGGGATTTGGTTTTGGACAAGCTCAAAAAATTGTATGAAGCGATACGGTTTGCGAATTTCGACGAAGGGGATTCCTCCGCTTCCGCGTCCGTCGCTGCGCAGCAGTCCGTCGCCGAAGTTGCGCCGGTGTCCGAAATAAGTATCGACCTGGACGATTTGCTGGCGGAGCCTGTCCGCGATTTCCTGCCGGAGTCGGCTGCGATGCCCGAAGCTTTGGATGCACCCGTCGGGGAGTCTGCGGCTGTGCCGGAACCTGCGTCTTCCGAGAAGCCGGTTTCAGTGTCTGCCGTTACAGAACCTATGTCGGAACCGATGCCTGTTGTTGCTCCCGCTTCTGTACCCGAGCCGGATCCGGCGCCTGCCGTCGGAACTGCCCCTGAACCCGTGCCTGTATCGGAATCTGTACCCGCTGTGCAGTCTGTTCCTGTATCGGAGCCTGCGGCCGTCGAGGTGTCGCTGTCTGCGGCGGCCGGTTTTTCGCGGCAGGACGTTTCGATGGAAGGGCGGGCCGGCAAAGCGCCGGGAACCGGGCGCGATGCTGCGGCTCGGATCGGTCAGGAGGGGCTTGCCGGATCGTCTGCCGGACAGGTGGTTGCCCCCTCCTCTGAAGCCGATACCGAATCGAAGCAGAAAGTCGTCGTGTCGGACAGTCTGTTCGATCTGGACGATCTGGTGATCCGTCACAGGGAGAAGCGCCGGGTCATCATGTCCCTCTACGAAACGGACGGGCCGCAGGAAGCCGCTGCTTCGAAGATTCCGGTCGGAATCGGGCAGAAGCCGGGGCATGCAGCGGCGCCGCAGCAACGGGCAACCGCCGGAAAGGAGCAGGACGATGCAGTGGCTCCGCAGCCGGAAACACTCCTCGATAAAATGGATGAACCGAAGAAGTCCGTAACGTCGCAAATGCCGGAGCCACAGTCCGAAACATCGGAATCCGACTCTGTCGCTGCAGAGATTTCGGAGCAAGCGGATAATGCGGCGGATGCCGATGCTTCCGTTGCCGCTTCGCAAAAGACGGTCGTCGCCGAAACGACTTCGGCTAAAACCGATGCCCCGAAATACCCGTTTGCCGCCGAACCGGAGCCGGTGCTGGGCGAGGTGTTGGGCGGTGACGTGCATACGCTGGCCGACACGATCGCCGCGCCGAAGGACATGGCTTCCGAAATCGTGCGCAAGGAGCGGATCACCGACCTGAAGCAGGCGATCGGTATCAACGACAAATTCCTGTTGCTGCGGGACTTGTTCGGCGGCGATACCGAGCGGTACGAACGGACGATCGACCGTCTGAACGAGTTTGACGACCTGGACGACTGCATTATCTATATCTCCGAGAATTACGATTGGAACCCTTCGTCCGACGGAGTGAGGTTCCTGATGGAGTTGCTGGAACGTAAACTCTCCTGACGATGGCTAAGCTCTATATCGTTCCTACGCCGATCGGAAATTTGGACGACATCACGATTCGGGCCGTCAGGGTGCTTTCCGAAGTCGATTTTATTCTGGCTGAAGACACGCGCACCTCGTCGGTGCTGCTCAAGCATCTGGGCATCGAGAAAAAGATGTATGCCCACCACAAGTTCAATGAACATGCGACGGTTGGTCTGGTGGCCGACAACATCGCCCAGGGCCGTTCAGCGGCTCTGATTTCGGATGCGGGCACGCCGGGAATCTCCGACCCGGGATTCCTGCTGGTGCGGGCCTGTCTTGAAGCGGGGATCGAGGTGGAGACGCTGCCCGGAGCTACGGCTTTCGTTCCGGCGCTCGTGCAGAGCGGCTTTCCGTGCGACCGGTTTTGCTTCGAGGGTTTTCTGCCCCAGAAGAAAGGCCGCAACAAGCATTTGCAGAGCCTTGCGTCGGAGCCGCGTACGATGATTTTTTACGAGTCGCCTTTCCGGGTGGTCAAGACCCTCGAACAGTTCGCCGAGGTGTTCGGTCCGGAGCGGATGGCGGCCGTGTCGCGGGAACTGACCAAAAAGTTCGAACAGACCGTGCGGGGAACCCTTGCCGAGGTTGCGGACTATTTCCGGGAACATACGCCCAAAGGAGAGTTCGTGATCGTGGTGGCGGGGCTTCCGAAACCGGGAAAGAATATGGATACAGAATCCGAAGAAGAGTAAATGAGTGATATGGAAAATAGTGAATTGAAAGAGCAGTCCCGTCATTCGTTCCGACTTTGGGCGGAGTTCCGGGCTTTTATGCGGGACCGTTTCAGTCTGGAGGATGACAAGGCCTCGCAGGATGAAGTAGCTGCCAACATCAGCAAGGGTACGGAGTTTCGCGGCGTCAATTTGTGGGTCCTGATTTGCGCTACGATGGTGGCGTCGCTGGGCCTGAATGTCAATTCGGCCGCCGTAATTATCGGCGCCATGTGTATTTCTCCGATCATGGGGCCGATTATGGGTATCGGCTTTTCGCTCGGGATCAACGATTTCGACCTGCTGAAAAAATCCGTCAGGAACTTCGTCCTGATGTTCGTCGTGGCGATTTCGACTTCGACCCTCTTCTTTTTCATCTCCCCGCTGGGGAATGCGAGCAGTGAGTTGCTCGCACGTACCACTCCGACGACTTACGACGTGTTGATCGCCTTTTTCGGCGGTATGGCCGGTATCGTGGCGCAATCGCGCCAGGATCGTAATTCGACCGTTATTCCGGGCGTTGCGATCGCTACGGCGTTGATGCCGCCTCTCTGTACGGCGGGGTTCGGTCTGGCGACGGGACAGTATCGTTTTTTCTTCGGGGCGTTTTACCTGTTTTTCATCAATACGGTTTTTATCGCCCTGGCTACTTATATTTTTACCCGGTTTCTGAAGTACAGGAAGAAGACGTTTCTCAACAAATCCCGCGAGCGTTTCGTGAAGCGGACGATGCTGGCGATTACGCTCGTTACGTTTATTCCCAGCGTATTCATCGGCTTGCATATGGTGCGGGTTTCGATTTTCGAGGTGCAGGCCGATAAGTATATCGCCCAGGTGTTCAATTTCCCGCAGACCCGTGTGATCGAATCCAGCAAGATCTACCGCCGGGGCGGAGAATCGCCCCGTATCGAACTGCTGTTGGTCGGGGAGCCGCTCGGCGAAGATGTGATCGAGAATGCGCGGGGACAGCTTGCCAGCTACGGGCTGCCCCGGACAGAATTGGTGGTGCGCCAGGCATCGACCTCGGATAAAGTCGATTTGCAGTCGCTGCAGTCGAGTTACGTGGAGCTGCTGGACGAGAAGAATCGGCAAATCGCCGAGATGAAACAGCGACTGGCTCGCTATCAGGTGACGAATGTCGATATCGGCGATATTTCGCAGGAGGTGGGCGTGATGTCGGATAACGTGGAGTCGATGTCGCTTACCAAAGGGGTGATGTTCGACGTTGCGGGCAAACCGCTGGATACGCTGTTGGTCTGCGTTATTACGCCGAAGGATTTCCAACGCCAGATAGACCGGGAGCAGTTGCGCAAGTGGCTTTCGGTCCGCACGAAGGTCGATAATGTGAAACTGTTCGTAGAACCGAAATCGAATGAGTAAGCCGGAGGTAGAAAGACAGAAAAGCCCGAATCTGGGTTTTTGGGGAAGGATCGGACTGGAAAGCCTCTGGATTTTCTGTAAGTTTTTCTCCATTTTGCCGTATTGGTTTCGCTATTACGTGGTGGAACCGGCCGTTTTCGGTGCGTTGCGCCTGTTGCGTTACCGTTATCGGGTCGTGACGGAGAATTTGCGGAACTCTTTTCCGGAGAAAAGCCTGGAGGAGTTGCATGCTATCCGGAGAGGTTTTTACCGTACTTTGGCGGAGATTTTCGTAGATACCTTCAGTCTGGCCGGACTCACCGACGAGAAATGCCGTCAGGTCGTCGTCGTAAAGGATCTGGAAAAGCAGATGGCTGCGGTCGAGGGCCGGGACTGGATCGCTCTGACGGCTCATTTGGGGTGCTGGGAATACTGTTCGTTCTGGGGGATTATCGTCCCTTCGCAGGTGGTCGTGGCGGTCTATCATCCCCTGCGGAGTCGCGTTTTCGACGAATTGTACAAACGTCTGCGCAGCCATGCGAATATCTGTCCGGTACCGATGGCTGAGTCCCTGCGCTTCTATCTGCGAAATCGGGAGAAGGGAATCGACGGCAAGAATATCGTGATGGGACTGATTGCCGATCAGAATCCGCCGCGCCGTCCCGACAGCCATTGGTTCCGCTTCCTCAATCGGGATACGATCTTTTTCGACGGAGGGGAGAAGCTGGCGCTGCGTTGCGGTCTGCCCGTATATTGCTGTTGGCTGCGGCGTGTCAAACCGGGTTATTACGAGATGGATTTCGACCGGATTTACGACGGAGAAGAGGAGGTGGCTCCCCATGAAATAACGGAACGCTACGTGCGGCGTCTGGAGCAGAAGATCCGCGAATACCCCGACCTGTGGATGTGGTCGCACAAGCGGTGGAAACACAAGTCCCCGGCCGATCTGGCCCGCATGGAATGCGAACGAAAACAGAAATAGTGATCCTGAATTGGAACGGTGCCGGGCATTTGCGCCGTTTCCTGCCTTCGGTGCTCGCATCGGTTCCCGAAGGGGTCGGCGTCGTCGTGGCCGACAACGGTTCGACGGACGATTCGCTCGGCGTGCTCGAACGCGAATTTCCCGCTGTGGGGCGAATCGTACTGGACCGTAACTACGGGTTCGCCGGAGGTTATAACCGGGCGTTGGAGTATCTCGATGCGGACTATTTCATTCTGCTCAATTCGGATGTCGAAACGCCTGCCGGATGGGTCGAACCGCTCGTCGAAACGCTCGATCGGGATCGGACCGTGGCTGCCGTAGCGCCCAAGCTGCTGTCGCTCGTCGAGCCTGCGCGGTTCGAGTATGCCGGAGCTTCGGGCGGTTTCATCGACTACTTGGGGTATCCTTTCTGCCGAGGTCGTATTTTGCAGTGTGTCGAACGGGACGAAGGGCAGTATGACGATGCCCGCGATGTTTTTTGGGCGAGCGGCGCTGCTTTCTGCTGCCGGGCCGAAGTATTTCGGGCATTGGGCGGTTTCGACGAGGATTTTTTCGCCCACATGGAGGAGATCGACCTTTGCTGGCGGATGCAACTGGCCGGTTACCGGGTGCGGATCGAGCCCCGGAGCCGGGTTTATCACCTCGGCGGGGGGAGTCTGGCGCAGGGATCGCCTTCGAAGGTGTTTTACAACCATCGCAATAATCTGGCGATGCTCTACAAGTGTGCGTCGCCGGTGCAGCGGAGCGTCGTGGCTATCGTGCGTCCGGTGCTCGACTCGTGCGCGGCGCTGTCGTACCTGATGCAGGGGCGTCCGGATTACGTGCGGGCCGTGGGACGTGCGTGGCGGGATTTTCTGCGGGCGCACAAGGCGCTGGCCGCCAAGCGGCGGGCTGTTCGCGGTGCGGTGAAGGGAAAGCCCCGGGGCATATACTGCGGGTCGATCGTTCTGCGTTATTTATTAGGTCGCAGACGGTTCGGCAAGTTGCTGTAAAGGGGCGGCGATTCGAATGCGACCGCTGCCTTATGTGTCGATGTTCGGACGGGGGCGATTTAAGCTGGCGATAATATACTTTTGTGTACCTTTGGGGGTGTGTAGCGGCCCAAGTCCTCTCCGAGAGGAGATCCGGAGAGGCAGAATTATAAATGCGGCTGCGAATCGCAAATAAGCGGCTGCCGGATTCGGAGCTGTGACTGTCGGATAAAGGTACGCTGAAATACATAATTACCCTGAAGAAAGTATTTGGATGGAAAAATTGGTTGTCATACCTACTTATAACGAGCGGGAGAATATTTCGAAGATGATCTCGAAGGTGATGTCGCTCGAGGGCGGTTACCATTTGCTCGTGGTGGACGACGGCTCGCCCGATGGAACGGGAGCGATCGTCAAGGAGCGGCAGGCGGAGTTTCCGGATCGTCTGTTTCTGTTGGAACGCTCGGGAAAACTGGGGTTGGGCACTGCCTATATCGAGGGATTCCGCTGGGCGCTGGCTCGCCCGTACGATGCCGTGTTCGAAATGGACTGCGATTTTTCGCATAATCCCGACGATCTGCTGCGGCTTACCGCCGAATTGGAGGCCGGAGCGGATGTCGCCGTCGGTTCGCGGTATTCGAAAGGAGTGACGGTGGTGAACTGGCCTATGTCGCGGCTGTTGATGTCCTATTGCGCCTCGCGGTATGTGCGGATCGTGACGGGGATGCCCGTCTGCGATGCGACGGCCGGATTCGTCGGCTATAAGCGGGAAGTCCTTGCGGCGATCGATTTCGACCGGATCGAGATGGTGGGGTACGGATTCCAGATCGAGATGAAATATACGGCCTGGAAGATGGGATTCCGCATCGGCGAGGTGCCGATCATCTTTGCCGACCGGACCGAAGGAACCTCCAAGATGTCGGGCGGTATCTTCGGCGAAGCGTTCTTCGGGGTGCTGGCCCTGCCGTTTCGAACGATCGCCCGGAAGAAATAACGATCGTTGCGTTGCCGGGAAGTGTATTCCTCTTATGCGGGCGGTAAATAGAGTGTTGAGAGGGAAAACGGAGAAATGGTTACGATAAGGGAATATCGGACGACAGACAAGGATGATGTGATGGAATTGATCCGGCGGAATACACCAGAATATTTTGCGGCGGAAGAAGAAATTGATTTGAGTGATTATCTGGATCGAGAAATAGAGTTGTATTATGTGCTGGTCACGAATGACAGGATCGTTGGTTGCGGCGGAATAAATTTTGCCGATGATAAAACCGTCGGCAAAATAAGTTGGGACATCATACATCCCGATTATCAGGGAAAATCGCTTGGGAAGCAACTGCTCGAATATAGAATCGACAAGTTGAAATCAATTGATCGTGTCCGCAAGATAACCGTCAGAACTTCGCAGTTGGTTTATAAGTTCTATCAGAAGCAAGGCTTTGTGTTGAAAGCGACGCATAAGGACTATTGGGCCAAAGGTATCGATTGGAGTATGAAGGAAATTAGAACCCCTCTGTATTTTAAAATGTAAGATATATTTTACTCCTGAATACAGCAACGACAGGGCGTCGGAAATTTTCCGTGAATGTCCGATATGGAGTTTACGGCGAATATTGAAAACACGATTTATCAATCGAAAAGCCGGAGCTTCGATAGCTCCGGCTTTTTCATTTTACCGTAGAAGAAATATCTATTTGTTGATCTTGGCCCACGAATCCTTGAGGGTCACCGTGCGGTTGAATACCGGGTGTCCGGGCTTGGAGTCCGTGTCGGCGCAGAAATACCCTACGCGCTCGAACTGGAACGGCTGCCCGATGGGAGCCTCCCCAAGCGACGGTTCCAGATAGCCTCGGGTGACGATCATCGAATCGGGGTTGAGATTGTCCTCCCAACTGCCGCCTTCGGCCACGTCGTCGGGATCTTCGGTCGTGAAAAGCGGGTTGAAGAGCCGGATTTCGGCTTCGATCGCATCGGCCGCCGATACCCAGTGGATCACGCCTTTCACGCGGCGGCCGTCGCTCGACGAACCGTTGCCCGACTCCGGGTCGTACGTGCAGCGAAGCTCCGTGATGTTGCCTTCTGCATCCTTGACGACCTCTTCGCATCGGATCAGGTAGGAGTAGCGCAGGCGCACCTCCGTACCGGGACTCAGGCGGTAGTATTTCTTGGGCGGGACCTCCATGAAGTCGTCGCGTTCGATATAGATCTCGCGCGAGAAAGGCACCTGGCGCGTGCCGGCGTTTTCGTCTTCGGGATTATTGATCGCCGTGAAAAGCTCGGTTTTGCCTTCGGGGTAGTTGGTGATGACGACTTTCAGCGGGTTGAGTACCGCCATGCGGCGTTCGGCGACCTTGTTCAGGTCTTCGCGCACGCAGAACTCCAGCTTGCCCAGGTCGATCACGTTGTCGCGCTTGGCTACGCCGACCATTTCGGCGAAGTTGCGCACCGAAGCCGGCGTATAACCCTTGCGGCGCAGGGCGCAGATGGTCGGCATGCGGGGATCGTCCCAGCCCATCACGGCGCCCTCCTGCACGAGTTTCAGAAGACGGCGCTTGGACATCATCGTATAGGTGAGGTTCAGACGGGCGAATTCGTACTGGTGCGAGGGGTAGATGTCGAGCGCTTGGATGAACCAGTCGTAGAGCGGACGGTGCACGTCGAATTCGAGGGTGCAGATCGAGTGGGTGATCCGTTCGATTGAATCGCACTGGCCATGCGCATAGTCGTACATCGGATAGATGCACCATTTGTTACCCGTGCGGTGATGCTCGGCGTGCAGGATGCGGTACATGATCGGGTCGCGGAACAGCATGTTCGGGTGCGCCATGTCGATTTTGGCTCGCAACACCTTCTCGCCGTCGGCGAACTCGCCCTTTTTCATCCGCTCGAACAGGTCGAGGTTTTCCTCGACCGAGCGGTTGCGCCAGGGCGACTCCTTGCCGGGCTCGGATACCGTGCCGCGCGTGAGGCGGATCTCTTCCTGCGTCTGGTCATCGACATAGGCCAAGCCTTTCTTGATCAGGACGACGGCCCAGTCGTAGAGTTGGTCGAAATAGTCCGACGCATAGCGTTCCAACGCCCAGTCGAAACCCAGCCACCGGATGTCGCGCTTGATCGAATCCACGTACTCCACGTCCTCCTTCACCGGGTTGGTGTCGTCGAAACGCAGGTTGCACTTGCCGCCGTATTTCTTGGCCAGGCCGAAGTTGATGCAGATGCTCTTGGCGTGGCCGATATGCAGGTAGCCGTTGGGTTCGGGCGGGAAACGGGTCTGTACGCGCGTGTCGCCCTTGGCGATAGACTCCTGAATGATCTCTTCGAGAAAGTTCGCGGCTTTCTCCTTGGTATTGGTGTCGTTGGTTGCGATTGCCATAGCAGGTATATTTTTCACAAAATTACAACTTTTTTCCGCCTTTGCGTCTATTTTTTGGGACGGTAAACGGTTTTTTGCAGATTGACCGATACTTTCAGGATCTGTTGCAGGCCCAGGCCCACGCCGTCGTAATGGAAATAGAATCCGGCCGAAACGCCCACCGTGTTGTTGAAGAAGCGGCGGTTGTAGGTGACGGCCGTCTGGTTGTAGATCTTCTTGGGGGTTGCGTAAAAGGGGCCGCTGGCATAGAGTCCGGTGCCATAGATGTCCCAGAAGGGGAGCATGTTCTCGCCGACGTAGAGTTCGTTGAGCAGACAGACACCCCAGCGGCTTACCGACAGGGCGAGGCGCCCGCCTTTGGGCGCTTTCCAGCCCTCTTCGGTGCGGCGGTCGCGCTGCAGGCTTTGCAGGTAACCCAGCCGGGCATCGAAGGTGTAGGCTCCTTCGTAGCGGTAGCCGACGTAGGGATTGAGCAGGATGTGGTCCACGACCCCTTCGTCCAACTCCGTATTGTCGGTTTTGGCGTAGTGGAGCAGGGTCATGACATAGCCGCCGTACCAATGGCGTCCCTTGTATTCGCCGCCCGAGAGGATGCGGAACTTCTCGCGCGTCTGGTACGAGCGCATTCCCTCCCAGTCGATGGCGAACTCGATGAAGGAGCCCGTTTGGGATTTATAGTGGGCGGCCAGGCCCTGGATGCGATTATTATAGAACGAGTAGGCACTGCCCAGGAAGAACGGATCGTATCGGGCCAGCAGCAGGGAGCGCGGGAAAATACCGGCTACGGCCTGTGCCGTCTTCGAGTTGAACTGGTAGTAGATCTGGGGGTCCACTTTACTCAAGAACTTGTGTTCCTTGTCGCCGAAGTCTTGCAACAGATCGACGGCTACCACCAGCCGGTTCTTTTCGGACCAGATAACACCCGCTTTCGGGGTCAGGCGCATACTGAAGAACGTGTGCGAATCGTCGATGTTGCAGTCCGAGTGTTCGCGGTTGTCGAACCGGGTGTCGAAGTCGGCTCCGATGAAAACCTCCTGGGCCGAGGCGCCGGCGGCAGCCAGCAGAAGTGTCAGGATAAGTGCGATTTGCTTCATAGGCGATCGTAGTCGTTTGTCGCGCGTTCCGTCCGGTTGCCGGTCCGCCGGGCGGAGCCGTCTGCGGAACGGGACGCTTTTGCGTGTATTTAGGTCGCCAAAGTTAGCTAAAATATTCGGATTTGCTTACTTTTGCCGTGAAAACAGGGAAGTTGTAACGATGAGAAAGATTACCAACGAAGAGCTGGGGCGTCCCTCTGCCGGGGAGTTCGCCCGTATGGAGAAAATGCCGGTGGCGGTCGTGCTGGACAACGTACGCTCGATGCAGAACGTCGGGGCCTTTTTCCGCACGGCGGACGCCTTTGCCGTCGAACGTATCGCCTTGTGCGGCATCACCGCCACCCCGCCCAACCGGGAGATCCACAAGACGGCGCTCGGAGCCGAGCTGACCGTTGCGTGGGACTATTTCGCCGCGACGACCGACTGCATCGCTGCGCTGCGTGCGCAGGGGTATCTCATTTACGTCGTGGAGCAGGTCGAAGGAGCCGTCATGCTGGATGAATTCCGGCCTCGACCGGGGCAGAAATACGCCCTGGTGTTCGGCAACGAGGTGGACGGCGTGGCGCAGGAGGTCGTGGATGCGGCAGACGGGGCGATCGAGATTCCGCAGGCCGGAACCAAACATTCGGTGAACGTTTCGGTGGCCGGAGGAGTCGTTTTGTGGAACTTTTTTTGGCAAGTCCGGCCAAAACGCTAAATTTGCCCCGGGTTACCGGTGGGAAAAGGAGGAATACCCGGAGGGTTCCCGATTCGAAAATTGAAAATATATAATGCTATGTCAGTAGAGAGTACAGTGAGGGCGGTCACGACGTATCGTCTGTGGGAGATGAAGCAGCGCCGGGAGAAGATCGCCATGCTGACTTCGTACGATTATTCGATGGCCCGCATCGTGGATGCGGCGGGGGTCGATGTGATTCTGGTGGGCGACTCGGCGGCCAACGTGATGGCGGGTTACGAAACGACGGTGCCCATTACGCTCGATATGATGATTTACCATGCCCGCTCGGTCGCACGCGCCGTGCGCCGTGCGCTGGTGGTGGTCGATCTGCCGTTCGGTACGTACCAGGGAAATTCGAAAGTGGCGCTCGAGTCGGCCGTCCGCATCATGAAGGAGACCGAGGCCGATGCGGTGAAGATCGAAGGCGGCGAGGAGATCCTCGAATCGGTGAACCGTATCCTTTCGGCGGGAATCCCCGTGATGGGGCATCTGGGCCTGACGCCACAGTCGATTCATAAGTTCGGTACCTATAACGTGCGGGCCAAAGACGAGGAGGAGGCCGAGAAGCTGGTGCGGGACGCTCATCTGCTCGAAGACGCGGGATGTTTCGCCATCGTGCTCGAGAAGATTCCTGCGGCGCTGGGGACCCGGGTCGCCTCCGAACTGCGGATTCCGATCATCGGTATCGGGGCCGGGGGCGGTGTGGACGGACAGGTGCTCGTGATTCACGATATGCTGGGGATCAATAAGGGTTTCTCGCCGCGTTTCCTGCGCCGTTATGCCGATTTGCACGAGGTGATGACCGGTGCGGTCACGTCTTATGTTGAGGACGTCAAATCGGGCGATTTCCCGAATGAGTCGGAGCAATATTAGAAATACGGGTTTTTATATCCTCTTTTATGTGTATCGGAAGTTCCCGGCGGAGCTTCCGATATTTTTTCGTTATGTCCTGTTCGATGCTTGAGGGGAATAGGCTTTCGTGCCGGATGGACGGCGCGAGACCGTATTGTGGCTTTCACCGCTGTATGTACGGCGATATGTCGGCGGCGGGGTGAGAGTGCCGGATCCATTACGGGGATTGCCGATCTCGAAGGTTCGGGAAAGGGACGGGAACGGATTTGTCCCGATCTTCGAAAATAGCACACGTTTCGTTTGGAATGCAATATTATTTGCTGTCTTTATAAAAGAATGAGGCCGAAATCCCGGCAGACAGGCCGATTCGGGTTTTGACCGCAGGTGAAGATCGATTGAGAATGAATGGCGGAAGGGTATCTTCTGGCGAAGATTCCCGCTGCCGACCCGAGTAAATAAATAATTAAACCTGTATCGTTTATGGAAAAACAGATCGATGCGACGGAAAATCCGTCCAGACTGGAGAACGCAAGTGCAAGGGCGTTGTCTGCCGACCGTTCCGAACAGGCATCCCGTCCCGGAACATTCAGTACTATGATGAGCGACCGCGTGATTTTTTCTTCGGCATCCGCCCGGATCGTCGCTGCGGAACAGGTAAAGGGAAACAAAATCGCAGCGATGAAGCCGGGTGCGGACACTTCGCTGGCATCGGCTGCCAATTGGAAAACGACGAACGGCAGCAACCTTTCGTTCGGAAATTTTCACGGTAAATCGTGTATGAAAACCGTAGGTGCCGGATCATCGGCAGGGGTCTGGCTCGACTATTTCGAAGATGCCCCGCTTTGTTCCCAGGGACGGCCGATGGCGACTTCGGTCGATGTCTTCGCCGAGGCTCCGGCGCAGATTCGCCTGGGAGCTGCGGATGAAACGAAAAGTATCGTCGAGCTTGCGGAATATCAAGTGGGGCGATGGATTCGGATATCGACGGTTTTGACACCGACCGGTATGCGGAATTTTCAGATATATAATAATACCGCCGGAGCCATTGTATATTTCCGGAATGCGAAGGTCGAGTTTTCCTCTTCACCGACACTCTATACGCCGCAAGCCCAGGATAATATTTGGCATGCCGATTTGGAATTTCCATGTGGCAATAACGAATTCGCAGAAGACGATCAATTCTTTTTTGTGCAGAAAAATCCGGCAACTGGAAGTACGATTCGTCAATATTGGAAACTGGTAACAGCTGCGGGAGAAGATTGGATCGAGTTTTCGAGTACTGATTCCGAAGGAACCGGCGAGCCCCAGCCGGGCGACTGGATCGCCCAGTTCGGTAATCGCAGCGATGTCAAACGCCAGTCGGCCATAGTGCAAGAGTTCGCATCGAGCGGACAGTTCCTAATTGTATGGTACGATGCTGTCAACTCATACAGTACGACTGGAAAAGATCGCATCCATATCGGCAATGGAGCGCTCGATGTCGTAAATATGAGAGCAAATAGCTTGGAAACCGATACGTTGAATGTCAAGAGTCGGATCGATGCGGGGACCATCGTCGCCACAGGCAATATCACGACGAAGGGAACCCTGACCGCTTCAAAGATCGAGGGCGATTTCCCCATGGATATACCGGATGACTTGGAGGTTAATACCGTTACGGCTTCGGGGACTGTGAAAGCTCTCAATGGAGAGTTCGATACCGTTACAGTGAAAGATAAAAACATTATATTAAATCAAGAAGGAATCACCTGTAAAGGACCCGCATTAGCAGGTAATTTGTCTGCGAATGGAATTGTATTGAAAAAGGATAATACTACATATATTGAATTATCAACTTTAGGTAATCTATACACGGTTATCCGTCTCCATAATCTTCCACAAGGCGGCCCTAAAGATTCTCGGATTCAAACCTTACCCACTAATCATATTTTTATCAATACAGATGAACCTTTTGCAGAAAATCAATTTGGTAAATTTTACCCTTTAGGTATCAAACTATAACGATATTCACTGAAAAGAGAGGAAAATTATTGATGTGCACCCCAAAGTTTGGACTGATTAATAATTCAGATAGCATGAGTTCGGT
>OGXN01000249.1_pt1 | contig 75489 bp, 56 predicted proteins | sample 1576281 | NCBI WGS metagenome assembly OGXN01 (sample SAMEA3541494, study PRJEB24748) | human gut metagenome | biome: human gut; feature: human-associated habitat; material: faeces | place: China | collected 2012
CCCAGGAGCAGGAAGGGGAAAAATTCCGGAGTGCCGCAGAGGATTTTGCCGGCGCCGGTGTATCCGCCATGCGGGTGGCCGCCGTATTTTCGCCGCTGATTAACCTGACGGTAAATGCGGGCATCGTTGTCCTGCTCTGGCTGTCCGGCAGCCAGGATAACGGACAGATCGGACGGCTGATGGCTTCGGTCAACTACATGACCCAGGTGCTTTTCTCCCTGGGCATGGTTTCCAATATCCTGAATACGGCCGTACGCGCCGTGGCTTCCGCCGGACGCGTTCAGGAAATCCTCATGGAAGAGCCCGCGCAGAAGCAGGCGCCCCAGGCCAAGTCCCCCTCCGGGGAGGGCAGCGTTTCCTTCTGTGATGTAACCTTCTCCTATGCGGGTACGCCGGAGCCGGCTTTAGAGCATGTGACCTTTACGGCCATGCCCGGAGAAACCATAGGGATCATCGGGCCTACAGGCTCCGGGAAATCCACACTGGTAAATCTGGTTCCCCGTTTTTATGACGCTACCTCGGGAACGCTGTCTGTGGACGGCGTGGATGTTACGCTGCTGTCCCAGGAAAAGCTGCGGGCTGAAATCGCCGTGGTTCCTCAGAAAGCGCTGCTGTTTTCCGGAACCATCGCCGAAAACCTCCGCTGGGGGAAGCCGGATGCCACAGACGAAGAAATAAGGCGGGCGGCCCAAATCGCCTGTGCGGATGGCTTTGTGCAAAGCTTTCCCGACGGTTATGAGACGAACCTCGGCCAGGGCGGCGTCAACCTTTCCGGCGGGCAGAAGCAACGGCTTTCCCTTGCCCGCGCCCTTTTGAAAAATCCGCGAATCCTCATCCTCGACGACTGTACCAGCGCCCTGGATGCCACCACGGAAGCGGCTGTGTTGAATATGCTGCGAAGCCAGTGTGCACAGATGACTGTCCTCCTTATCAGCCAGCGGATTTCCACCGTCATGCGCACGGATCGGATCCTATGTATGGAAGACGGCCATGTTATGGGCTTCGGAACCCACAGGGAGCTTCTGGAAAGCTGTCCTGTTTATCAGGCTGTTTATGCATCGCAGATTGGAGGTGTGCAGCATGAGTAAGGATATAACACCGCCCCCTTCCACCTTCGGAAAGGGCCAGCGCGGTAAACCGGTCGTAAAGCCCAAAGATATGAAAGGGACTCTGCGCAGGCTGTGGGATCTCACCAGCGGACAGCGCGGCGGACTGGGCTGGCTGCTTTTGCTTTCAGCCATCGCCAGCGTCTCCACCATACTCTCCCCTCTGCTTATCGGAAATACCGTAACCGCCATCGATACCGGCAATCCTGCCTCACAGCTTCTGCTGTTTCTGGCCGCCCTCTATCTCACGGACTGGCTTGTACGGTTTCTGCAGCAGTTTTTCATGGCTTCCATCGGGCAGCGGATTATTCTGCATATCCGTAGCACGCTGTTTGATAAGATGAAAGCCCTGCCTCTCGCCTTTTTTGACAGCCGGCAGCACGGGGAACTGATGAGCCGCCTCACGAATGATGTGGATAATATCAGCACTACGATTTCCGATTCCCTGACACAGCTCATGACCTATGGCTTTACCATTCTGGGTGTATTATGCATTATGATATATTTAAGCCCGGGCCTTACCTGCATCGCCTTTCTGTCCGTATGGCTTATTTTTCTTCTCACGCGTACCATTACGAAGCACACCAGAAAGCTGTTCGCTTCCCAGCAGCAGATACTCGGGAAGCTCAACGGGCAGGTGGAAGAAAGCATTTCCGGCCTGAATATGGTAAAGGCCTTCGGCAGGGAAAAGGAAATGATCCGGCAGTTTGAGGAAAGCAACGACCAATTGTGCCAGGTTGCAACAAAAGCCCAGATCTGGTCAGGCTTTCTCATGCCGCTCACCAACGTGATCAATAACCTTAACTTTGTCATTGTCGCCGTAATCAGCGGAATTCTGGCGGCTGCAGGAAGAATCAATGTGGGGCTGATTTCCAGCTTTCTGCTGTATTCCAGACAGTTTTCCAGACCCTTCGTGGATATTGCCAACATATACAATAACTTCCAGACGGCTGTTGCCGGTGCGGAACGTATTTTTGAGATTCTGGAAGAGGAACCGGAACCGGCCGACAAAGAAGAAGTCCTGCCCCTCAGAGCGCCCCGGGGTGAAGTGGAATTTTCCCATGTGACCTTTGGCTACAAACCGGAGGAGCCTGTTCTGAAGGATGTGAGCTTTCACGTTCCTGCGGGGACCAGGGTTGCCGTGGCAGGCTCTACCGGAGCTGGTAAGACCACGCTCATTAATCTGCTGACCCGTTTTTATGATATTGACGGCGGCAGCATTCTGCTGGACGGACAGGATCTTCGCAATTACAGGCTTCAGGACCTGCGGGAAACCTTTGGCGTGGTACTTCAGGATACGGCGTTATTCTGTATGAGTGTGCGCGAAAATATCAGCTACGGAAAAAGAGACGTACCGGAGGAAAGAGTGCGGGCCGCCGCTAAAATGGCGGGGGCGGATTCCTTTATACGGCGGCTTCCCCAGGGATATGACACCCTGCTCACCCAGGGCGGTTTAGCTCTGAGCCAGGGAGAAAGGCAGCTTCTGACCATCGCCCGGGCCGTACTCCAGGATGCGCCTATCCTGATTCTGGATGAGGCCACCAGCTCCGTGGATACGGTAACGGAACAGCGGATCCGCAAAGCGATGCTCACTATCACCGAGGGCAGGACCTCCTTCATCATCGCCCACCGGCTTTCCACGATCCGGGATTCGGATCTCATTCTGCTTATGGAGAACGGGCAGATCGCAGAAAGAGGGACTCACGAGGAACTGATGGCGCAGAACGGACGCTACGCACGGATGTACCGTACACAGATCGGCGAAGAATAAAGCAGCCTGAAAGAAGGGCATTCCCAGTCAAGCATCGTTCTGCCCTCCCATGTTATCTTAAGAAAAAAGGAGGTAACAAACTATGCATGCCTGGGAACAAATACAACTAACACTGGATTTTATCGAAGAACATCTGAACGAGGACATCAGTACCGAATACCTTGCAGGGCTCGCCGCGCTGTCTCCCTTCTATTACCAGCGCCTCTTCCGCCGCCTGGTAAAAAAGCCTGTGGGAGAATACATCAAGCTGCGCCGCATGGCAAAGGCCACGGAACTGCTGCTTAACAAGGATCAGCGGATTTTAGACACGGCTCTTGATCTGGGCTTTTCTTCCCATGAACATTTTACCCGCTGTTTTAAGGAAACCTTCGGAATCACACCGGAGGAATACCGCCGCAGCCCCTGTACAATGAACTATATGACAAAGCCGGAGCTGCTTCTGCATTACACGCTGATTGATGAAGGGGTGCCGCTTATTACGGATGGTATTGTTCTGGAGCTCAACCGAAAACAGGTGGAAGAGCCCATCCTCTTTGTCGGTTTTGTAAATAAGACACCTGTCCAGTTTACGGAAGGATTGGGCACAGAATCCGGCGTTGATCCGCTTGGCACTCTCTGGGACAGGTTCCATGAACAAAAAGAATCAGTAATGGGCAGTTTGGAGGAAGAAGAAATCGGTGTTTCCTATCCCTGTACCGAAGAAGGCTATTTCAACTATTTTGCAGGAGCAAAAGTCCTGACAGAAACGGTACCGGAGGGCTTCCAATCGTGGACGCTTCCCGAGGGAGAATATCTTGTCTGCTCTTTTGAAGCGGAAAACTTTGATGCCCTTGTTCTGGACGCCCTTTATAAAGCAAACCAATATCTCTTTAATACCTGGCTTCCAAACCATAAGCTGACAACGGAACCCCTCTGTGCGGAACGATATGCGAGCCATGCGGCGCAGACCGCCAGTATGGAAATCTGGCTGAAGCTGAAAACTGACTAAGCCCTCGCTCCTATTTTTACAGCAAAATATAAGCTTCCGGCATGTCCGTACCTGAAAAGTACCGAACAATGCCGGAAGCTTTTTCTCTGCCTGTTTCGCGTAAAAAAGACTCTATCTTACTTATCTTTGATCCCGCAGCATTACATCATGGGCTCCACCTTCCACAATACTTGTGGAGGAAACCAGTGTAATCTTTGCTTTTTTCTGCAGTTCTGAAATAGTGAGCGCGCCGCAGTTGCACATAGTGGAGCGCACCTTGCTTAACGTGAGATTCACATTATCCTTCAGGGTACCGGCATAAGGGACAAGGGAATCCACACCTTCCTCAAAAGAAAGCTTGCTTTCTCCGCCCATGTCATAACGCTGCCAGTTTCTTGCCCTGGCGCTTCCTTCTCCCCAGTATTCCTTCATATAGCTTCCATTGATATTCACCTTTTTGGTAGGGCTTTCGTCAAATCTGGCGAAATACCGGCCGAGCATAATAAAGTCGGCTCCCATGGCCAGTGCCAGCGTCACATGATAATCGTGTACGATTCCTCCGTCGGAACAGATAGGAACATAAATCCCTGTCTCTTCATAATAAGCATCTCTGGCCTTCGCCACATCGATCAGCGCCGTGGCCTGTCCTCTTCCTATGCCTTTCTGCTCCCGGGTAATACAGATGGCGCCTCCGCCGATTCCTACCTTGACAAAATCAGCCCCGGCCTCTGCCAGAAAACGGAAGCCCTCTCCGTCCACCACATTTCCGGCTCCTACTTTTACTTTATCACCATAATTATTCCTTATGTAGTCGATTGTAATTTTCTGCCACTCCGAAAAGCCTTCCGAACTGTCAATACAAAGGACATCCGCACCCGCTTCCAGCAAAGCGGGAACCCTTTCCGCGTAGTCTCTTGTGTTAATGCCGGCTCCGGTCATATAGCGCTTGGAGGTATCGATCAGTTCGTGCTCATTATTTTTATGGGTATCATAGTCTTTCCGGAAAACAAGGTAAACCAGTTCCTGATCCTTATTTACCAGCGGCAGGCAGTTAATTTTATGCTCCCAGATAATATCATTGGCTTCCTTTAAGGTTGTCTCCTCGTGGGCATAGACCAAATCCTGGAATTTGGTCATAAAATCCTTAACCTTACACTCCGGGCTCATACGGCTCACGCGGTAATCCTTATTGGTGACAATGCCCAGAAGCTTTCCGTTCGGTCCGCCATCCTCCGTAACCGCAATGGTGGAATGGCCTGTCCGCTCCGTCAGGCGCAGGACATCCGCCAGCGTCATTTCCGGCGATACATTGGAGTCACTCACCACAAAACCGGCACGATAGCGTTTTACCTTTTTCACCATTTCCGCCTGCTTTTCAATGGGCTGGGAGCCATAGATAAAAGACAGGCCGCCCTCCTGTGCCAGGGCGACCGCAAGCCTGTCATCGGAAACAGACTGCATAATAGCAGATACCATGGGAATGTTAATGGACAGAGAAGGTTCTTCCCCCCTTCTGTACTTAACAAGAGGCGTTTTCAGACTCACTTCCGACGGGATACACTTTGCCGAAGAATACCCCGGGATCAAAAGATATTCACTGAACGTTCTGGATGGTTCCTCATAATAAAATGCCATGTCACTTCTCCTTTTCCTTTGCTTACTCTTGCATCCGGTTACATACGCGCCCTTATACAGGTTTCCAGAATATCCACTGTCTTTTCTATTCCCAGCTTACTACTGTTGATAGAAAAATCATAATTCCTGGAATCTCCCCATTTACCCTTACAGTAATAATTGTGGTAGGATTTCCTGTTCCAGTCCTCCCGTTTCATCATCCGTCTGGCTTCTTCCTCCGATACACCATATACCTTCTGGATTCGTTCCGCCTTTACATCCGGATCTCCCAGGACAAACACCGTCACCAGCCCTTGCGTTCCCTTCAGTATCGTCTCTGAACAACGTCCCACAACAACAAAGGATTCCCCGTCAGCTGCCTTCTTTTTCAGGTAATCAAACTGCATATTCGCCAGATTCTCCTGCACGGAATTGGAATATCCCCGGACCGTTCTGGAAAAAAGCCTGCTTTTAGGCTTTTCGTCATATTTTTTCAGTCCGTCGTGAGGAATTTCTTTTTCTTCGGCGATCTGCTCCAGCAGGTTATTATCATACAGCACAAGCCCAAATCTCCTGGCAAGCTCCTCCGCAATCACATGCCCGCCGCTGCCGAATTCTCGTCCTACAGAAATAATTAACTGTTTTCCCATAACACTTCCCCCAGCTTAATAAATTTTCATACCTTCTCTTTTATTTTAGCATGTATACACACATTGGCAAGTGTTTTGACATATCCTTCCAGAATATCTATCGTACCTTCTATTCCAAGCCTGCTGCTGTTGATGGAAAAATCATAATTTCTGGAATCCCCCCATTTTCCTTTGCAGTAATAATTATGGTAGGTTTTCCGCTCCCAGTCCTCCCTCTCCATCATATGTATGGCATCTTCCTTCGAAACACCATACACCTGCATCACTCGTTCCGCCTTTTTCTCCCGGTCTCCCAGGATAAAAAAGGAAATGAGGCCCGGAAAGTCCTTCAGCTTTGTTTCCGCACAGCGGCCCACAACAACAAAGGATTCCCCGTCAGCCGCCTTTTTTCTCAAATACTCAAACTGCATGTTGGCAAGATTCTCCTGGGCCGAACTGGAATACCCTCTCACCGTACGGGAAAGAAGCTTGTTCTTCGGCTTCTCATCAAATTTTTTCAGTTCTCCGTGATCGATGTTTTTTTCCTGTGCGATATGTTCCAAAAGGTTGCTGTCATACAGCGCCAGATGGAACCTCTCCGCCAGAGCCTCCGCGATCACATGCCCGCCGCTGCCGAACTCGCGGCCCACGGAAATAATCAGTTGTCTGTCCATAAAAGCCCCTTTCTCCTAAAAATACCGGATATAAATACTGATCATGGATATCAGCACCACAAGGATCGTTGCCGGCGCCGCATACTTACAATACTTTCCCCAGCCGATCATGTGGCCTTCCTTCGCCGCAACAGAAATACCCACGACATTGGCGGACGCACCGATGGGGGTGGCGCTGCCGCCGATATCGGTTCCCATGGCAAGCGTCCAGGCCAGTACCGAAAGATCCACTCCGGAGGCTGCCGCCAGGCTTTTGATGACCGGGACCATCGTCGCCGCAAAAGGGATATTATCCACAAAAGCGCTGGCAATAGCAGAAATCCACAGTACGATGGCGATCATCAGCATGGCATTGCTGCCGCTTATCTTCGCAATAAAACCGGCTATCAGCTCCAGGATTCCCGTCTGTTCCAGTCCTCCGACCACGATAAACAGGCCGATAAAGAACAGCAGGGTTTTGTAATCCACCTTTTTCAGCAGGATAACCGCCTCCCTGCCTGCGGTTATCAAAGATACCGCGCCGATAAACACTCCGATGGCAGCAACTGTCAGACCAGTCTGGGCATGAGTGATCAAAAGCACTACCGCACAGGCAAAAATAATACAGCTGATGATAAAATCCTTCTTATTTTCTATCGCATCCCTGGGATTGGGATAAGATACCGCTCCCCTTCCCGCGGCGCTTTGCTGCAGCTCCTTACGGAAGCAGAAGTAAAAATAGACGATGGTAAAAACAAGGGCGATCAGTGCAATAATTCCCGTATTCCTGATGAAATTCCCGAAAGAATAGCCCAGTGACGTCCCTATAATAATGTTCGGCGGGTCACCGCACATCGTAGCCGACCCGCCAAGGTTGGCACAGAAAATCTCGGAAATAATCATAGGAACCGGATTGAATTTCAGCAGACGGGCCAATTCCACCGTTGCCGCCGCCAAAAACAGAATAACTGTAATACTGTCAATAAACATGGCCAGGATGCTGGACATCACCATGAAAGTGATGAAAAGCGGAATCGTCCTGTACTTCACCGCTTTTGCAATCCGCAGGCAAAGCCACCGGAAAAAACCGGCTCGCCCCATTCCTTCCACCATGAGCATCATTCCTGCAATAAACAGGATCGTCGCCCAGTTAATCCCTGAGGACGACTCGGAAGCCTCCCCCGCCTGATACCAGAAGCCTGCCGCAAAAAAATCCTTCAGCGCAAGCGTGTTCCAGATGGCCGTCATGCTATGCATGCTCAACCCGAAAACCAGAACAATCATCAGAAGCCCACACCCCAGGGAAACGAGATGCCGCTCAATTTTCTCCGACACAATCAATCCGAACATTGCTAAGAAAATAACTACTGCTGCTATTTGTGCTGCTGTCATATCCTACCTTCCTCCTCATGTGTACTTCTATTACACTTCTAAAATAAATAGGAAAAACCGGGTCAGAAATAAAATTTCTGATACCCGGGGTGTAATTATAGTACAAAAAGGCACGGATGGATAGAGCAATATCTCACAACTTTTTATATGCATCCACAGCCATTTGGGAAGGAATTGAATCCCCGCAGGCGCATATATCCCCGGTTTTACTGAAAAAATGCCGGTACTGTATGGCATGTTAATGTTTTGCTAAGAATCTGCAGAAAAAAGCTGCGGGGAAATCACTCCACACAGACATTGATTTCCCTGCAGCTTTTCCGCAGTATATATACAAGGGGCCTGAACAGCACAAGGCACAAGGCCACATTTCCGATACAATGGGGGATATCATAAGCCAGGCCGGATACCCAGTAGGCAAACGCGGCTGACGGTCCCCCTATCGCAAAATAAGGAAGCGAGCAGAGAGCGCCGAAGGTAATTCCATAAAAGCCGGACAGAATACTCCAGAAAACCACAGACTTCTGTTTTCGGAAAAGAAGATTGATAACCGCCTGTATACTCCACACATACAGATAGTTGAACCACCAGATCCCGAAGCCGTATACCAGTCCTTCCGCCAGAACAAAAACATATATAATAAAAAAGACCTTTTTCCGAAAGACAATACTGTACACCATGATGAGCAGAGTAACGACTTCAATGTTGGGAAGAAACCCCAGCGCTATCTGCCCGATGAGTAAAATAGCGCTTAACAAAGCCAGGAGCGCTGTCTCCTTCACTTTAAGGCCAGCCATCAATAGCCTTCCTTCAGAGTGAGTTCATAGCGATCCCCGTCCGCAATGGGCGTCAGGTCCGCGGAGGTGTTCACCATCTCCCCGCCCTTGGTCAAGCACCACCACTGCTGTTTGGAATCGTCCGCCTGTTCCCCGTCCGCAACGGTAATGAACAGACCATACTGTCCCTGATCCCCTTCCACAAGCTGCTCATCCTCCAGAACCTTTCCCAGGTATTCGGCATCCGTCTGATACCGGAATTCTTTTTCCGTACTGTCGGCATGAATGACTGTCACCGTTATATTCTTGCTTCCTACATTTGCGGAAGGCCTGAACCTCAAATACAACGCTCCCGCTCCCACACATACCAGAATTAACAGGACTGCCGCAATAATTGTACCTTTTTTCCCCTTCATGTTACCGCTCCTTAATGACATCTCTTTCATTTACTTATGTAAATCCAGTAAATATTATCTATCATTAAACGCTGTTCTTTTTCTTTTGTCAAGCCCCTTAGGTGCTCTTTCTCTCTTCCCCGGGCATTACCGAGGCTGCTTCCCCTGCCGGCCAAACAGTCCTTTCTGCTTTCGGGGCTGCAGTATTCTGCGCCATAACTCCGACCAGGCGATGGGGAACATAGGCTTCCTCCAGATAATTGATTTCCTCTTCTCTTAAAGTAAGCTCCACCGCACGTGCCGCGCCCTCAACGTGATGGAGCTTTGTGGCTCCCGCTACCGGGGATGCTGCCTTTGTCAAAAGCCAGGCCAGGGCGATTTCTGTCATGGACACATTTCTCTCAGCCGCAAGCTGAGCTACCCTTCCTATAATCAATTCGTCCTGTTCTCTGGATGCATCATATTTCAATTTTGCGTAGCTGTCTTCCTCAAGACGTTTCGAGCGCTCACCCGGCCGTTTGGAAAGCCTTCCTCCCGCCAGCGCGCTGTAAGGGGTGAGCGCGATATTTTCCTCTCTGCAGTACGGAACCATTTCCCGTTCCTCTTCCCTGAAAATCAGGTTATAATGTCCCTGGACGGAAACGAATTTTGCAAACCCTTCCCTTTCTGCCAGTTCATTTGCCATACACAGCTGCCACGCAAAACAGTTGGAGATACCGATATATCTTGCTTTTCCTGCTTTTACGATCCGGTTCAGGCCATCCATGATCTCATAAAGCGGCGTCTTATAATCCCACATATGGTAAATGTAGAGATCCACATAATCCATGCCGAGATTGTCAAGGCTTTTATCAATCATCTTTTCAATATGCTTCTGTCCGGAAATTCCCGCCTCTATATCCTCTTTTGTGCGGGGAAGGAACTTGGTTGCCACCACAAAGTCTTCTCTTTTGCCATAGTTCCGTAAAGCCCTGCCCAAAAACTGCTCGCTGGTTCCGCTCTGGTACGCGATCGCCGTGTCAAAAAAATTAATACCCAGCTCCAGCCCTCTTTTGATAATTTCCCTGGTGTGCTCCTCATCCAGTGTCCATGAGTGCTGCCCTCTTGCCGCATCGCCAAACCCCATACACCCCATACAGATGCGAGAAACGGTCAAATCCGAATTTCCTAATTTTGTGTACTTCATAAGATACCTCCATTCCTGTTTATTGTATTTCCGGATATTTAAAATGTCTAATACTTATGATGTATCCACTATCATGCCTATTATGTATTCCTGCATAAAAAATAAGCCTGATACACAGTTAACTGTGCAGCAGGCTATAATTATTCCATGCTTCAGAGGAAGATATCGCCGCCCCATGTCATTCTGGCAAGCGGCTATGGAGCATTTGTATAAACAGTGAAGCTGCCGGTTGAAAAAGCCGGTTCTTTTTCCATAAAAGCACACACCGGGTAGTTTGCTCCGGATAAACAGGACAAAAACAGAGCTCCTCACTGTAATGGATAGACAATGCCCCGTCAAGACATACCGCACACCCCATGCCTGCTTCCACTAAAAGAGCTACATTGGACAACAGATTATACTTCACCGGAACCTTTAAATTTCTTTCCTCGCATCCCAACCAGTTAAGCACCTCGCTCAATGCCTTTTCCCGGCTTGGCAGGATCAGCGGATACGGCCTGATATCTTCCACCGCAATACGTTCCTTTTTTGCAAGAGGATGATCCTTCCGGCACAGGATGCCCCACGTTTCTTTTCCTGAGAAACGTATGAATTCATATTTGCTCGTATCAATCGGCTCCAATACCAGCCCTATATCCAGTATTCCCTTGTCAATCTTATCCTTGATATGATCCGCCATTTCATTATACAGTTCAAACTGCACATCAGGATATTTGTCAGAAAATCTTTTCATATAAGAGGCCAGTATCCGGCTTCCCAATGCTTCCGCCGCCCCAATTGCAATGGTGCCGCTTATCTTTTCTGTTTTATCGCGGAATGCGTTTTCTGCTTTGTCGGCTAAATCAACAATTTCTTCCGCCTGCTGTTTAAACAGCAGGCCATCCTCCGTTAATGTAACGGAACGTTTTCCCCGAATCAACAAAACTGTTCCCAGCTCCTGTTCCAGATCCATCATCTGTCTGCTGAGCGTCGGCTGTGTAATATGAAGCATTTCCGCCGCTTTTGTTATGCTGCCTTCCTGGACTATTGCTAAAAAATAGCGAAGTGTTCTGATTTCCATGCCGCATACCTCTTGCTTTTCCATACATATATCATACTGAACGGTAAGTACTGATGCAATCATAACACTAAAAGAGCATTACTGGCAACTTTTGGCGATTGGCACAGATGACGGTATCGGCACAATCTCCTACTCAAACAGAATTCTTCTGCTTTCCCTCCAATCAGCATCTACCGGCGGCCATTCATTGCCTTGAGTCATATAAATCCGGTCAATACGAAGCCCTGATTTTTTACCCATAACAGATAAAATATGTTCCCCCGCATTCAAATCCAAAGCAGCAACTGCACGCCAATGCCATCTTTGTTTCATACTATATGTAAAAAATCCTCCATGAGAAGAAAATATCCTGTCTGCATCCTGCTGCATTCCATCTGCTAACAGGTAACAGGAATCACTGTCTGCATCTTCAAACTTCATCAACAGCCATACAAAATATGTCCCCGGATTCTGTATTCTGATCCGGTAATGCATTCCCGGCCCCTCCAGCGCATTTTCCCAGTATCTTCCTTTCCCCTCTATCATCATGGCAAAACCTGAACCGCCATCTGTTTCTGCCTGGGTATGGCTCCAATAATACTTTCCATCCGGAAGTGAGGCTGTTACATATGCATTTTCTGAGTTTTCTAATGCATACTCCGCTTCAAAAGCTGCTATTCCGTCGACCTCCATAAACAGTCCTTCCCCAAATTGATGCAATATATCTTTCGTACCATCCTGGCAGCATGTGTACCTGACGGCTCCCAAACGGTTCTCTTTCTCGTCACTGCGTGTATACAGCCTTTCTGTTTTCCAAAAATCCGGTGCCGCATACAGCATCGGAAGCAGCAGTTCCCTGTCAGCAGGATTCCCATAAAGTTCCCTCCAGAAGCCTGACTGATTCTCTTCTGTATTTACCGGAATCATATCTGCTCCTTTCGCAGTATTCCACTTTATTCCATCATAAAAAGCACTCTCAAAGGGGCCGAAATTACTCTCCTTCCATTTTTCTGTATAGATAACCAGTTTGTTCAGCGTCACATATTGATCCACAGGATATATTTTTAATATATGATAGCCTGATGAAAGCCAGGGAAGCATATGATAGAGCTTTTCCCCATCATTCATAACAGCGTCCTTCCAGCAGCCCTTCCACTCATCAACCGTATCCGTTTCTATAAGAACAGGCCGTTCGTTATCCACCCCAACAGCAAACCGTACTTTTCCCGTTGGATTCAGTGTCAGAAAACGGTGTATCTCCAGCAAAAATGCACCGCTGTTCTCCAGGAAAAACGGATACTTCAGATAACAATCCTGTCTTATATCTGAAATACCGGGAGCATCGGACTCAATTGCCCTGTCCTGAGCTGCTTCCAGAAATGCTTCCATTGCCGCTCCCCAGCCTCTTCCCAGATATTCTATCTTCCTCCAGGCTGCTTCTTTCGTACACACATTTTCGCTGTATCCATCGGCAGGGATGGATATATAACCGTCTGCTTCCGCATAAAAAGCATGTTCCCTATACGGATAAGCCGTCTCTTTCTCAGCCTGTATCTCAATTTCATACCTTATTCCATCTTCTCCGGTAATAATAATCTGCCCTGTTCTGCCCTGTTCAAAGCATATCTTACGTTCGCTTTCGCGGATACGAACAGTCAGTATTTTTTCTGCCGCAACACAGCCTTCTGTTTCACTGACCTCCAGCCATTTCGGGACTGCCGCCTTATAGCCAATCTCTCCGCATCCTTTATTAAAAAGGGTAATTATCTTTTCTATTCCCCCATGCGAATGAAATATAAAATTATCCTCCCGGATGACTCCAAGAGAAGCCGCTCCAATAACCAAAGCCGGTTTGGCTGCCGGATACAGTACTGTCGGAGGAGGCGAAAAACTTTCGGGTGTTAAAATACCTTCCCATTTTCCGTCCTGCATCAAATGATTATAGTAATATAACAGTTCCTGTTTCCTTCGATCCATCTGTCTTGATTTTTCCAGATAGCTGTCTGCCGCCTGCATTCCTCCCTGCTCCCAGAAAAACCGGCTCCTGTCTGCGAAATAAAAAGAGGCATTTATATAATAAGAAGCCTGAAGTTTCATCAAAAACAATTCGAAAAAGGCATCTTTTTCCTCTTCCGGAAGAAACTGATAAATTTTTCCCGCTCTGTCCGATAAATCTTTTAAGATATCAATCCTGTACTTTGCCTCATTCCCATATGCGTTCTGTGAAAACTTATCCGACTGCAGATGCTCTGGTTTACATACATTATTAATCTGTGCAAACAAATTATAGATTTCTGCCGCATCCATGCCAAAATTTCCGGAAAAATTTCTGTTAATCCAGCGGGATATAAACTGGGTTACATCTTTTGTATTACTTGTGTTCTTCCCTGCTTCCCAACTATAGCGCAGGAAAAATTCCGTATCTATTTCCAAAGGTTTCAGGGCTCCCACGTTCAGTACCCACATTTTTCTGATACCGGATTCCCAACACTTTTTCAATTCATTCCCTGTTTGTGCCAGGGGAATGGAATTGAAAAAAAGATAACTCATACCGGGGGACGCCCAATAAGAGGCATGATAATATAAGCCATTCCCGCCTTTTCTCTCCTGCTCCTCTTTTCCGGGATAACGCCGCATATATCCGAAATTATCATCTACCCATATCAATGTTACATCCTCAGGAACCTGCAGGCCCCCGTCATATAAATCCAGAACCTCCTTATATGGAATAAATGTCTGCGGCACATTATTCCCTTTTTCTTCACCCAGCACTTCCTTTAAAATCTCTCTCTGATCTGAAATCACCTTCTCCAACAAATGAATCTTCTTTTCTGTTCTTTCAGACTGTGTCAGAGAGGTATCCTGATCAATGACTTCCGTTACGAATCCCGAATCATGAATCCCACGCATGCCAACGGTATAGCACACCTCATAATTTCGGTTCATTTCCACACTTTCTGCCCAATATTCCTGAATTATTTCCCTGTTTTCTCCGGAAAGCGAGTAATCATATCTGATATTCTCATAGTTTTTTTTCTTCAGCCATGGAGTCCATTCATTCTGGTTGCTGCGAAGCAGCATATCACAATGAGATGTTCCGACAACAATCCCCATTTTCTCAGCCAGTCTTCCGTTTTCAGGGTCACTGTTAAAGTAATTCACATGCATGGCAGGCCAGATATAGTTTGCTTTTAACCGCAGCAGCAATTCAAAGATATGTGCATAGGTTTCCGGACCGATCGTATCATCTTTTGTATGTATCTTTGACCAGGCATCCAGTTCTTCCTCATCATTCAGGAAAATCCCTCTGTACTGTACATCCGGCCAGTCCGCTTTACTGTAATCGTTTGAAAAAGCAAAGCGGTTCTTTTTTCTTACAGGAACATCTGCCCAGAAATACCACGGCGATACCCCTATCTGTTCACTTAAATCATAAATACCGAAAACAGTCCCTCTTCGGTCTGCTCCTATAATACAGAAAGAATTATCGGAAATCTGATGCAGATATGCTTCCCAGCGTCCCACTCCCTGTGCATCCCTTATTTTTTCCAAAGCAGGCAAAACTGCTTCAGGCATAATTTCAGAAAACCAGGGGGTATCCATAGTAGCAACGATTATCTCCGGTCCATTCTCCTGAGCAGTCCTTCCGGTAATATTTCCCGGTTCCACAACGCAGTCACACACTTTTTTTATATCTTCGGCTAAATTCCGGATCGCGCATTTTACCGCGCTGTTTTCTTTTTCAGAATAAATAATACGTATTTTTTGTCCTGCTTCCAATAGGACAAAATCTCCGGCTTTTTTCATTTTCTCTCCTTACATGATTAGCCTTTAACGGCTCCAATCATCACACCTTTTTCAAAATACTTCTGAATAAACGGATAGATGCACAATACCGGCACTGTAGAAACAATAATCACAGCAAATTTAATCTGATCCGCATACTGCTGTGCATAGCTCCCTTCTCCTGCGCCTGTGGTACCTGCCATAGCCTGGTTGCTGATCAGAATATTCCTCAGAATCGTTTGAAGCGGCTGGTATTCATCTTTATTCAAATAAAGCAGCGCATTAAAAAAATCATTCCAGTGGCCTACCGCATAATACAATGTTATTACAGAAATAACCGCTTTGGATAAAGGAAGGACTATAGACAAAAAATATCTGAAATGAGAACAGCCATCCAGTTCCGCCGCTTCCTGCAGTTCTGCCGGTATAGAATTCTCGAAAAAAGTCCTTGTAATTATTACGTTGTAGACACTTACCGCACCCATAATTATCATAATCAGCGGAGAATTGGTAAGATGCAGTGTTTTCACCAGCATATATGTAGGTACCATACCTCCTCCGAAGTACATAGTTATAACAAAAAGCGGCATCACAACACGGCGCGCCCTGAATCTGCTCTGCGCCAGCACATAGGCTGCCGGAAGAGTCACTGCCAGATTCAACAGGGTTCCGCATACTGTATAAATAATTGTATTTTTATATCCTACCCAAAGATCCGTCCTCTCAAGTATTTTGCGATATCCATAAAAATTAATATCCTTTGGCAGCAAAGATACCAGCCCCTGATTTACCATATTAGAATTACTGAAAGAGGCAATAATAATAAAATACATGGGGTACAAAACAATCACCAATGCGGCAACTGCAATCACCGTTGCAATGATATAAAAAATACGGTCTGACAGGCTTTGCTGCATTCTCTTTCCTACTGTTTTCATCTTCTCTCCTCCTACATCAGACTGATATCCGCAGCCTTCTTCGACACCATATTGGCAATCATCAGAAATGCAAAGTTAATAACCGTATTAAAAAGCCCTACTGCGGATCCAAAGCTGAACTGCCCCGATTGTACGCCTATATTAAAAACATAAGTGGAAATAACTTCAGATACTGACAGATTCAGGTCATTCTGCATCAGGAATACTTTTTCAAAACCAACGCTCAGCACACGTCCCATATTCATAATCAACAGTATAACAATGGTAGGAACAATTGCAGGCAGCTCCACATGGATCACCTGCTGCCAGCGATTAGCGCCATCTACCTTTGCGGCATCATACAGCTGCCCGTCCACAGAGGCCAGCGCTGCTATAAAAATTATACTGTTCCATCCGGCAGACTGCCAGATTCCTGACAGCACATAAACCGGTACAAAAGCACTGGGAGTTCCCAACAGATTTATTGATTGCGGTATTATATGTAAACTTTTAAGAAGATTACTGACTACGCCGGTAGAAGGTGAAAGCAAAATCTGAAGTATGGCAACCATGACCACCGTTGAAATAAAGTAGGGCATGTATACTGCGGTTTGCACTACCCTTCTCAATTTCTTCTGTCTCAGTGAATTAACCACCAGCGCCAACAAAATCGGAGCAGGGAATCCACATACCAGAGTAAAAAAAGAAATAACAAAAGTATTTCTAAGAGTAGTCCAGAACATGGGACTTTCAAAATATTGGATAAAGTATTTAAACCCTACCCAATCACCACCAGTCAGTCCTTTGGAAAAATCGTATTTACGAAATGCGAGCTGTATTCCGTACATAGGCACATAGCAAAATATAATAATATAGGCAAGAGCCGGCAATATCATTGCCCAAAGCTGCCAGTCTTTTTTTAAACCAGACAAAATTTTTCGTCCCATAGCATACCTCCGTTGGTATTTTTTTAATTAATTATCTGATAAGAGCCGGGAAAACTAACTCTATATGTTTTCCCGGCTCCTGAATTCTTCAGATTACTTCATCGATGTCAGATATCTCTCATACGCAGTCTGTCTGATTTCCAGATTCTGTGTCAGACCAATGTCATATACAGACTGTACATAAGCATCCCACTCTTCTTCAATATTTCTCGAAGAATCCGTAAGCCATGCGGAATATGTCTGATCAACAATATTATTTATATTAGCCTGTGTCATTGCCAAATCGGAGTTTTCATCTGTAGTATAAGTTATGAATTTGGCCGGATAAGTCTCACATTTTTTCTCCATCATATCCAGCGTTGCTTCAAGAGGAATTCTTTCCTCAAGGACTCTCTGCATATCTTCACCCATTGTCAGCTTATCTTTCATATCATCCGGAATATAATAAGGGCTGTAATCTGCAAAGGAATTTGTCCATTTCCATGTACCTGCATCAATACTGGAATCCGCAGGAGGGAGAACAGTATAGGTTCCATCCCCATTATCCTGAAGACATTTATCCACATCATTCATGCCGCCAAACAAAACTTGAATTCCCATATCTTCTGCATAAAAAGCATCAATAAATTTCACAGCTTCCGCTTTATTTTTGCAGTTTGCACTTAAGGCTGCTGTAGCAGCGTTAACCGAGTTATTATCCGAATAATAGCCCCAATAAACCTCATTTTCATCGGAATCCGCATGCGGCTTCAATGCCGGCAGGGGCAGATACTGATCTGCCACACCAGTCCCGAATCGATCTCCGCTTTCCCAACCAAGGGTAACACCAACTTTTGCGGTACTTCCCTCTCCGCGTGCCAGTGATTGAAACTTAGAATAATCCTGTGTAATAACTTCTTCATTTATCAAACCTTCCCCATACAGCTTCTGCAGCCATATCATAAAGGTCTTATAGCGTTCATCCACACGATAATTCTTTACTTTACCATCTTCTACGAAATAACCATCACTTTCATTCATCATAGGCACCCCAAAGCATCCCAGCATAAAAGTGGGAAACCCGGAAAAATCCAGCGGTATTTCATCTTTTGTATCTCCATTGCCATTGGGATCTTCATTTTTGAATGCAATAAGGACTTCTTCCAATTCATCCATTGTTGTCGGAACCTGTAATCCCAGATTATCCAACCAGGTCTTGTTTATATACAGCACCCTGTTTGTTCTTGGCCAGAGACTTCTGTAATTTGGAATCCCATAAATTGCTCCATTTTCATCTGTACTTAGTACTCTCAGCTCCGGATGATCCTCAAACATCTTAGCAACATTGGGCATTTCACCTGAATCTATATAAGGAGCCAGATTCTCGAAAAGGCCATTATAAGTTGCAAAATCTGTTGTTACTGTTGCTTTGACCAAAATATCCGGAATATCTCCTCCGGCAAACATAACACTTTTTTTCTGATCCCAATCTGCAGTTATCTGCTGCCATTCCACATCAACTCCATTTTCTTCTTCCAGCAGATTCAGCCATTCCATCTCATTTACATCTTTTGTGAGACTATGTTTGGAAATCAAAGCTGTAAGCTTCACCTTTTCCGCATCCGAACTTTCCCTGCCCTGTACCGCTGTATCTGCATTTGCAGAGGTCTTATCTCCATTACCTGTAGAATTACCACACCCTGACAGACAACATATTCCCATACAGCCAGCCAGAATCAGTGCCAACCATTTTTTTGCTTTCACTTTTCTTCTCCCTTTCCTGATATATACTCTTAGTACCTATAATATTAATGTCGACATCATTATGAGATTATTATATTGGAAAAAGGCCTGGGGAAAAATGGGTCAGATTTTGTTTTATGTGTTATTTTTTCTCTGCCATCATTTTATCTCTGCTGGCAGTAGGTGTCAGTCCCGTTTCTTCTTTGAATACCTTCGCAAAACGTCTTGCATCCTCAAAACCGACCTTCTGAGAGATTTCCAAAATGCTCATATCCGTGTTTAAGAGAAATTTTTTACTTTTTTCAATACGCAGCTTTCTCAGGTAAGAACTGAAATTTTCTCCTGTAAATTCTTTAAAAGTAGTTGAAAACATGGAATAATTCATAGAAACATAATTGGATACCTCAGCCATATCTATCGGTTTTCCATAGTTCTGCCTGATATAGTCAACCGCCCTCTGCATTTTATATCTGCTTACACCGGTAACCTCCGTATCACCGGAATTTCCCATATCAGGACTTTCCACACCCCTTTTTCTGAGAATTTCTTCTGCATTCCAAAGAATCTTTCCGAGTTCCTCCCTGTCAACCGGCTTTAAGAGATAATCCATAGACTGAAATTTCATCATACCTTTCACATATTCAAATTCTGCATAACCGCTGATTGCAACTATGAGAGGACGTTCTTCCGCATCCAGATTGTCACATATCCACCTCGAAAGTTCCAATCCTCCCATTATCGGCATTTTTATATCTGTCAGGACAAGATCATATCTGGTATTTTTCAAATATTCGACTGCATCCTTTCCATTACGGCATTCCGTTATTTCACTGTAGGGAACTCCGCTGTTCTCAATCATTACATAAATTCCATATCGGATCATTTTTTCATCTTCCACCAGTAAAATCCTTCTCATACTATCTCCTCCGCATGTATTGTCATCACTACTTTTGTATAACAGTTTTCTCTGGAAAAAATTTCAACACCATATTCTTCTCCATACATTAGCCGGATTCTTTCATGAATATTATGCAGCCCGATTCCGTTCGTTGAGTTATTTCCTCCGCCTCCGCTGCGAATCACTTCCCGGACCTTCTCCAACTTTTCCTCATCCATTCCTTTCCCCATATCAGTCATTTCTATAAAAGCACAATCATCCTTTATATAAGCTTTCAAATAGATTGTTGTATCCTCCGCCAGTTCATCCAGTCCATAGGAAATAGAATTTTCTGCAATAGGCTGAAGGAGCACTTTGGGAACCTTAAGATTTCTTGCAGGATCTTCCACATTTTCACTGAGATTAATATAGTAATCATATCTTATATTACACAGCTTCAAATAGCTTTCCAGATAAGAAATTTCTTCCTGCAATGTAACGCTGTGGCTGTCAATCCGCAGATTATAGCGGAACATTCTTGCCAGTGCCAAAAGTGCATCGGATACGTTGTAAATCCCTTTTACCTCCGCCATCATCTTAATTGAATCCAATACGTTATAGAGAAAATGGGAATTGATTTGTTTCTCCAGACTTCTGAGCTGTGCCTCTTTTACCATTACTTCCCTATGGATATTGATTTCCATCAACTGCTTTACTTTACCAAGCATCCTGTTATATTCCATTGCAACCGCATTTATTTCCACCTGCTCCAGTCTGGGAATTTCCACATCCAGATTTCCATTTTCCACTTTCCTCATACATTCGGAAAAGATATCAAAATCATGCAGCAAACGTTTTACAATACGATTAATCGCTTTAAGCAAAAGAACCGTCATCAGAACTTCTATCAACAGAATTCCTATAATCTGCACGGCCATAGTCTGATACTGTTTCTTCACGGAGGTAATCTCCATCAGATAAACACCCTTTCTTTCATTTCTGCTTACCGACAGAATCACAGGAGAATGCTTCCATACACCATGATAAATTTGTATTCCCTGTGCATCATAATCATCCAGTGAAGCAACTCCCATCATTGCCTCCAGATTTTCCCTGGTAATACCTCCAAAATTTCCTTCTGCCTCTATCCCTAAAATCCTGTTTTTTGAATCAATCAAAAATATATCCTGATTCTGCAGTCCACTATATAGTTCCGGCACAATAGCCTTCATTGGCAGCATAATCTCAAAAATGCCGGTCAGTTCACTGCTGATTCTTATCGGGATAACAAAAGAAGCCATATTTTTCTCTGTAAAATAATCCGAATAGGTTCCATAAGACTGCTTATCCGTTACATTCATGTACCATGCACCATTATATGTAAGGGAATTTCTGTCCTCATACCAGAGACTGTCCTTCGCTCTGTCCATACTATATAAATAAGAAGAATATTCCCGGACACCCGGATAATCCAAATGAATTCTCGCACTTTGTACCTGGCTAATACTGGTAATTACCCTAAGAGCCGACAAAGTCTGTTCCTGAAAAATATAACGGTTATAGTCTCCCAGACTGCCGTCAATAGCGGCCTTTCCCACCTCCGTAATAAAGGTTGTATCAGACCATACCGTCTTGGCCATCAGTTCTATTGTATTCATTTCATAGTTCATATCGTCAGCCCTGTTCTGAAGTTCTTCATATACTTCCTCCTGGATTTTGCCAACCTGATTTTTATAAATGAGCGGAAGAGAAATACATGCCAGACAGAGCAAAGGCAGCAGTGAAAAAAGCAAAATGGAAAGCCTTACTTTTTGGTGCAGCGTCTGATCGGTATATTTTCTTTTTATTTTCTTAATCATAGCATCCTCCGGACTCGTATTTAATAAATTAGTATTAATACTATATATAATACCAGAATACAGTTGTTTTTTCATTCATAATTAAGCTGTCACCGTTTTCTCTCAGTTGGGTAAATAAGAGGAGTTTCACCGCAAAACAGCAATTCCTTACCATTAAACCATGGATTTTTCTTTTGTCAAGCCCATTGTGGGCCTGAACGGTAACCTTAATTGCTTTTTCGGGATCGAGAAATATAATAGAGGCTGAAATTATTAGATGTGATAAGGGTCAAGTCCAAAAAAAGCCGCCAAATTGACAGCGGGAATGTATCTATGCGTATATATTTCGGTATTACCTGTCATAGCCCTTACGAGCTTTCATTCGGTTTATCGTTTATTTCTGCGTCAGCTATTGTTTTGTCAATAGTTCTCTTTGCTTTCATTAAGTATGCCTGTGTTCCCTCTGCAGCCACTGCCTGGGACTCATCCCAAACCTGTTTCGGAATATTTTATGAAAATAAGAGGTTGAATGATACCCTGTTTTTGCCGCCACGTCATCCAAAGACAATTCCGGATTATCTGTCATCAGCCTGCAGGCCTTCTGCAGCCTGATATTTGTCAGATACTGCAGAAAGGTGCTTCCTGTTTCCTTTTTGAATATATAGCTAAGATAGCTGGGATTGATCGAAATATACTCAGCCACCTGTTCCAGCGCAATATCCTGTTCATAATACATTTCCATATATTCACAGGCCATGGCAATTTTAGACGAATATTGTTCCTGCTCGGCAGGCGTGAAGGAATCATACCAGAAGTTCAGCGATTTTTCCATAAAAGCACAAAGTGTCCTTTTATCATGTACCGTTTCTGCCTGCTGCTGATAAAGCTGCCGTATTGTTTCCGGAGACAGACTGATCCCGGCAATCAAAATATTAGCCGCCAGCGCCTCCGTAAAAACCAGAAGGAAAATTAATATGATATCCCAATCGGGATCACAGACTTCATTAATATAATCAGTAATACTATACTCAAACATAAGAACACGTATAGCCGGCTGCAGCGTATGCTCTGAAATCCTGACGGCAATCCGTTCTCTGACAGCGGCTTCTGCCGGAAGAAAAGATAAGACAAGATCACACAGCGCTCTCTGATATGGCAGGAAAATATTCTGTATCCCTTCTTCCTCCGAAAAAAGAGAAATCCCGCACGCCATTCCGGCAAATGTTCTCTGCAGCAAAGTGCGCAGTTCTTTAACTCCGATTCGCACAGAATAATTCAACAGGAAAACACTCCAGTTATTATGGGAAAACACATAGCAATTATCAAAATAAGCGGCAATCCCGGGCTGCAGCTTCTCCGCTTCAAAAGAAGGAATCCCCGCAGCACAAAGGGCAAACCAAGGATTAGGAAACAGTCTCTTGATCTCATCCTTGGTTAAATCCTGCTCCTGATACTGTCCTCCCGAAAACAGCATCAGCCTTATTTTCAAAAGCATATTCTTAATCTGTGCCTGTTTTTCTTCCCCAATCCCTTTCAAACGGCGAATCAAATAAGCTTTATCAACCGGTTTCGTCAAATAATCCGCTACATGCAGCTTCAGCGCTCTCTTCAAATACTCCTGATCCTCATATCCGCTGACAATAATAAATCTGCATTGAGGATGAGCTTCGCTGATTTGTTCCAGCATGGTCAGCCCGTCTATCTCCGGCATATTGATATCTGCAATAATCACATCCGGACACCAGTCGGCCAGCTTTTCCATCGCGTCCACTGCATCCATGGCTGTCATTATCTCAAGCGCAATCTCCTTCTGTTCCCCCAGCATGATTTCGAGCCCCTTCAACACGATATATTCATCATCTACCAGCAATACTTTCAGCCCCATATTTTCCTCCCTCAGAAATCAATGAAATGCTTGTGAATACGCACACTGCATGTAGTGAGCACATTTTCCTCACTTTCTATCGTAAAATGATATCCTTCCCCATAAAACAATTTCAGCCTGTCACTGATATTAAAAATACTGCGCCCATTGTTCTCACTTTTCATAGTATCACGTTCTCTTGGGTGCTCTAACAGATAATGAAGTTCCTCAAGACGTCCCTGTGAAACCCCCGGACCGGTATTGGAAACTGTAAAAATCAAATCTTCCCCTTCTTTTGTCACACTTACACTAATCTGTATAAAGTTTCTGCATTTGCTCACATTGTGTGAAAAAACATTTTCAACCATACTGAACAGGACAAATTTAGGGCATCTCCATTTTTCATCCAATTCACAGAGTTCCCATTCCACATCGAAGCGGCTGACAAGCCTTTTTTCCTGAATGGATACATATTGCTGTGTCATATCTATCTCTATTGAGACCGGAACCAGATATTCTCTGGAAAGGGAATAACGCATCAGCTTTCCGAATGCAAAGGTTATTTCTGAAATCAGCTCCTGATGGCTGGCTTCTGCAATCATCCGTATACTTTCCAGTGTCCCATAAAAAAAATGAGGATTAAGCTGGGCCTGCAGCGCCTCTATCTGCGCATTTTTCAGCTGCATCTCATTATTCAGAAGGCTGGATGACAACTCGTTAATTCGTTCCGTCATTTGATTGAAGGATAAAATCAGATCTCCCGTTTCGTCCTTTGAAAGCATTCCTGTATAAGGAGTAAGTGTATGCGTATTCTGCCTGTTCATATGCTCGGAAAGCCGTACAATGTTTTTAAAGGGCCTGAAAATAAGGAGGAACATGATAATACTTGCACATATTAATATGAAGATAGAAACAAGAAAACTTAGCAGGAACGGTCTGTAGGAAAATATATTTCCGGGCTCCGGCGTTATTTTAACAACTTGAAAAACTCCGTCATTCAGAGTGAAACTGCTGAGAATACATCGTTTTTGTGCATCCGGTATAATCATCACCGTTTCCTTCCGCATACCGCATATAAGCTGCTTTTCATAATCCTCCATGCACAGTGTCGTTTCTGCTGAAACATTATATTCATACATCAGGTTTCCATTCAGATAGACATAAACTGCAGTGTCCGGGTTTTCCTGCGCATAGGAATCAAAAATATTGCTGTTATAATTCAGTCTTGCAATACCGGGAAACACAGTCATCGGCGGGTTGGTAAATCCTTTGTAAAAGGAAAATCCTGTGGCTTCCCCATCAGTATCGACAGACCAGAAACCATCTATCAGTCCGGAATAAGAATCCGATCCGAGGGGAATGGAATCCACAGTTTCGAAAAAACGGAGTATTTCTGCCGCTTTACGATTTTCAGCATAGATAGTTATGCCTGAAATATTTGTATCATACAGGAAGATGCTGCTTAGAAGAGAATAGATTTGACTGTTATATGCATAAACGATTTCCTGTTCCTTAGAATAAAAGCCTCTCAGAAGCTTCTGCAGTTCATAGTTTGATTTCAACTGATTAAAATGAATTTGCGCATCATCCAGTTGATTCATAAGATAATTTTGTTCTGTAATAAGGGAATTCTTTTTTTCATTCAGATATTCTTTAGTACGCTGATCATTATGGTAGTAATAGATCATACTGCTCAAAAACATAATGGGAATAAATATCGCCAGTATGTAACATATAAAAAAACGTGTCTGCAGCTTAGTTACCTTCGAAAACATATCTTTTCCTCTGTATAGGCGGTTCTTTTCTTCTTATTATCCCTGAAACAACCGGAAAACACAATATAGACATCTAAATTACGATGTGCAAATTCTTTGGATTTGTATACTTTTTTTGGATTTCTATTTCCAAATGAAGGATGCCTGACCGGATACTTACAAAAATAAATCATTAAAACTAAAAAATGTGTAGTGCTACGTATAAAATTCTGAGGGGTACACATTTCATATAAAAAATGTACCGTATCCTCTGTCTATATGCCGATGCTACAATACGTTTTGAAGAGAAAAATTAATAAAGGGGGATAATTAATGTCTATGAAAAAAGCGGTTCGTATGAAAAAAGGAATCAAAAAATTCGGACGGCAAATTGAAATCCAGATCTTCGCCCTGGCCGGTGTCATGTATCTGCTGCTTTTTTCCGTGATTCCTATGTTCGGCATAGTGCTGGCATTTAAGTCTTATAAAATCACCTCAGGAATCCAGGGAATATTCAGCAGTGATTGGGTAGGCTTAAAATACTTCAAAGAATTTTTTACCGATTACCGGTTCGGGGAGCTTCTCCGGAATACAATTGCCATCAGCACCTTAAAAATGGTATTTGCATTTCCCATTCCCATATTTCTTGCCATCCTGATATCAGAATGTCATAACAAGCCCTTTAAACGGCTGATCCAGACAGCAAGCTATCTGCCAAACTTTGTCTCCTGGGTTCTTGTATACGGAATCAGCAGTGCTCTCCTTTCTCAAAACAGCGGTGTCATAAACCAGCTGCTGGTTAAATTGGGAGTCGTATCACAGGGAATTCCCTTTCTGACGGATCCCGGTTATTTTTGGGGAACCACCGTCGTGCTTTCCATATGGAAAAGCTCCGGCTGGTGGGCAATTATTTTTCTGGCAGCCATATCAGGTATAGACAGCACTCTGTATGAAGCGGCCAGTATAGACGGCGCAGGAAGGCTGAAACGTATCTGGCATATTACTTTACCGGGCATTAAAGGTTCTATTGTTACCGTCCTTATCCTTTCCATCGGAAGCTTCCTGGGCGGGGGCATGGTGGGTTCCAACTTCGAGCAGTCCTTCCTTATGGGAAATACAGTGAATAACGCCACTTCTGAAATCATCCAGACCTATGCGTTTAAAATGGGCATGGCCCAGGGCCGTTTTTCCTATGCCACCGCTGTTGATTTAGTCCAGTCAGTGATATCCATAGTTTTAGTAATAATCAGTAACCAGGTTGCAAAAAAAGTATCCGGCGAAGGCCTGTTCTAAGGAGGATAGTTATGAAAACAAAAATGAATGAAGATAAAGCGGTAGATATCATCGTATATATCCTCCTGGCACTGACAGGAATTGTTACCTTATATCCTTTTTACTATACGATTCTGTGTTCCTTCAATGATGGACTGGATTTGATGAAAGGCGGAATTTATTTCTGGCCGAGGAAATTTACTCTGTCCAATTATGAGCTGTTTATCGGTGACTCCGACTGGCGGCATGCTTTTTTCATCTCCATAGCCAGAACCCTGACAGGAACCATTCTGTGTACCGGCTTCACAAGTATGTTCAGTTATGCTTTATCAAGAAACAATCTGATGTTTAAAAAAGCTTACCGATTCCTGGTAGTGTTCACCATGTATTTTTCCGGAGGTTTGATTCCCTATTATGTTCTTCTCCGTGGGCTGGGACTTCTGAACACCTTTTGGGTGTATGTCATCCCGGGAATGGTAAATGCCTTTTTCGTAATGACAGGTATCAATTTTTTCAGTTCCATCCCTGAATCCATGATTGAAGCGGCAAAAATAGACGGTGCCAGAGAAATTCAGGTTCTCTTAAAGGTGGTGCTCCCCGTATCCAAACCCTTCCTGGCCACACTCTCCCTGTTTGCCGCCGTGGGACAATGGAACAGCTGGCTGGATTCCGCCTATTACGTGAGAGACATTAACCTGCAGACATTGTCCTACAAGATGATGACCACCATTAACCAGACTCTTGCCACCTCTGCAAATGCAGAAGCCGCCGGGCAGATATCCCAGGCTAATACTGCCACTTCCTTTACGGTGCAGGCGACGGCGATGGCTGTGTCCATGATACCCATTATGTGTGTATATCCCTTCCTGCAGAAGTATTTTGTACAGGGTATGATGATAGGAGCTGTAAAAGAATAAAGGATATAAATGGCAGTCCGGCCAGGAAGCTTTACCGGCTTGCCCGGCCTGTAACTATACAATATAATGTATTAGGAGGAATCAATTATGAAATGGAAAAAAGCAACGGCAGTTCTGTTATCAATGGTAATGGCAGTAACAGCAGCAGCATGCGGAAGCACCCGGCAGACGCAGGGAGGCTCTTCCGAAACGGGAATCGCGGATTCACAGGGAACAGAAAGCGCCCGGGAAGAAAACGGGCAGGTTCCCACACTGACCATGTTTGTGGATGAAACATGGTGGCCCTATGAAAAATGGGAAGGCGCAATACCGGAAGAATTCGAAAAACGGCTGGGCGTTAACATTGAGGTAACCAGGGCTGCAGACGATAACCAGCTTTCTCTTATGGTGGCTTCCGGCGATATGCCTGACATCATATGTTCTTACAGATATCAGTATCTTGCAGATTCCCAGGTATGCTATCCCCTGGACGAACTTCATGAAACCTATCCTGAAATTGAATTCAATGTCGACCCGATATTCCAGTTTGTAAACAAGGCCGCAGATGACCATTATTATACCATCGGCTGCGGTTTCTCCCCGGAATATGATTATGATAAATATGATAAGATACTGTCTGAAGGCCCCGGCTTTATGTATCGCAGTGATATTGCTGAGGAACTGGGCCTTGAATTCAAAACCCTGGATGATTTGGATGACACTTTTGCCAAAGTAGCAGAAGCCTACCCAGACATGACGGTATGCTCCTTTAACTGTGCGCATAAATTCAACTGGCTTATGCAGCAGCTTGGCCTGAAAGGAAATGGTTATTACGAAACTGCGGACGGTACCCTGAAATGGTGGCTCCGTCAGGACGGACTGCTTGATTACTATAAAAAGGTCAATGAATGGTATCGCAAGGGATATCTGACCGCTGAAAATTTCGCCTATCAATCGGAAGACGAAACCAAGGAAATCTGTGTGGGCGGCAATGTATTCGCCAATTTCGGATATGACAACCATGCCGATAACTATAATGCCGCAATTACCGCAAACGGTGATGATTTCCGCTTCTCTCTCGTTACAAACGAATTGAGTGATTCCTGCACAGCTTATGATACCAACTGCGGCGGACGCGGCCTGTATATCACACGCTCCTGCAAAGATGTGGAAACTGCTTATAAACTGCTTGCCTACGCTTATGGAGAGGAAGGCATGAAGCTGCTGATGTGGGGAATTGATGGAGAGGATTATACTGTGGATGCCGATGGCTATCCTACCTTTACTTACGATTTTCAGGGAGATAATTCCGTACTTCAGCCCAGAGGTTTAAAATACTGGGGCTGGCTGGTACATAATGCCATAGTCACCAGTATTGCGGAAGCCAATTCGGAATCTCAGACCGCACAGGACAGAAAAAATCTTACGGAACATGTGAACAGAAATCCCGTAATAGGCATGATCCGCTTCGCAACCGATTCCGACGAAGCAAATATTAATGCAAAGCTGGACGAAATGGTGAAAAACCAGAACACAAATATTTTTATGGCAGAATCTGAAGAAGCCTGTGAAGAAGCCTTTAACGCTATGATCCAACAGGCTGAACAGATTGGAATGGGCACCCTTGAGGATTATGGAAATACTACTTATCCGGAACTGAAGGCTCAGTATGACGAACTCGTCGCAGGAACTAAATAAAACGACGGATAAGTAAAGAACGGGCAGACAGAAAATATTTCTGTTTGCCTGTTTCTGATTTGCATACGAGTTTATATAGAGGGTGTAAAAGGATAAAATAATATCGCTATCTGCCCTCGAATTTGTTATAATATCTACAATAAGCGGTGAAAGGCGGGTATTGTAGATGTATAAACCATTACCTATTGGCGTGGAAAGCTTTAAAGAACTGATTACTCAGGGATATTATTATGTAGATAAAACTCTTTTTATAAAGGAACTCATTGACAAACGAGGAAAAGTAAACCTTTTTACACGTCCCAGAAGATTTGGCAAGACTCTGAATCTAAGTATGCTGCGGTATTTCTTTGAAAAACAGGAAAGCCAGGCAGAAAATGAGATTAACAAATCCCTGTTTCAGGATCTTGCTATTGCCAAGTGCGGCAGCAAATATCTGAGTCATATGGGAAATTATTGTGTCATTCATCTCTCTTTAAAATCAGCAAAACAGCCGGATTTTGAAAGAGCTTTTTTAATGCTGAAAAGGCAGATTGCAGATGAATTCCGCAGGCATCGGTACCTGTTAGAGAAAGGAAACTGGCAGGAAGATGACCGCCATCGTTATATTATAATGATGAATGAAACCGCAGATGACAGTCAATATCTGGATGCGATTGCCTTTTTATCCCGCATTCTGAATGAATTGCTTGATCAAAAGGTCATTATCCTTATTGACGAATATGATGTTCCCCTGGAGAATGCCTATTTTTCCGGCTTTTATGAAGAAATGTCTTCTTTTATCCGCTCCTTATTTGAATCCGCGTTAAAAACTAATCCCCATTTGGAATTTGCCGTTATAACCGGCTGCCTTAGAATAACAAATGACTTCCGTGGAAGTCATTTAGAGTCTATATTTACCGGCTTAAACAACCTGAACATTATCTCTATCTTAAATGAAAGCTATGGTGAGTATTTTGGTTTTCTTCAGGAAGAAGTAAAAGCGATGCTTCAATTCTATAACCGGGAAAACTGTACGGATATCGTAAAACAATGGTATGACGGTTATTTTTTTGGCAATTCGGAAGTATATAACCCCTGGAGTATGGTAAATTACATGGACCGTCTGGTTTCCAATGAAAATGCGATTCCCAGTCCGTTTTGGGCCAATACCTCCTCTAACAGCATCGTAAAAAGCCTGGTAGAACATGCCGATATCTCTGTAAAAGGAGAATTGGAATCCTTAATCGAGGGACATTCCATAGAAAAACCGGTTCATGAAGATATAACCTATGCGGATATTTTCAATTCCGAGGATAATTTGTGGAACTTTTTATTTTTCACAGGCTATCTGAAACAGATTGGACGCAGGCTGGAAGGTGATATACAATATATGGAACTTGCCATTCCCAACCTGGAGGTACGCTATATTTATAAAAATACTATTCTTTCCTGGTTTGATGAAATGCTGAACAGAAAGGACTTAAGCAGCCTTTATAATGCCATTGAAACAGGGAATACGCATACAATGGAAGAAATTATCTCCGAATACCTGCAGGAAACCATCAGTTTTTATGATTATGCCGAAAATTATTATCATGGCTTTCTGGCCGGACTGCTGAAAAACATGCGGAAATACAGAGTAATTTCCAACCGGGAATCCGGAACAGGAAGGCCTGATATTATTTTGAAAACACCCAGTGTCCGAGGAAGGGCAATCGTTTTTGAATTAAAGGCTGCGGATCGGTATACGAACTTGGAACGTTTTTGCGATAAGGCTTTGGAACAGATAAAAAATAACCATTACCAGGCGTCTCTTGAGGAAGAAGGTTATTCTATGATTGATTCCTATGGAATCAGTTTTTACAGAAAAGAGTGTATGGTTAAGAGGATATGACTTTAAGAGAATAAACCTCCGATTGTCATAATAATATGTTTACATCCGAAACGCCTTCCTCAATTATGAGGAAGGCGTTTCGGATGTATTATCCCTTCAGACGGGACGCAAAATCCGCCATAGCTTCGGATATTTTAATCTGCTGCGGACATACCGCTTCACAGCTTCTGCACCCAATACAGGCATCCGGATGCTTGTCTTCCGGCACAGCCATCAGTGCCATGGGCGCAATGAAACCGCCCCCGGTAAAGCTATGTTCATTGTACAGCTCCAGCAAAGCCGGAATATCCAGCTGCTTTGGGCAATGGCTTACACAGTAATGACAGCCTGTACAGGGCAGGGCAATCTTTTTTACCATCTCTCCGGCAATGCCCAGCAAAGCTTCCCACTCCTTTTCATCTAAAGGTTTATCCTCTTCAAAGGTAGAGATATTCTCCTTCATCTGTTCAAAATCAGACATACCGGAAAGTACGACGGTGACACCCGGTACCGTCTGCAGAAAGCGGAACGCCCATGCCGGGGTTTTCTCCCCGCGTAATTTACTCAGCTTCTCTTCCTGTTCTTCCGGCAGAGAGGCAAGCTTTCCGCCGCGCAGAGGCTCCATCACCCAGATCGGAATATGGCGGCTGTTCAACAGTTCCACCTTCCCTTTTGCATCCTGGAAATCCCAGTCCAGATAATTCAGCTGAATCTGGCAGAATTCCATATGGCTTCCATAACTATCCAAAAACCGCTCCATTACCTCGCGGCTTCCATGAGCCGAAAAGCCCAGATGGCGGATACGTCCGTTTTCCTTCTGCTTAAGGAGATAGTCCAGAATACCATATTTCTCATCCAGATAGGCATCCACATTCATTTCACAGACGTTATGGAACAAATAGAAATCAAAATACTCCACACCGCATTTTTCCAGCTGCTTTTCAAAAATCTCTTCCACCTTATCCATATTGGAAAGGTCATAGCCAGGGAACTTTGTAGCCAGGAAATAGCTGTCCCGGGGATAGGCCGCCAGTATTTTCCCCATGGCCGTTTCCGAATTTCCGTCATGGTATCCCCAGGCCGTATCATAATAATTGATGCCATGCTCCATGGCATAGGATACCATCCGGGCCGCTTCGGCTTCGTCAATCTGTGCATCATTTCCGTCAACTACCGGTAATCTCATAGCCCCCATTCCAAGGGCGGAAAGCCTTAAATTCTGAAATGTTTTGGTAATCATCTGCTGTTCACTCCTTTTCCATTCGTACATAAATTTCCATAGCTTGTGCTTATGGAAATCAGATCCTTCTGCTATCATTATAGATGCATTATGTGCCTCTATCAAATAGTTATAATGTATACATATCTATAGGTAAAAAGAATGTTTGATGAAATAAATGGGACAGCCGAAAAAGCTCCCCGCTTTTCCTTCTGTCCCATATCTTTCAATAAGCATTTCTATTTATAAACATATCGATACAAATTATAAACGTATTGATACAAACGTACCATCCTGTGCTTCCACATGAACAATCTCAAGTCCTTTGTATTCTTTAAAAACATTGCGGCATTCCCTTACCAGTTCCTGAAGAAGCTCTTTGGTAATCACCTCCCGGTAGGGAGACGGAATCGGATTCCTTATTTCTTCCATGATTGAATCCGGCAGGAACCGGACTGCTGCGTCTGCCAGAACCAGGGGAACAGGAAGCCACATATTCACATCCTTTGAGCGGATAATAATGCGCATGAATTCACCCTCCCGGCACTATCCGATAAAAATCCTGACCGTGGTACCGTCAGAACTGCTTACCTCAATTATGTTCCCAAGTGTTTCATTGTCAATACATTCAAGAATGGATGATGTAAGTTCTTCCAGGTCAATCCCTTCCAGCTCCTCCGTTTTAATGGGCAGCTTTCCTGTCACCATAAGCATCTGCCGTATAATCTTTACAGGAAGCTGTATATTTACTTTATCCCCGGCAGAACTGTCTACAATTATGCGAAGCATCTTGTTCTCGTAAGGGATGTTTTCGGGAACAGCATGTGTCTCCTCATAAAAGTTTTCTGCAGAATCCGTTGTTTCCTGTTCCGGCGCAGTCCCCTCCAACGCTTTGAGCAGTTCAACCGCCTGTTCAGCCGTAAGCTTTCCTTCTTCTACCATTTTCAAAATTCTTAATTTTTCTTCCATATTCTTTTCCTCATTTCCGCGCTGCCATTGTCCCTCCGGCTGGTACAGCGACTTTAATCTGCATTATCAGTTTTCCTTCATCTGCTCCAACGCTTCCTCCGGAGTGATTTCTCCGTTTTCCAGAGCGTTCAGTATCTCCTTCTTGCGTGAAGAAGAGGCGGATTGTACATTGGATCGCACGTTGGGATTCCCATCCAGTTTCTGGATAATGTCATCCAGCCTGGAACGGACTGTCGGATAGGAAATTTTCAGTTCCTTTTCCACTTCCTTAATATTGCCCCTGCATTTTAAGAAGGTCTCTGCAAAAAAGAGGTCTTCCGTACTGAGATAATCAAATTTGCTGAGACAAAAATCATTTTCAATTACTGTATCGCAGTTTTCACACTGAAGCTTGACTACCTTGAGTTTTTTCCCGCATACAGGGCAGCTGCTGATAACCTGGTACATCCTGTCACCTTCTTTCCTTTTTATGTCTATAATATAAACCTCCAAATCAATAATGTCAATATTTAAATTAAAATAATTAATATAAATATTAAAAATGTTAATATAACACAGTAATATTTCAATAAGGATATTCATTTTTCTACTTTTTCAGGCTGAAATCATTAAAATAGATAATATCCTGATACCAAAGGCATTCTGAAACCAGGCTGTATTCCTGTAACCATCAGAAAAAAGAGCAGAAACTGGTTTGTTTATAAATGTGACGTTCAGAATTCATTCTATTTTTTATTCATGTATGCAAAAATATGATTTAATAAACTGCATTGTTAAAATACTGTAGCACCATGTGTTCCAAATATGATAAAATCGGTATATCATTCCAAACTTCACATAACGGCAGTATACGGAAATACCTGGGATACCCATGAAGTTTGGACAAAAAAACACGGAGGTAACGCCTATGAAACAGTGTCCTAACTGCGAAGAACTTGTCGGAGATGACGTCAAAGAATGTTTCAACTGCCATTACAATTTTATCTATAAAAGAGTCATGAATCCTAATGAAGTAATGGATATGCGAAATGCAAATGAACGGCTGCAACAGGAAAGAGAAGAAAAGCAGAGAGAAAAGGAGCGGCAGAAGGAAGCACAGCTCAAAAAGAATGCCCTTTACGAATATAAAACAGTCATTATAAATGATTTATCCACCGGTGAAATAGACGGCCCCGCCGTTGAGCGGGCACTGCTTGAATACGCAGAAAAAGGCTGGAGGCTTCATACTATTTTTACCAATGAAGTCGGTAAAACGGTTACACCAATGATGTTCATACAAATTAATCTGAATGCCACCATAGATCAGACCGTCATGGTTTTCGAAAGATGTATAAAACCGGATGAGTCCTGAAGACTAAGCGTTTTCACCAGTTCAGAACAGGAGATATTAATGAAATATTGGGCAGAGAGATGGTCAGAATTAAGGCAGAAAGAGATGGTTGACTTTCCTGAAGAATTCTTCATACATGATGAATTCACAACACTGTGCGGCCCTAATGACATAATGAGCGGCTTCAGCGAACTGTATGAAGTATTGCATCGAATATACGGCGATATGGCCCAGGATGCCGAAGGGATGCTTCTTCCTCTTTTCGACATGCAGGAATATGATTATTTTGCGAAGGAGACCCGGGTTTCACGGGAGGCTTCTTATAAATATGCGAAGCTTTTATATGCTTTAGGCTGTTCAGGGGAACCTGATCACAAATGCGGACTGCTGGTAAATGTCAATGAGTTAAACAGATTATGTAAAGAACTCAAGGTGACAAATATCAGCAGGTATTTGACAATCCTTGAGAACTACGGATTTACAGCAGAAGGTTTGGAAACAGGGCGGATAAAAAAAGGAACAGAGGATATTACGGTTCGATACATAAACAATACGCATCTCATGGATGTTCTTTATCTGATGGCAAAAAAAGTCAGATGTACAAACAGACTGACGGATTTCTTCCGGCTGCATTATAAGCTGTTTGCAGATGACTGGAACACTGCAGCTTTTGGAAACGGGGTTGATTTTGTTTCCGACCTATATAAATCGGAACAGGACAAATTATCCGCACAGTATATACATAAGGAACTGCTCAGCAGGAATTATTTTTTCAGCAGGCAGACCTGGAATGAAGGCCCGCAAATAAGGTATTATAAAAGTGAGGCCGATTGTAAGAGAAATACAAATGCAAAATTCTGGCTCACCAGCATGGATACGAACCTTCTTTTATACTTTCGTATATCCAATGTAGAAAAGGCGCTTGATTATATAAAAAACTGTCCGGAACGTGTGCTTAATACATTCTTGGTGAGTGATAAGGGCTGCCAAAAAAGAGGGACAGAGTGTGTTTCAGGAATTACTTATACCCTGCAGGATAAGACCATCTGGCGATGCGGCTGTTGTAATCCTAACTTTCAGGCAGTTCCCCTTCCTGAGGATTATATCTATTATATTAATGCGGCTGAGATCGGGGATATGCGGTCTTTGCAATATAAGTGTGAGCTGTAGATACCTGTTGAAAAAAAGCAGTAGGTTCTGCCGACTGTTCATTCACAAGAATACAGCAAAGATATGCGTATAATCCGTATATCAGACAGCCGGGCCAGCCGTCCTTGTCAACGATGAAATAAACAGCTTTTCCATCGCTGACAAGACAGTCTGCCCCGGCTTACCGGCAATCAATATTCCTCCGCCGGAATCATTCTTCGCAGCTTCCGCCGTCCGCCATCATATGAATCTTAAAATCACGGAAATCCGCATATCCGCCTGCTTCTTTCCTCGCATAACAGAAAATCCCGATCCGGTATCCTACAAATACATCCAGAGTAAATGCCATCTGCAGTATATTTCCAAGCTGCACCCACTCCGCCTCCTTCTCTTTATAAAAGAAGGAAGCCTGATCCTTTCCGTCCCTGTAGTCAAAAAGCACCCGCAGGGATACCGTATCCGCATGCAGTTCGGTTTCCGTCTCCCACAGCTTTCCCTGGTCATCCTTTTGTACGGCAGACAGATACTTTCTGCCATTTTTCATAGATACGCCGATTTGACCGAACCGTCCTTGAAAAGCACACAGCCCTGCATAGTCTCCTTCTTTCATTCCGGAGGCATCCATCTCTATTTCACAGATACAGCCCGGTTCCGCCGTACGCTGGGTAAGCGTGTTTCTGGCGTCCATCAGGCCGGAGGCCACATGTCCGGTCTGCAGACGCAGCCATCCGGGCCTCTCTGTAAACGACCAGCAGGAAGGAATGGGATTATGGTTCCACTGCCATGTCAGTCCCAGCCTGTTTTCTTTATGGCTGAAGCTGTCGCTGACCGCCACGGGCGCAGCAGGAACAGCCTCGAAGGGCAGTTCAAATGTCCGCGGCACCTTCCATACCGGCTGTCCTTCTCCGCTTTCTTTCGTCCCCTCTTCCTTCACGCCGAACATCGGCCAGCCCTCTTCCCATTGTACGGGCATCAGATACGGAATCCTGCCGGATGCTCCTCTGTCCTGAAACAGCATTCCGTACCACTCTCCCGATTCCCTGTCGATCAGCGTTCCCTGGGCAACCCCGCAGCCCGGCAGGCCGCAGTCGTCATCCAGCAATACCCGGAATTCCCAAGGGCCTTCCAGGCTTTGGGAACGATAGCAGACCTCCCGCCGCCTTCCGCCCTTCGGCCAGTCAATAAACAACAGATATATATACCCGTTTCTCACTATGGCACGGCAGCCCTCACACCGAAGCATCATGCCTTCTGCAGCGGTCTGCAGCAAAAGACGATGAAGGCCGCCCTCCTGTACCCCGCTCAGATCTCTTTTCAGCTCTACGATCCGGATATCCCCGTTTCCATATACCAGATAGGGAACATCCTCCCAGAACAGAAAGGACATATCATGAAATACTTCATTGATTTCCACACGATCCCAGCCGCTTTTTTCTATGTCGTCGGAAGAAAAAATATAGGTCTTCCCACAGTCATGGCTCACAAAGCAGGCATAGAAACGGTCCTGATATCTTGTCAGGCTTGTGGCCCACTGCCCTTTCCCATAAGCATTCCTGCCGTTTTCCAGCCGGTATATTTCGTTATCCTCCAGCACATCAAAAATATAGGAAACGATTTCCCAGTGGCATAAATCCTTAGATTTCAGTACAGGCGCCCCGGGGACATAAAACATGGTCGTTGATACCATGTAATAAGTATCTCCTATACGAAGCAGGTCCGGATCCGGCATATCCGCCCCGATTATTGGATTTCTTATTTCCATTATACGTTCCTCCTCTCAGTTATTCAGTCTGTAATTTCCACACTTCCATAGAAGCCTCTTGTCTTGCCGTCCACCCACGAATCACGTTCGATAAAAACGGATTCCTTCAGCCGTATATCACCGGCCGACGCTCCTGCCAGCACCTCCATTTCACCGGCCTCTACCTTCCACCGCATCTGGCTGTCAAGGAAAGCAAACTGACTGAGCTTCATACGGAAACAGAGTTTTTTTATTTCCCCTGCCCTGATAAAAGTACGGCAGAAGCCAGCAAGCTCCATAACCGGCCTGACCATACTGGCATAGCAGTCCCGTATGTAAAGCTGCACTACTTCTTCACCATCCCGCTCTCCAGTATTCTCTATTTCAAGCGTAAGCTCCAGCTCATCCTCCGGCTGCAGACGGCGGTTCCTTATCTGCATCTTCTTATAGGCGAAGGTAGTATACGACAGTCCGTGGCCGAAATAATATCTTGGCTCATGAGGGCAGTCCATATACTGCCGGAATGCGCTGATAGTATTCTGATGGTACCCGGAGCCGTAAGGATGATTATAATATACCGGAATCTGGCCTGCATTGTATGGAGTGCTCACAGGCATTCTTCCTGCCGGGTTATATTCCCCGAACAGGACGCTCACTACCGCATCCGCCCCTTTTTCTCCCGGATTCCATGCTTCCAGTATTGCATCCGCATATTGATCGGCTGCATCGCTGGATATGGGCCGCCCGCCGAAATGTACCAGAACCACCGGTTTTCCAAGCCCGGCCATCTTCTGAATCAATTCTTCCTGGCAAAGCGGCAGATTGATATCGGTGCCGTCGATCCCCTCTCCCATAGAAGCGGTAGTACCGGTCCCGTATTTGCCGCCTACCGTCATCAGAACCACATCCGCCTGTTCGGCGATCCGAAGCGCTTCTTGATGGGCGCTGCAGTCCGTTCCGGCATAAGGATACCCATAGGCATACAGGAAATCGGTTTCCGGTACTCTTTCCTTCAGTTCCTCCAGAAGGTTATTCACCGAAGGAGCCAGTTCTTTTGCCAGTTTTTCCGTATCGGGATGTTCCTTCTCCACGACAGTGCCGCAATACGTTTCCCGGAAACCTTCCCCATTATCACCGGTTTCCATGCCTGCCATCGTGTTTTTAGCGCCTAAGGCGGATTCCGTCATGGACATGTAGGTATAGCCTCCGAACATGGCAAGAACCGCAGCCGCATGATAACCGATTACGGCTATTGTCTGTTTCTTCCGTTCCAGAGGGAGGATCCCGTCATTTTTTACCAGCACCATTGATTCCAGCGCTGATGTGCGGGTTATTTCCGTACTGTTGGGATTCTCGTACTCCTTCCTGATTTCCTCATCCGGCGCGGCAAAAGGGTTTTCAAAAAGACCCAGCATGAATTTAGCGGTCAGTATTTTCCTGACGGCCTCATCCAGACATGCGTGAAGGCGTCCGTCTTCCTCATTCATACGGAATGTCTCCTGCGTATAGCATTTTCTTGACGGCAGCTCCTGCTGCATTCCCGCCAGCAGGGCTTTCCGTCCGGCCTCTTCATAGGATTCCGCCGCATGATGGCGTTCATGGATTTCCTGAACCGCACAATAATCGGAAACCACCAGGCCCTCAAAGCCCATTTCCTCCCGAAGAAGACCAGTCAGGATTTCTTCGGAGCAGGCCACCGGAACCCCGTTGACGGAGCTGTAGCTCGGCATAATTCCCTGCATCCTTCCTTCGGTAACTGCCGCCTGAAAAGGCCTGGCATAAATCTCCCGAAGCAGACGTTCCGGTATATCGCAGGCTGCCGCGTGAATTCCTCCCTGAGAGTCATGATATCCGAGAAAATGTTTGGCTGTAGCCGCCGTTCCTTCTGTCAGATCCCCATCCTGCTGGATACCCTGCACGTAAGCGCTTCCCATCGCGGAAGCAAGTGCCGGATCCTCCCCGTAGGTTTCTCCCTGCCTTCCGAACCTGGCGTCCCTGGAAATATCCAGCACCGGGGCAAATGCCTGAGAGGCGCCGGCCAGCCTTGCCTGCTTTCCAATCAGTTTCCCCGCTTTCTTCTGCTGTACCGGATCAAAGGTCGCTCCCTGTCCGATGCCGGAGGGAAAGCTGGTGGCGCCCGGAAGCATCACCCCGCACAGCGTTTCCACATGGAAAATGGCAGGGATCCGATTGGGGCTCCGTTCCATAATTTTCTCCTGAAGCTCTCTCTGAAACGCCGCCGCTTCGTAAATATCCTTTTTTTCAGACCCTGCAAAAAAGGAAACCTGCCCTGCTCCAAGGGGATAATCTTTTTCAAAATCATCCGCCGACCATCCTGCCGGATTATAACCGGAGAGCTGGGCCACTTTTTCTTCATAGCTCATTTTTTTCAGTAAGTCCTCCGCCCTGTCCGCAGGGGAAGCATTTTTATCCTGATAAAGGCTCATTCTGTTCTCCTTTCCTGTCGCCGCTTATCCCTTCACTGCCCCTAATGATATTCCCTTCACAAAATATTTCTGGACAAAAGGATAAATAACCAATATGGGAAGCAGCCCGATAACCGCAATCGCCATCCTTACTGTAGCCGCCGGCAGCGTACCTGCAAGCGATGTGGATTTTGCCACGGAAGTCGCATTTTTTGACAGATATTCGATGTTTTTCAGCATGTTGTTCAATATCTGCTGGATGCTGTATATCTTTTCATCTGTTACATAATATAACCCATTCTGCCAGTCATTCCAATAGGCTACACCTATAAACAGGCCTATTGTTGCGATAATGGGCTTACTCATCGGAAGCACCACCTTAAGCACTACCTGGAATTCCGACGCCCCGTCTATCTGTGCCGCTTCCACCAGGGACAGCGGCACGTTATTCTGAAAATAGCTGCGGATCAGGATAACATTGAATGCGTTCATTAAAAGCCCGGGAATTATCAGTGCCAGGATCGTATTTTTCATATGCAGGTACCTGGTATACATAATGTAAGAAGGCACCAGCCCCCCGTTAAAAAGCATGGTAAACAGGATAAAAAAGCTGAAAAATTTCTTCCCGGGAAAATAGGGTTTGGAAAGTGCATAGGCGTACAGGACGGAAATACTGAGCCCCACTCCCGTTCCCACCGCAGTAACAAAAACAGTTATAAAATAAGCCCTGAAAATCTGCATTCTTTCATTCCATATGTAGGAGTAAGCTTCCATGCTTAAATGCTTCGGTACAAAAGAATAGCCATAGAGCGTAATATCTTTGTTTGCCGTTATTGAGGAAATAAACAGAAGGATCAGCGGTAGTATGGTAACGACGGCGGCAATTCCCATAATGATATGGCACAACAGCTGAAACCGGATTTCTTTTTTATGCATGTGACAGACACCTCCTAAAACAACGCATTTTCATTGCTGTATTTTCTGGTCAGCCAGTTTGCGGCCATAATGAGCAGGAATCCGACTACCGACTGGTAAACACCGGCAGCCGACGACATACCGATGTCACCCAGCGTAATCAGCCCGCGGTAAACATAGGTATCAATGGTATTGGTGGCATTAAGCAGCGCGCCGGAATTCATCGGCACCTGATAAAACAGCCCGAAATCCGAATAAAAAATCCTTCCCACATTCAGCAGTACCATAGTAATGATTGTAGGCTTTATCATGGGTACCGTAATATACCGGATCTCCTGGAATTTGGAGATTCCGTCCACAGAAGCCGCTTCATATAAGGAGCGGTCAATGCCCAGAATCGAAGCCAGATATACAACCGTCCCGTAACCCACATATTTCCAGCAGTTTACAAAAATCAGTATAAAGGGCCAGTATTCCTGCTGCGTGTACCACGATATTTTCTGAAAGCCCAAAGTGGTCAGGACCCCATTGAGCAGTCCTGTGTCACTCGCAAGAAACGCATAGGCCAGATAGCTTACAATAACCATGGAGATCATGTACGGAAGAAGGATTACCGTCTGGTAAACCTTCACCGCCATACGGGAACGCAGCTCACTTAAAAGAATGGCGAACAGAACGCCGATTACCAGATTCACAATGATAAAAGCCACATTGTACAGCAGCGTATTTCTCGTGATGCGGAACGCGTCCGGCGTTTTGAACAGATATTCAAAATTTTTAAAGCCAATCCAGTCGCTGCGCAGAATTCCCTTCGCAAAATCCACATTTTTAAAGGCAATGATCATACCAGTCATGGGAATATAATTGTTTACCAAAAGATATAAAAAGCCCGGCAGAAGCATGATATAAACGGGCAGGTATTTTCTTATTTTTACTGCTTTTTTCTGCATGTTAAGGCAGTCTCCTTTCCCTTCGCATAAAAAGCGGCTTCCCGGCTTATTCCGGCAGAAACCGCTTTTTACGAAACCTTATTTCACATTCCGGTTTCCTGTCATTCTATTTACTGATTCCCTTTCCATGCATCGATCTGCGTTTTAGCTTCTTCCACAATACGGTCAATGCCTGATGCCTGCAGTTCGGATACCATCTGTGCAACAGCTTCCTCCGGTTCCGAATATCCGGCGCAGATCACTGCCTTATATTTCTTAATCACATTCGTAATGGCGGTAATTTCTGTTTTCACATTGGTCGTGTCAAAGGTAAAGCCGTACAGAGGAGAAGTGACTGCGCTGGCATTAAATTCTTCGTATTGTTTCCAGATATCTGCGGAATCAGATTCCCACGCATAAGCCAGAGCGCCGTTTCCTGCCAGCCAGGTTTCGTTGTTCCAGCCTACATTGCTGCTGTCCACTCCATCAGGATAACCTACGACACCTGCGGCTTCATCTTTTATGACATAGTCGCTTCCTTCCACACCATACATAAGAAGGTTCGCCATATCTTTATTGGTAAGCATGATATCAAGCAGCTTCACAGCCTTTTCAGGAGTGCTGCAGCCTGTAGGTACCATATACTGGGCAAAATTAACGTTTCCTGTCGTAAGGGCCTTTTCTCCCACAGGGATTGTGGTTACAGGCACTCCTGAATTTTTCAGTTCCTGGGTTGCCGTGCCGGGATGTATCTGGCCGATATAGCCGAATGTATTGCCTGCTGCCAGAAGATCCTGTCTGGTATCGGTCACAGTTGTGGCATCTGCCATGAAATATCCTTTTTTATTCCAGTCATAGGCCAGCTTGGCCAGTTCCATGAATTCCGGTGTATCATACATGTTCAGGACTTCGGTTCCGTCCCCGTCCATTCTGACACCGATACCGTCTGTGAGAACATCGAATTTCCCTTCATTGTAATAATCCAGAATACCGGAGCCTACTTCCACAGGGCTCAGCACATTCATTTCCGGATGCGCCTCTTTTACCTTTGCCAGGACAGCCTCAAGATCATCCCAGTTTTTAACAGAAGAAGGATCAATATTCAGTTCTTCCAGGATATCTGTCCTGCATACCAAGCCGGAGGTTTTCGTATATTCATGAAAGGTGGGAAGGCCATAGTATTTCCCGTTTATCTGACAAGCCTCGGCATAAATCCCCAGCCCGTCCAGAGCATCCTGGGCATACAAACCGCATAAGTCCGTGATGTCCCTGACCTGATTGGTGGCGGCGTAGTTCTTGGAAGAATCAAAAGTGAACATCAGCGCAATGTCCTCTCCTGAGGAAAGCATCAGCTTCTGCTGATCCGAAAAAACACCCCATTCCAGAATATCCAGCTTCACTGTGGCATCCATATACTGGCTTACTATTTCATTGATTCCCGCTTCCACGGCTTCCAGATCCGCCGGGGAAGAGGTCCCTCCGGGAAATACCACCCGAAGCTCTGTCATTTTTCCGTCACGAAGCTTTGTATCCGCATCGGAGGCTGTATCAGCCGAAGTATCGGAAGCCTGTGATTCTGTTTTTGTGCCCTCACCCGCAGGCGCGGTTCCCGTATCCGCCTTGGCAGAGCCGCAGCCCGTAAAAAGAAGAACGGCAGAAAGCATGAGGGAGGTCATGGATAAAATTCGCTTTTTCATTATAAATACACTCCTTTTTCTTTTTATCCAACGGCGCCTTTGGATTTGATATTTTCATTATAAAAATACAGACTTCCCTCCGCCACCTTAAATCAGACCCATTTCATAACAAAACAGACTTTTCCTGTTTTTCTGTGGAATTCCTGTATTCCAGAGGAGACAGGCCGGTTCTTTTCTTAAATATTTTGGAAAAATAAGCGGGATGATCATACCCTGTCTTGATGCAGATTTCCGATACCGAATCCTGGGTTTCCCTCAGCAGCTTTTTTGCCGCGCAGACTCTGCAGTACTGAATGTATTCCATAAGAGTATAGCCCGTGGCCTCCTTGAACTCTCTGTTGATATAGTCCCGGTTCAGATGCACCAGGCTTTCCACATCATTTCTGGTAATGACCTCATTATAATGCTTTTCCAGATATTTCTTCACTTCCTCCACAGCGCTCAGTTCCTTGCCCTGTGTCCTATTGTCGCCGGGAACCAGTTCACTTTCTATTTTTTCCACTGCATCACGCACCGTTTGCTCCACCTCTTCAAAGGATACAGGTTTTAAAAGGAAACGGTAAACCCCAAGAGAAATGGCATTTCTGGCATAATTAAAATCTGCATGTCCCGTGAGTATGATATTCACTACAGACGGGTACAGCCCCTGTATCCATTCGATCAGATCCAGCCCGCTCTCTTTGGGCATTTCAATATCGCACAGCGTAATATCGATTTTCTTTTCCTGCAGCAGTTCCTTTGCCTGCTCCGCATTCCTGGCCGTATATACCTTTTTGATCCCAAGCTCTTCCCATTGGATTACCTGCTGAAGAATGTCCAGCATAGCTGTTTCATCATCCACCAATATGATATTCATTGCGCTCCTCCTGTGTAAGTATCTCCGGCAGAACCACCTTAACCAGGGTTTCTCCGGGTCTGCTGTTGATTTCCACGCTCGCCGTATCGCCATAAAAGATACGCAGACGTTCCTTTACATTGGTAATACCGATATGTTCCCCTTTATTGCTTATATTCTCATTCTTATTTATTCTTTCCAGCATATCCGGTTCAAACCCGGCGCCGTTATCCCTCACGGTAATATAGATCCTGTCATTTCCGGAGGATATGTCTATCCGGATCCGAAGGAGAGGAACCAGGCCGATATTGTGCTTCACACTGTTTTCCGCAAAGGTCTGCAGAATCATGGGAAGTACCATCTGCCTTTCCATCCCTTCTTCCGCATTCAGTTCAAATTCCATTTCATCCTTATACCGGATCTGCTGTATCTGGATATAGTTTTTCACACATTGGATTTCTTCCCGGAGCAGGACGAAGGTTCCCTTTTCCCCAAGGAGATAACGGAAATAGGCACCTGTGGTCATGGAAAGCTTCTGAATGGAAGCAAAATCCTTAAGCTGCGCCAGGCCGTAAATCAGATTTAAAATATTGGTATAGAAATGAGGCTGAATCTGTACCCGCATATAGTTGCTCTCTGTCTTTTCCCTTGCCAGCTCCGCTTCATACACATCAATTTTCAAGTCCACGATCTGCTCCGCCATCTCGTTAAAGGTATGGTTCAGGACATCGATTTCACTGTTTGTATTCTTCTCCTCAAGACGTACATCCAGATTCCCCCGGCTGAACTTCTCCATGACACTGCGCAGCTTATTCAGAGGGCCGAGCACCGCCTTCACCTGGTAACGGACATTCCAGGCCAGAAGAAGCAGACCGAGGGATACGGTTATCAGCGACAGGAAGGTAAAGGTGGTTTTATCCCCGAAAAGATTCTGCCGCTGTGCTTCTACCTTCAGCTGTCCGTCAATATGTGTCATGGGTATCAGCAGCACTGCCGTATCCTTTTTTTCCTCACCGCCGGCTTCCCCACGCAGCGAATAGGTTATCTTCCCTTCATCATCCGTAAGCCCGATGCTGCTTACCATTCCGTTATCCTGTACCACCCCGTCCAGAATCGTCTGGCATTTAACCAGCGCGCCTATATATCCGCCGTCTATGCGGTATACCTGTATAAAAAAGTCTTCTGTCCCGCTTTTAAAATAATCCCATTTCGTCGAATTATAGGAACGGATGCCTGAAGCATATTTCTTGATATCCTGATCCATTTCCAGCCGTTTGTCATAGCTTACCAGATGATTTGCGGATTTCAGAAATACCTCTCTGTCAGGTACATAAACAAAAACCAGCACTTCATTCTCGTGGTTCCATGCAATATCCGACATACGGTTAACCAGCAGCTTTTTGGCTGTCTGAAACACCAGCTCATCCCTGGAATTACAGACGTTCGAATAGGATCTGTCACTGCTGGAGGAACTGGTGACGGTAAGAAGGGAATTATTGATGATATCCAGCTTATTGTCCCAATAGGAACAGTACATTTCCAGCGAATTACGGTAATTTTCCATGGTGCTCTTTTCATAGACACTCATATAATAAAAACTGATAAGCTCCATCCCCAGCAGAATCGCCGTGCTGAGAATAATCATCAGGGCCAGGCTTTTGACCGTGACTGAATTTTTATATCCAAACAGCTTTGTTTTTTCTTCCATCGTCTTTTCCTTTGCAGCGTATCTTGTTCTTCCGAGTCCCTCAAACACATATGTAGTTTATTGTAACATACCGTCCCCTGATTGCAAATATGGCTCCTGTTTCCAAAATGCCCAATCTATAACCGGGACTCCTTACATGGCAAAACGGCCATGCCTTCGCATGACCGTTCTTCCGTATCCTTCTTTATGAAGCCTCACATTCCCGCTTCCGGGCTTATTTCACATCCGCTCTTGCCAGCGCATCCTTATAATACTTAAATTCCGTAAATACTTCACCCGTATAAGGATTCTTCTTGTTTTTCACAGACTTGTAAATAATATATCCCAGCGCAGCGGCATTGGTAAGCAGCGCCAGCGCGCTTACGATAAGCATTGCCGTGGGATTCGCATTGGCAGCCCCGCCGGCCGCAATGCCGTTCATCGTGCCGTCCGCATACTGAACCGGTATGGTTGCCCAATTATATGCAGCCGTGCCGTCCGGGAAGGTTTCCTGGAAAAGCGGGAATACCTGTGCGAACATACACCACATACAAAGGGTATTGGCACGGTTCATGATCCATCCGCCCTTATTCCAGAAGAGGGCTGCAATGGTAGGCGCCAGCAGCAGAGCCACACCGCAGAACCATGCATGGGTGGGAAGGCAGTTATAGGTATAGGCAAAGTTCCATATATCATAAACGATGATATAAACCCAAATCATATCCGGCCAGATCATGTCTTTCTTATCCTTGGAGGCATATACCGCCCACCAGCCGGTCATACATAAGATATTCAGTATGCCTGCGATGCCATTCATGATGTTATGCCAGCCGCCGTACAACCATACGCTCTCGGAGGACATCCACCAGGAATTCCAGCCGTTTGCCGCCGATTCGAAGTCACTGGCGACAGCGATAAGAATATTAATAGCCACAATGGCAAAAGGGAACGCCTTAAACCAATGCTTCTTACCGATACCCCATCCATACTTTATCAGCATAAAACCGATACAGCCGGCCAGGGAAGCATAAAGCTTCGCATAATGGAACCACCCGTTCATATACAGGTAGGTCTGGTTCTGAAGCGCCCACTCCGCTCCCTGTCCGGCAGACACGGCAATCACGACAAAATAGACAGTAAGCGCCGCCGGCAGGACCCCGAACATGAAAAGTCCTCCGAATTTGCTCCTTCTTGAAAATTCGTTCAGCAGGATAAGCGCCACTAAAACAGCAATCATGGCAATCCACTGAGAAGCGGCATTGCTGCCGTAAACATGAAATAACATAAGCTCCCCTCCTTATACTTTGTAAGCCGGCTTTTCTCAGCAGGCTTCGATTTCCTTAATGCTGCACTCATTTCCCGTTAACAGGCTCGTTTCCCAGCTGCCGCAGCCGGGGCATTGTCTGCCATACCGAACCGTGGGATAAGTTTTCCGGCAGGCTTCGCAAAAGGTTACCGCGGGACGGATTTCAATTTTTAATTCCGATTCTTCCAAAAGCTCTGATTTCCTGCGGTAATACTTCCAGCAGTCTGTCATATACTCGGGAACCACTCCGCTGACCTCTCCGATTTCAAGAGTCACGGAGCCGATTTCCGTAAGCTGGTTTTCCTTTGCCACCTCCTCAAGTGTCCGGGAGATATGTACAATGATCCCCAATTCATGCATTCTGGCCCTCACGTCCCTTCTTCCCTTTGAACTTAATCTTTATTTCCCGCTTCAGCATATAAGGAAGTATGGCCTTCATCTTATCCTCTGCCTTATACATATTGCTCGCTTCCGGCAGATCCCTGCTGAGATGGATCGCGTCAAATTCGCATTTTGTGGTACAGATGCCGCAGCCGATACATTTATTCGGATCCACTATAGTCGCCCCGCAACCCAGGCAGCGGTTTGCCTCCGTCTTCACCTGTTCCTCGGTAAATGTGCTGCGCAGATCATGGAAGTCCGCTTTTTGGGCCGGGCTTTTCCGCCCCGGTATCTGACGCTTTGCATTGTCAAAGGATTCCGGTTCCAGCTTCAGGTTCTCTTTGTCAAGCTCTATAAACTGTCTGCGGTTTCTTCCTATGGTCAGGCTCTGTCCTTCATGGACAAACCTGTGTATGGATACGCTTCCCTCTTTTCCTGCCGCAATGGCGTCAATGGCGAACTTCGGTCCCGTATATACATCGCCTCCCACGAAGATATCCGGCTCCCCGGTCTGCAGGGTCAGCGGATCGGCCTTTACCGTACCGTTCCTGTTCAGTTCCGCCTTCGTTCCCGCCAGCAGCTCTCCCCATTGGACGGACTGCCCTATGGACACCAGGACAGCCTCGCATTCCACCGTGAGCAGCTGTTCTTCATCATAGCTGGGATTAAAACGGCCCGTTTCATCAAATACAGAAATACATTTTTTGAACACCACTCCCGATACCCTGCCGTTTTCCGTAAGGACTTCCTTCGGCCCCCAGGAATTGCATATGGTGATTCCTTCTTCCTCCGCTTCCGCGATCTCATCGGCCGCCGCCGGCATGATTTCCCTTGACTCAAGGCAATACATGGAAACGGTATCCGATCCCGCCCGCAGCGCTGTCCTCGCCACATCCACCGCCACGTTTCCGCCGCCGATGACGACGGTGCGTCCGGAAAGCCTGATCTCCTGCGCATTCTGGTTCACAGAACGCAGGAATTCCAGCCCCGTCAGTACCCCTTCCGCCTCTTCTCCCGGAACCCCGGCCTTACGTCCGGCCTGTGCTCCGATGGCAACATAAAAGGCTTTATAGCCTTCCTCCCGCAGCTTCTTTATGGTAATATCACGTCCCACTTCCACTCCGCACTTAAATTCCACGCCCATAGCCCGCAGAACGTCGATCTCCGCTTCAATCACATCCTTTTCCAGTCGGAAGGAAGGGATCCCGTTCATCAGCATGCCTCCGGGCCTCATTTCCTTTTCAAAAACGGTGACCGGATAGCCCTGCTTTTTCAGATAGAAGGCGGCCGACATTCCCGCAGGCCCGGCTCCTATCACGGCTATTTTTTCCTGAAAGGGCTTGCCGGAATAATTCAGCATCTGCGGAATATATCTGTTTTCCGCATGAAGCTCCTGTTCGGCAATAAACTTCTTAATCTCATCGATCGCCACCGCCTGATCAACCGTTCCTCTTGTACAGACATCCTCGCAGCGCCGGTTGCAGATGGCGCCGCAGACCGCCGGGAACGGATTTTCCGTCTTAATCAGCTTCAGCGCATCCATGTATTTGCCCTGTGAGGCCATTTTGATATAGCCCTGTACCGGAAGATGGGCCGGACAGGCCGCTTTGCAGGGAGAGGTACCGGTATCATAGCAATTGATCTGGTTCCTGTCCCTATAGTCCACGCTCCATTTATCCCTGCCCCACTTTGTTTCATCGGGAAGCTCCTGCCTGGGATATTCGATTTCTCCGTCCCTTGTACACAGCTTCTGTCCCAGCTTTGCCGCGCCTGTGGGACAATATTCCACACAACGGCCGCAGGCCACGCAGTCCTCCTTCGTCACACTGGCACGATAGGCCGAGCGGGACATATTGGGGGTATTAAACAGCTGGGAGGTACGCAGTCCGTTGCAGACGCCGATGGCGCAGTTGCAGATGGCAAAAATCTTTTCCTCCCCGTCGATATTGGTGATCTGATGGACATAGCCGTTATCCTCCGCCCGCTGCAGGATTTCCATGACTTCATCATAATCGATATAGCGGCCTTTCCCTGTCTCCACGAGATAATCGGCCATATCGCCGACGCCGATGCACAGGTCATCCTCCAGATCGCCGGTTCCCTCTCCCCTCACACGCTGCTGGCGGCGGCAGGAACAGGCGCCTACCGCATATTTATCCTTGTATTTGTTCAGCCAGTGGGAAATATGTTCGATATCGGCAGACTCCTGCCTGGCGGGAATGGCTTTTTCCACAGGGATGACATGCATGCCGATACCCGCTCCGCCGTAAGGCACCATAGGCGTCACCTTTTCCAGAGGCAGCCTGGCCATCTGTTCAAAGAAATCCGCCAGCTCCGGATGCTCCTCCACCTGCTTTGCGTTCATCATCATAAATTCCGCACAGCCGGGCACAAACATAGGAAGCACATACTGCTTATGATGATCTTCATTCTCCCAGTTGTATTCGATCAGGCCGATAACGCTCATCTCCTGAAGAAGCTCTTCTGTGCGCTCCACGCTCTTTTTGCACCGCTTCGCAATCCACTGGGCCGTAGCCGGAACCCTCACCTTCATAGCCAGCGCGACCTCCGCCATCTCATCCGTTATCACACAAGCCAGCCCCCAGTATTCCGGATCCGATGTGGTTACCTTAACTCCGATCCTGTCCGTTATCTTCTGACCGAGCTTCAGTATCAATTCTCTTCCTTCTGCCATGATTCATCTCCTTTGTTTTAGTCATATTGACAGTGTTTTCAAACAAGTAACCCTTTTCGTTTCATTTATATCATATATTATATCATGTAATTTTATTTTTTTCTTGCTTATTATAAACAAAAGTTTGTAAAATAATTTCAAAATTATCTGTAACATATGAAAAATGCCCTGTTCTCACATACTGCTGCATAAAACCAGCCAGTGCAAAGAAAACTTGGCAAAACATATTGACAAGTTAACTTGGCAGTGCTATTCTGTTCTTGACAAGAAAACTTGGCACCAGGAAAGGATACTGGTTATGGAAAAAGATCAAATATTGGAAAAAAGCCGTAAGGAAAATAAGAATCAGGATATTTATGAAAAAGAAATTCTGAAGGAGGGCAGAAATATCGGAGCCGCCACAGCTGGAATTCTGGCCACCGTATTTTTTGTCATACAGATTTTAACCGGCGGGGGGATTAATTACGGACTGTATGCCGTAGTCTTTTCCATCCCCGCCGCAGCCTTCACCGTCAAGGCCTTCCGCATGAAAAAAAAGCATGAAATATTTATGGCGGTCATTTATATTATTTTTGTTCTCCTTCTCTCTGCTTCCCATATTTATAATTTAGTGACTTCGCAGGCGGTGCGGTGAGAGGTGGAATATGAATGATGAATTAATCATGAAAAATCGGCTGAAGGAAGCACGAAATGAACGGATGCTGTCACAGTCACAGCTTGCTGAGCTGGTGGGTGTCTCCCGCAATACCATAAGCTCCATCGAAACCGGCCAGTTCAGCCCTACAGCCAAGCTGGCGCTGATCCTCTGCATCGCGCTGGATAAAAAATTCGAAGACTTATTTTATTTTGACTGAGTATACTCTGATACGCAGATCATATCTTCCTATCGGGTGCGGGCAGTTTTTATTTACTTGACTGCCTAGCACTCGCTTGATATAATGAATCTAGCGAGTGCTAGGCACAGAAAGGAGTCCTATTATCATGGAAACCAAAGAACTGATACAGGAAGCCGCCCTGGATTTATTTTCCCGAAAGGGATTTGATTCCTCATCCGTAAGGGATATTGCGGCACAAATAGGAATTAAGGACAGCTCCCTCTATTTTCATTTCAAAAGCAAGCAGGCCATTCTTGACTCACTTATGGACAGGTTTATCCATATCTCCCGGCAGATGATGGAAGGGCTGGACGAAGGAATAAGCAGCATTACGGCAATGGATGACGAACATTTTTATGCCGTGACGGAGCAATATATCCAATCTTATTTTATGGATACCTTTATCTGCCGGATCCTTATGATATTGAATCATGAACGCAGCCATAACGATCAGCTCCGGGAACAGTATGTTTACTGGTGCGTAGAAAAGCCTCTCGATTTTCAGACGGCAGTCATGAAAAGGCTGCAGGATATCGGTTATCTCAAAAAAGAAAATCCGCGGCATCTTGCGCTGGAATACTATTCCCCTGTCTTTTTATTTTTTAATCAGTACATGAACCACGTCTGTACAGAAAAGGATACGGAACAATTCAAACAGGCTGTCATGACTGCGGCAGACGGCTTTTTACAAACCTATCGGAAGGAAAACTAATATGCATATTATAATTACAGGCGGGAACCAGGGAATTGGATTTTATCTGACTGAGCACCTGCTGGAACTGGGAAATCAGGTTACTGTGCTTGATGTGGAAATAACGGAGCTTCTGAAGCTGAAAGAAAAATACCCTGCACAGCTTCTGCCTGTTATCTGCGACGTCAGAAATAAGGACGGAATACAGGAAGCCGTCCGGATGAGCGTAACCAACTATGGTGATATTGACATCGCCATACATAATGCCTGCCTTTGTACTTTCGGTCCTATGAAAGATACCGACTGTACCGTATATGAAGAAGTTTTCCATGTCAATTACTTCGGAGCGCTGAGACTTGCAAAGGCCGTCGTTCCCTACATGGAAAAAGCAGGAAAGGGAAAAGTAATTTTTACCAGCTCCGGCGTGGGTATTATGGGATTTCCTGATATCAGCCCTTATGCGTCGTCAAAGGGGGCTATCGAGTCCCTTGCCAAATGTCTGAATCTTGAATATATGGATAAGGGAATCCGGTTCCAGCTCATTCATCCCCCGCTCACCAGAACCAGGTCTGCCGCTCCGCTGCCGGTACCCCGGGATTTCATGGCGGATCCGAAAGCTGTGGGCTATGGCCTGGCAGACAGAGTAAATAAAGAGAGCTTCTATATCTGCCATTCTGTCGGCCAGCAGCTTCAGACAGCTTTGTGCTATCTTTTTCCCGTAAAAATGGGGCGTTCCATGAGCGCACTGCTGAAAAGGAAGCAGAATATGACATAAATCAAAGGCAGCGGCAATTCCTTCCCTGCGGCTGTCCCAAATCAGAAGTCAGTGATCGGAACATTTCATATTGACGGTTTTATCCGGGGGGTTATAATAGAGACAGTACCCCCGGATCTCCACCGCCTTCCTGCAGGGCCGTCCAGCAGCCGTCCGGTACCGATTTTATATCACGCGGCGAGGTGCCCCTTATGAATATTCGAACTTCCATGTACCGGATCGTCTTTCTCATGATCGCTCTTCCCTTTTTGCTTTTCAGCCTGATAACCACCTATATCTATTCCTCCGGGCTGCAGAATGCCCTGATCGAAAGCCTTCATGTTGTTGCAACCACCCATGTTACGGAAATGACGGATTTTTGTGAGCAGCAGAAGGATTATATGACCATGATCGGTACCATGGATATCTCCAGAGCCGCCATGAAAGGCAGCCTGGATAAAGATCTGTGTATGTATCTTGATAATATGCTTTATTCCCGGGTGGAAAGCCTGAGCTATCTGAACACCTTTGCCCTGATTGACTCTGATTACCGTGTTGTTGCATGCAGTGAAGAACACAGTACCTTTGCTAATGATGGTATTGATTCCCTGATTAAAAGCATGGGGGATCAGGATTTCTTTTTTTCAGATATCCTGATTGACGGTCAGGGCAACAAAACCCTTGTGGCTATTGCAAGAATTGATGAACAGGGGGAGACTCTCGGCTATTCCCTCATGGAAATCAATCTGGATTTCTACGAAGGCATCCGGGAACGGGCTGAGCTCTGGAATGATGCCACCTTCTACCTTCTGGATGGCCGGCAGCAGATCATAAGCGCCGGAACGTCTGAGGAAGGCAGGGATAATTTTGTCACATCGGCTGCCGAACGCAAGGACTATATAAAAAATTACGAGAGCATTGATTTTGTTAAAAATCCTCAGGGATATTTTCAATATAAGGTAGGCGGAAAGGGCTATATCACCTATTATTCCAATGTAAAGTACACACAATGGCGGGTTTTGCTGACCGTCAGCATGGATAATTACCTGTCCCAAAAATATGTATACTATATTCTGGCTTTTTTCATGATATCCCTGTGTACCATTCTGGCATTCCGGATCGGTTCCTTTGTTTCCAAACGCATTGTCCATCCGATAAAAAGCATATCCTCCACGCTGACGGACATCCGGGAATCCCAGGATTATTCCCTCCGGGTTTCCGTGGAACGTAAGGATGAGATCGGCAGGCTGGCGGTGGAAGTCAACAACCTGATTGACTATATAGAGACGGAAAGTCTTTACAAAGCCCAGCAACGGCGCCTGCTGCAGCAAAAGGCCGAACAGGATGCCCTCACCAAGGTTCTCAACAAGGAACGCATAAGCCAGTATCTTCAGGAGGCGCTGGACAGGCATTGTTCAGAAAATACGGAAATGGCTGTTCTTTTCCTGGATATCGATGATTTCAAAATATTTAATGACAAGTACGGACACCATGTAGGCGATCAGGTGCTGCTGTTCCTGACCTCCCTGCTGACCAGGGAATCCGAAGGCACCGTCGGCCGGGTCGGCGGCGATGAATTCCTTGTAATCATAGAAAAACCGGATAACGTCCGTTCCCTTGACCAGTGCCTGAGACAGATTGAGGAAAAAGCGGGAAGCAGTTTTGTAATAAGAGGCAGTGACTGCTGCCTGCCCATTTACTGTTGTATCGGCGCCGTAAGGATTGATTTTACTGTCATGGAAGAAGAAACACTGAGCGCAGAAAAGGCGATCGGCCTTGCGGATTCCGCCATGTACCGGGTAAAAAACAACGGGAAAAACGGGCACCTCATTCTGGAATACCCAGGTAGCGAAACAGCAAATACCTGATAAATATACAGGGCCGCGGATACAGCGCGGCTCTGATACAGCTATGTTTTTTTCTGCCACTTTTCTATCACGACTATTCTCACTACATATCTGGTAATATTTTCCACATTCTGCCGATGATTTCATATTATAGGTATAGATATACGAACCCTATCCCACGCCCCACAACAACTGGTTTTTTACTATTGTTTTATATGTAGGTTTATTATACACTATTATGGTAACGCTTATGTAGAAACGAACTTTATTCTACTAAATGGCGGAAGGAGTATGCATGGAATCCAAGCCGATTTTATCCCGTTTTCGAAACTCAATTACAGCTCAATCCATACGTCGGGGACTCACGCTGGCTATTCCCTTTCTCACTCTGGGATCTTTTTCCCTGCTCTTTTTGAATTTTCCAAGTGACAGCTACCAGACCTTTCTTCACAATTTTCTGAATGGTTCGGCTGTCGCTCTGTTAACGACCTTATATAACATCAGCCTCGGTTCCCTGGCCCTCGTCCTCTGTATTACAATCAGCCTTTCCTATGGGCTTCTGGCGGAAATAGACATGTACATTCTGTATCCGGTTGTTGCACTATGCTCTTATATGGCTTTCTGCGGAGGCATACAGGATCATGAGGAATACGTATTTAATGCGGAATGGGTTTTTACGGCTATGTTCATCACACTGGCGTCCTGTATTCTCTTCCGCAGGATACTGAAGCTGAGCGACCGCATGGAAAAGCTCCATACCACAGGTGCGGAATATTTATTCAATATCTCCATCCAGAGCCTGTTTCCCGTAATTATCATCATCGCTTTTTTTGCGATCCTGGGCTATCTTCTCCGGACCGCATGGGGAAGCAATAACATAACTAATTTCGGGGCCTATATATTCCTGAAAATATTTGACGAATTAAGCGACAATCTGTTCGGTATCCTGCTTTATGTGATTATCACCCATGTACTCTGGTTCTTTGGAGTCCATGGCACCAATACGCTGGAGGCTGTGTCCAGAAGATTATTTGAGCCGAATGTTTCCGTAAACCAGTCCCTTTTACTGGCCGGCCAGGTGCCCACGGAAATCTTTTCCAAGACATTTCTGGATACCTTTGCCTTTCTGGGCGGCTGCGGCTGCGCTTTAAGCTTCATTATCGCACTGTGTATTGCGTCCAGGAGAAGCCCTAACCGGAAAATAGCATATGTGGCGCTGCCCTCCGCTTTTTTTAATATCAGTGAAATAGCCGTGTTCGGGTTTCCCATTATTTATAACTTTACAATGGCGATTCCTTTCATCCTTACGCCTGTCGTACTCACTCTCATCAGCTATATTGCGACGGCATCAGGACTTGTGCCTGTTGTCACTCAATCCGTGGACTGGACCGTTCCCATTCTTTTCAGCGGCTACAAGGCAACCGGCTCCATCTCAGGAAGTATCCTTCAGCTCATTAACCTCGTGGTGGGAATCTGTATTTATATCCCCTTTATCAGACGGAGTGAGCAAAAGGAAACGGCTGAATTTCAGCAGATCGTCCGGCAGATGGAACAGGATATGGAGGCCGGGGAAAGCAGCGGCAACCTGCCGTTATTTCTGAGCCACAAATATCCTTATAATTATTATGCCAAAACACTGTCCCTGGATCTGAAAAATGCGCTCCACCGCGGCCAGGTGGATTTCTTCTACCAGCCCCAGATATCCAGGGAAGGAAATATACATGGAATCGAGGCACTGCTTCGCTGGCAGCATCCGGTCACCGGTTATATCTCTCCTCCGGTTATTTTTGCCCTGGCTTATGAGGGCGGTTTTCTGAATGAACTGAACAGTTATCTGCTGAACCGTGCCTGTAATGATGCCAGAATACTGGATCCCCAGCTGGAAAACGACCTGATCCTGTCCATCAATATATCAGCAAAGCAAATTGAGGAAAATGGTTTTTTTGATAATACCTACATGGTTTTAAAAAAGCCTCAGCTGTCAAAAATTCATTTTGCCTTGGAAATTACGGAACGGTCCGCCATGAAAATTACGGATTCGCTGATGGATGATATTAAGAAGCTGCAGAATAACGGCATTTCCTTCAGTCTGGATGATTTCGGCATGGGTCACAATTCAATCCTGTACCTGCAGGAAGGCATCTTCGATGAAGTCAAGCTGGACGGCCATCTGGTAACCCAGCTGCCCGGCAACGGACGTTCCAGGGACATTATATCCGGGATTATCCGGATGGCCCGCAGCCTTGATTTACGTATTTTAGCCGAATATGTGGAAACGAAGGAACAGCGTGACATTCTGGCGGAGCTGGGCTGCGGTTTTTACCAGGGGTACTATTACAGCAGGCCGCTGCCGATGGATAAATTGGTGGAGTATATAAAAACACATCCTAAAATCATTTGAATTATAAATTAATAATATTTTTATAGAAACGTTCTAGATACAAAAGGATCCGAAAAGATATCTTTTCGGATCCACAACTAGTGCCTCTGTCAAATATATTTCTATATTAATCCAATTACCATTTATATGGTACTGTTCCGACTAAATCAGTCTGATACCCCCACTCTTTCAGATATTCTTTGCCGGATAAAAAGCTGTCGCCCACTTCCATCAGCTTATGATTCAGTTCTTCCTCCAACTCGTTCAGAATCTCCGATTCAAAATTCTCTTCCAGCAGATTCTTCAACTGATAAGGATCCTCCTGATTGTCATATAAAAGCCAGGGACCATTTAAATCCTTCACATAAGTATACTTCTCAGTTCTGATTCCCCTGTATTCCTTTCCTCCCAGATATTTATGCCACTGCCCAAAAGGATGCAGACATTGAAGCAATGCACTTTTTACATGTAATTCCTCTTTTCCCAGAAGATAATCTGCATAACTGATTCCATCTACTGTACCCGGTACCTCAAGTCCACATAATTTCAGCAATGTAGGCATAATATCCGGTGAATTAATCGGTATAGAAATATTTTTTCCCATACGGCCCAACCCTGAAGGATATCTTAATAGAAAAGGTACTAGGATAGATTCATCCCATGGTTTCTGTTTGGCATCCACTCCCTGGGAACCCAGCATATCGCCATGATCCGATGTATATATAAATATGGTATCCTCTTCCATCCCTGCCTGTTTCACTGCTTCAGCCAATCGTCCCAGACAATCATCCAATGCACTGATATGTGCATAATATCCTGCTAGCTGCTTTTTCGTCCAATCTATTCTTTCAAATGGAACATTCTTTCTCAAAGTAAGGTTCTCAGGAGCATACAGATTCCGAAATTCTTCCGGTGCGGTTCCATAAGGATCGTGAGGCGGTCCCCAGGAAAGTATCATAAAAAGCGGCTTATCTGTCTTTCTTTTTTTCAGCAGACTGACAGCATCATCCGTCTGTGCGAACGCATCATATCCTTCCCATTTCTTCTTTTCGTCAGCCTCCTGCTCATAATAAAAAGATTGGTTATAATCATGGGTGCATTCCAGAACTTTCCAATACTCAAAGCCCTGTCTTCGTTCCACAGGTATGTAACTGCTTCTTCCATGTCCGTCTAAATGCCATTTCCCAATATATGCCGTATCATAACCGCCGTCGTGAAAAGCCTGTGCAATAGATACCGCACGATCAGACAGGCATACATCATTGACAAACACGCCGTGATGATGGGGATATTGTCCTGTCATCAGGCTGGCACGGTAAGGACAGCATACCGGCATTCCTGATACTGCATGGGTAAAGCTTATACTTTCCCCTGCAAGATGATCCATATTGGGGGTTTTCACATCAGGATTGCCTGCATAACCACAAGCCTCTGCTCTGTGCTGATCGCTGAAAACAAATATGACATTAGGTTTTTTCATCATACCTCTTCTTTCCATTCAGTTATTTCTACCCCATTCGTTCTCTTCGCTCCAATTATTTGACTCCATCAGCTGTTTTACGGACTCCTCCAGATCTTTCTGAAGCCTGTCACTAAATTCTTCTTCCGTTATATTTCCTTCCAGATATAGTTGTCCCAGCTTGGTATCATCCTGATACAGAAGCTGATCTGTCTGCGGTGCCAGTAATCGCAGCTTGGAAGTATTTCCTTCTATATACATATCCTTCATTGCTTCAGGTAAAGACGAAACCTGTTTAAAAGGCGGTACCCACCAACATTTTTCTGCAAATATGGCTGCTGCTTTTTCTGAAGATAAATACTGAAGGAAATCAATGGCTGCATCCAGCTTTTCTCCTGTAACTGCGCTGGGTATACACTGACTCGCCTGAGGCGCTCCTCCCATTTCATATATTTTTTCACATGCAAACGGTGAATCTGTTTTCGTCAGATAAGGAAAGGTAAAATATCCTATTTCAAATGGGATATCAGGATTGGAATCGAAGGTTTTTAAGGTATTTCCTGTATTCATCAGCATAGCTCCTTCTCCCTTCACAAACAAATCTAACGCAGTAGAAGCATTAATCCCATTATATCCGGGATACCAATATTGGGAAAAATCTTTAATTAAAGGCAACGCCCCATTCCATGGCTCCTGTGTCAAATTAATCTGTCCGCGGGAAAAACCTGCACATATTTCATTCAGTTCTACTTGCTCATTTCCGCTCAAATCCAGTTGAGTGACGATCTCATCGATCATCTGATCCATAAACATTCTGTGAAGCCAATTGAATACATTATCAGCTGCCGACTGATTAGGTACTATAAAAGGTACGGTTCCCTGATCCTGGATTTTTTGGCACACATTCATAAGTTCTGTAAAGTTTGAGGGTAATTCCGTAATTCCGCATTGTTTAAAAATATCTTTATTATAGAAAATTTTAACCGCTACAGTAGCCATAGGTATAGAAGGTATAGCATTAGACAGATTATCCATACTTTGATTCAAAAGTCCTTCCGAGAAACTATCCTGCCAGGCTTTTCCAGTATCCTGATAAGGATTAGGTTTTGCAAGCACATCGGATAAATCTCTTACCAGACCTTTACGGAAATTTTCGGTAGCCGGTGTATACCAGGTAGCGACTACCTCAGGAGCAACTCCCCCCATGAGCTGTGAAGAAAGCCATGTATTGTACTGTGCATCATCTGTATATTCCACATAATTCATTTTCACGATCACATTTCCGGTATTCTCGGAGTTATATTTTTCAACCACTTCTTCATAAGCCTCCTGGGCATTCTCATCCCCCGGTTTACTTATCCCCCATGTTATTTCAATCGGTTTATCAACAGATTTCTGTACCTGTCCTGTCCCATCACTGGGTGAATTTTCACCTCCCGATCCGCACCCAAAAAGGCTGCCTGCAGCCAGAAAAACACTTAAAATAACCGCCAGTTCTCTTTTCTTTCTCATTGCTATAATTTCCTCCTTAAGCTTTAATTGCTCCGGAACTTAATCCGGTAATGAATTGTTTTGTCGCCACAGAAAAGAACACAAGAAGCGGAAGCGCCGCGATTACATATCCGGCCAGTTGAATTCCCTGATCATTCCGTGTATTGCTAACAATGCCCTGTAATGCAATTATCAGGGGTTTAACCTTTTCATCCGATGCCGTTATCAAAGGCCAAAGATAATTATTCCAGCCGGCCACGCAGTCCAATATGGCTACCGTAGCGATAATGGGACCGGACAAAGGTATTACTATCTTCAAATAAATCTGAAATTCTCCCGCCCCTTCCATACTTGCCGCCTCAAACATTTCATAGGGAAGTCCTTCATAATATGTTTTTGTCAGAAACACTGCCATAGGAGCCAGCGCTCCAATCGGGGGCAGAATCTGAACGATAAAAGTATTCAGCATTTTCATATTGGAAACCAGTACAAACTGTGGAATAAGGACCAAAAAAGCTGGTATCATCATGAAAGATAAAATAAGCAGAAATAGTCCATTTTTCCCCGGCATATCTTTATATTTGGCAAATGAGAAGCCCGCCATAGTCGCTACCAGGATTACACCTAAAACAATACCTGAAGTCGTAATCACGGAATGCAGTATATAGGAATAAATCTGCCTGAAGGCGTTGCTGTAATTGTCAAAATGCATTTCCATCTGTGGAAACCACAAATTATCTATAATCTGCATCTTGTATTTAACGGAAGATATAATCATCAGATAAAACGGGAATAATGTCATGATTATCAATACGATCAAAACAAGATGCACGGCTGTCTGTGCCGCTTTTTTTCTAATATTATTCATATACCTCCTCCTCAGTTCTCCTGCTTCTTAATTTTAAAGCTTAAAACGGTAAATATAAATACAATGATAAATATACTCATCCCAATTGCACAGGCATACCCCATTCTATAATAAGTCATTCCCTGCTGGTACATATGAAGAGCGGGAACCATGGTATAATCCCCCGGACCTCCATTGGTAAGTACCATCACATTTTCGAAGCTGCTTAATGAATCAATAACAGCCGTTATCATTACTATCCGAATCTGACCTGTTATCAGAGGTATATCAACCCGGAAAAAGGTCTGCCAGGCTCCAGCCCCGTCAATAACCGCCGCTTCATGCAAATCCTCCGGAATTGCCTGAAGCCCTCCCAAAAGGATGAGAAATGCCGTACCTCCTATCCAAGGGAATCCTACAAGTATAATAGAAAAAAGAGCAGTACCCGAACTTCCCAGCCATGCGTGATTTTGCATATCAATACCGAAAAGTCCCAGGAATTGGTTCATTGCCCCAAATGACGGATTATAAATCCATCTCCACATCAAGATAGTAACCATCATCGGAACTACCATTGGAATAACAAAAAGATATTTATATATATCCTTCCCTTTTCCCTCCTTTACCCTGCATATCAGCTGTGCTGCCAGCAACGGAAAAAATACAGTTTTCACAATACCCGCTGCTGCAATTATCATGACATTTTTCATGGATTGCAAATAAACATTGTCTTGAAACAGCTCCACATAATTACCAAGACCAACAAATTTTGATGTCCGGTATCCATCCCAGCTATAAAAAGATTTAATTATAGCTGTAAAGGTAGGATAATACTTGAAAATAATCATGATTGAAAAAACCGGCAGCAAAAAAAGATATCCCCATCGGTTTTTCCATATTCTTTTTCCCAATCCTTTCCTTACTTTATTAGTTGTCATAGCAACTCTCTCCTCCTCTTTTTATAATCCAACTTTATCATGTTATTTCAGGGGCTACAATTCAGTAGATTATGGCAATATGGTATTCTTTTTTCAGTATGGAGACGTAAACCGGCATAAAGCAAATTTTTTTGTACAGTTTCCCAAATTTTATTGTCTTGTCCTTCATCCCGGCAGTTTGTATAATAATTTCAGAGGATTGTATGTAAAGGAGAAAGTCAATGTCATATTCAATTTACATATTGGAAGATGAAGAAATACTGAGAAAAGCCTTCATAAAATTAATACCATGGAAGACTCTGAATCTGACTCTTGCCGGTGAATGCGGGAACGGGGATACCGCTTTTTGCGAAGCTCTGTCCCTTCACCCTGATATTATTTTTTGTGATATTAAGGTTCCCGGAAAAAATGGATTGGATATGATTAAAGAATTGAGAAATTATCTTCCGGATACAAAATTTATCATTCTTTCCGGATATCAGGAATTTGAATATGCAAAGAAAGCCATTGATTTAAATGTAGAGGCTTATTTATTGAAGCCGGTAAAGCAGGAAGAGATATCATCCGTCCTTGAAAAAACCCTTCGTCTTCTGGAGGAAGAAAAAGTAAAAAAAGCACAGTTTTCCATTGCAAAAAATACTCTTCTGCTTCACACTTTGGAAAATGCTGATGTGGAAAGTGAATGGAAAAACCATCCTTTTTCTCTGGCTGCCGGTTATTGCGTAGCCGTATCCTATTATATGGGAAATAAACCGGAGGAATTTTACTCTCTTTTGGAAAAAGGGATACACAAATTGTCCACTTCTCAAATGGCATGCAACCTTTACAGAAAAGGGAATGGAGAATTCGGCCTTATCTTTTCTTTTATGCATTCTTTTTTTCAACTCCAACGTCTTGAGGACTTTATAAAACAACTCGATCTTATGTTTTGTAGCGAAAATTTATTCTGGGCGTTTGGTAACTATGCAGACAGTCTGAAGGAAATCCCCAATTCTTATCACAATGCCAAGTATGCATGGTCATGTAAAAAAACTTCCTCTGACCAGCATTATATTTTTTATGAGGAAAGTCTGACCCAGGCATTTTGTCTGCCCGATACAAAAAGGCTCGAAAGCCTTAAGCTATGTCTGCAGACACTGTCCAAAAATAAACTGGAAAAAGAAATCGATGCTATTTTTAAGGATTTGTCAAGTATTTCAGAAATCACATTGCAAAACTGCATTGATTATATTTTCTACATATGTTTTGAGATGGTTCGTCTTCTGCATATAAACGGAATCCGCTCTCAATATTTTTACGAGTCCTGCTCCTCTCTCCTGGAAAACAAATATCAAATCCTGACACTTGCAGATTTAAGAAAATGGACCGATAGCTTTCTGTTTTCCGTATCTGATCAGCTGATTAAAAGCAGAGGTAAAACTGTCGATGTTATTGTAGAAAAAGTACAGCATTATATTGACAGCCATTATCAGGAAGACATCTCCTTAAATGCCTGTGCTTCTATTTTTCATGTTAATACCGCTTATTTAAGCACTACCTTTAAAAAAATTACAGGGATGGGTTTTTCGGATTATCTTACCGGGAAACGAATGGAAACAGCCAAAATTCTGCTAACCGGCACAGCTCTTGGAATCAATGAAATAGCCGTGCTGACCGGTTACGACAATACCCGTTATTTTTCACAAAGTTTCCGTAAATATACGGGCATTACCCCTACCGATTACCGGAATGCTGCTGAAGGAGATAATGATGAAGTTTAATACGCGTCTTAAAAACTGGACTGAAAAAAGTATATCCAATCAGCTTTATCTTATTTTCATATTTTCCATACTCTTAACCGTACTGCTTTCCATCGGCGCCACTTACAGCATCAGTTTCCATATATTCCGCAGACAGGCAGAGGAATATAACAGTCAAATTCTGCGGTTGTTCAGTGAGAAAATGGATACTGCAATCAGTCAGGTTGAAAAGCTTTCTTATTTTATGTATCAGGATGAAGTCCTTGAAATCATAAACAGTCCCGAAATTTCACCCGCTGAAAAAGCTCATCAAAGTAATGTTCTGGCATTGAAATATAAAACGTGGGAAACCATGCTCGATTTTGATCTTGACATAAATAATATTTACTATATTAATGACAATGATATTATGCTGGAGATTCCATGGAACAGTTTACCCAAAAAGGATTATACTACCCAGACGTGGTATGAAAATGCAAAAAGTGCAATGGGAAAAATAGTTTACTATTCCCCATCAGAAATAACCGATTTACCAACGGATGGCATGGAGCCTAACGATTTCCGCTTTGCCGCCGCCCGATGGATTAATAATCCTCAGTCTCCTGCCAAAGGTGGTGTCCTGCTAATCGACATCAGTGTTCCACATATAACATCCATCATGGAAAATATGGGAATCAAGGGAAGCACTCAGCTCTTCCTTATGGAGAGTTCAGGTGAATGTCTCTATTCCGTAAATGCTTCTGAAACACCTGGCTTTTTTTTGTCCAATGCTTCCTCCGCCGGGAATGAGGATATACTTTCCGGAAAACATGGCCGTTATCTTATAAACCGTTTTACCTCTGCCCAAACACAATGGAACTATCTTATGGCTACAGACTATCGCAGCCTGACCGAGCCATCCCGTAAAATAAGTATGATTATACTGCTGATTGGTATAATTATCTGTTTTTTCAGCATAAAGCAAAGCCGGATTTTTATCTTCCGCATAACAGATGCGCTCCGGGAATTACAGGACAGCATGCAAAAAGTAATTGGTGAAGATTTCAGTTCAAGAATTGATATCCGTGAAAAGAATGAGATCATGAAATTGAAGGTAAGCTTCAATACTATGATTGACAGAATAGACATTCTAATCAATTCTGTTTATAAAGAACAGCTTAAAGAAAAGCAGGCAAAACTCAACGCACTCCAATCCCAAATTAATCCTCATTTCTTATATAATACTCTGGGGACTATAGGAGCCATGGCAATTCTGCATAATAATACGGACATTTATGAAATGTCAAATTCGCTTTCTGATATGTTCCGTTATGCCACAAAGCAACAGGATAAATTAGTACCCTTCCGGAAAGAATATGATAACCTGAAAAATTATATAAGTATACAGCATTTCCGTTATGGTGAAAGACTACAATTTATATCGGATATCCCGGAAGAATTGCTGGCATATAAAATACTGAGTTTTACCCTCCAGCCTATTGTTGAAAATGCAATTATCCACGGAATTGAACCGAAGCCTGAAGGAGGTAAAATAATCATGAAAGCCTCCTGCCTTGAAAATATTCTTACTATTAAAATAGAAGACAATGGTATCGGTATTCCGGAAGACAAACTGACGGAAATAAAAGCTTCCATAAATAATGCTGTAAACTCGGCAGAATATACTTCCGAATACATAGGCCTCCAAAATGTATCCGAACGATTATTCCTTTTTTATGGCAGTACAGCTTCTTTGACTTTGCAATCAAGAATCGGCGAAGGAACTGTCTGTATTCTGCACATACCTGTATAGAAAAAATATTTATGGCACGAATAAAAACGCTCTTCGGATCATTGAATAAATATTCTATGGTCCAAAGAGCGCCAATAAAATCAGAATTAATTATGGAAGGGACTTTCGCATTATATTACAGGCGTATACGGTTTCGCGCCTTCATAACAGGAAGTCTGCATACAGAGCCTGAGGATATTGCCTGCGCAGAACTGCAGCGCTCCGGGACTCAGAAAACCATTTTCCAATCCTTCCACGTCAACTCCGCCTTCTTTCACCGCCTTCACAATCTCCTCAATATCTTCCTTACTTCCCGGCATTATCAGATCATTTCCCGCCTGAATGCACAAAGCCGCCGAAGAGGAAGGATATTGGGGCCGGGTGTTAAACAGCGACATACTTCCCGTCGTTCCCCAGTCTGTCATTATTATTCCGTCAAATCCCCATTCATCCCTGGCTGCCGAAACAAGTAAATCGTACCTGTTGGCGGTATGTATCCCGTTCAGCAGATTATAGGATGTCATAACGGACATAGGCCGGGCAGTTTTAATGCAGATTTCGAAGCCCTTCAGGTAAATTTCACGCAGAGCTCTTTCGCTCACATGATTATTTTCAAAGGAACGGTTATCCTCCTGATTATTGGCAGCGAAATGTTTGATTGTCGTACCCACTCCCGGATGGGACTGTACGCCTCTGGTATCGGCGGCGGCGCACATACCGGAAAGAAGGGGATCTTCTGAATAATATTCAAAGTTCCTTCCGCACAGAGGATTTCTATGGATATTCATGCCGGGGGCAAGCCAAAGTGTGACGCCGAATTCCTCCATTTCCTCACCTACGATGGAACCGCACTCTTCAATCAGTTCCATATCCCAGCTCTGGGCAAGAAGAGTCGCAATAGGGATTGCAGTACAATACTGATAATAGGTTTTTCTCTTTTCTCCCAGCCTGGTTTCAGGCTTCATAGAATCCAGGGCTTCCTGCATCACTCCAAGCGAATCAAAACCGCCGTCACCGCCTATATTTCCCTCTTCATCCACTTCAAATTTACTTGTCAGCCTGAGTCCTGCAGGACCGTCCGCCAGTATCATAGAACGGATTCCATAACTGTCTTTCATGGAATCTGTGGTGTCCCCCGCAGCTCCCGGCACAGTGGTGCAGGCATTCCCAATAGCGGAAAAGCCTTCCTTTACCTTACCCACACATAACTCGGCCATTTCTTCCACGGTAAGCGATGCAATGAGCTGTTCCAGACTGTTCCGTCCTTCCCTGACATCCTGCACCGTAACCTTTTTCCCGTCTCCGGCCGGAGGAATTATCTTATATCCCTCCCGGTATGAAATCTCTTTTAAGCCGACAGCCTCCGCAGTCAGAATAACTGCGTTTTTGCGCGCTTCTCTCATCTGCGTTTCTTCTTCCGCATACGAATAAGGCGTTCTTCCTTTTCGTGAAAGTTCTTCCAGTTCACAATCCGGCGCAAAAAGATTCTTATCCTTCTCCGTCACGATTGTTTCAGGTACATTCATCGCTCCCGCTATTTTCGTGTTTCTGGAACTGTTTCCCACTCTGAAATACCAGAAGCCCTCCTCCAATATCCAGGAAGCGCTGCTCTCACTATAAGATGACAGCGTCCTTACCGGAATCCGGATGTTCATGCTTTGTTCTTCCCCCGGCTTAAGAAGCCTTGTCTTTTCAAACGCCGCAAGCTCCTGATAGGGTTTTTCAAGCAGAGCAGCCATCCTGCCGCCGGTCATATCTCCCACAGCATCCGGCGCGGAACAGTAAACCTGCACCACTTCTTTTCCTTCACAGCTTCCTGTATTGGTTACTTTCACAGGAACAATTACATTGTCCCCATCCAGACGGATTCCTTCCGTTTCCACAGAAAAATCCGTATAGGACAGGCCATATCCAAAACAATAAGCAGGTGTGATATGAAAGGTATCAAAATAGCGGTAGCCCACATAGATGCCTTCTTTATAATAGGCATCGTCCACATTTCCGTCATTATGGCTGAATTCCCCGCTGAAAGGATAATCTTCATACTTCTCCGCCCAGGTGTCGGATAATTTCCCTGAAGGGTTTACTTTTCCGGCAATCACATCCGCTGCAGCGTCACCGCTGATATTACCCGCCTGGCTCATGAGCAGTATCGCCCCTATACCCTTTGTATTGCGCAGAAAACGGGTATCCATGACCCCTCCTGTATTCAGTACGGCTATGACCTTCGCATAATGTGCGGTCAGGAAAAGCAGATTCTCTTTTTCTTCCTCGCTCAGCTGATAATCACCGGGCAGATTATGGCGATCGGCTCCTTCCCCTGAATTCCTGGAAATCACATAAACAGCCGTATCCGTATCCGACAGCTCCGCATCCTTTTCGGAAATCGGCTGGGGCGCCGGTGTGCGAAAGGATTTTTCCATCAGATATATCAGAGGTGATACCCCGTTACGGATATCCTCCGCCCCTTTTCTTCCCCATTCTTCATATGCTTCTTTTTCCAGCCGGTCATATGCATCCAGCCAGGATTTTGTGGTAATCTGAAATCCGGCATTTTCCAGCCCCTGCTCCACATGGATGACATAGCGGGAGTTCACATCACCGGAACCGGTTCCCCCCTTTACCGTTTTTCTGGCACCCACACCATAGAGAGCCAGCTTTTTATGCTCCTGTGTGACGGGAAGTGTGCCGTCGTTTTTTAACAGCACCATTCCCTGGGAAGCCAGCTTGCGCAGTTTCTCCATATTTCTTTTTTCCCGTTCACTCATTTCGGGGTTTGCGGATGCATAAATTTTGCCCATTATTCCCACCATTCCTTCTCTCTGCCTTCCGGATAATCCTCAAGCTTCCATTCATCCTTCCATACAAGGTAAGGAATATCCCCATGGAACTGTATCGGCAGCCAGATATAGCCTGCTTCTCTTGTATCGGCCATCTCTTCCCCATTGACCAATACTGTTTTATTCATCCAGCGATCCCCCACTGCTATGAACAGATCCTTACGCAGGGGATGTCTGAATACAGAACTGAACTGGCAGTCAAAGCTGGTATGCTTTTCGTCATTGATGCAGGGTTCACCCAATACTTCATAGGGGCCGTGCATCAGTTTTGCCATAGCCGCCTCGGTGGGATTCGGGTTATAACCCGTGGTTCCGGAGGAAAGCAAATAGTATCTGTCCCTTCTTTTGAAAAAAGCAGGCGCTTCCCTTGCCAGCGGAGGCGCGGTATGGGGAAAATGGGAAGAATAGTTGCCTGTTACATCCATATAATCATCTGTCAGATCGGCAATGACTACTTCCGTATGTACTCTGTCAGCAATAAAATAGCCTTTGCCGTCTCTGGGATCCACATACAAATCAAAATCCCCTGTTTCCATTCCCAGCGGCCGTATTGTCTTAACCATGGTAAAGGGTTTTGTAATATCATCAGATACCGCAATTCCCATATACTGTACCTGCCATGCATCGAAGTCCTCATCCGTTCCTGCAAACTTTACCCACATGACAAATTGTCCGGTTCTTTCATTATATATAATATGCGGTCTGTCCATAATTCTCGTCGGATGCATGGGATTCTTCTCATCATCGGATACCGGAAGGATAATCCCTTCGTCCTTCCAGTTATACATATCCGCTGAGGAGTAGCATCTCACCCCGTTATGCCAGATATGCTTTTCATAATCCAGTGTATCCTTATTTTCTCCATACCAGTAATAGATGCCTTCGTGGTACAGAACGGAGCCGCCGTGTGTCTGAATCAGTTTACCTTCGGTATCGTACCAGGGCTGCCCCGGCTTAATGGAATTGTTCATAATCTCCTTCTCTCTTTCTTTTTATAATCCGATTTTTACTTCTATCCTTTTACACTTCCCATAACAAGCCCTGTCGTAAAGTACTTCTGTAAAAAGGGGTAAATGACCAACAGGGGAATCATGGAAATAAACAGCTGTGCCGATCTCAGATTCTGTCCGCTTACTGCCTGCTTTTCAATTAAGGTCTGCAGGTTTGCTGAATTCAGCACCACCTGGTCCGAGGACTGCAGGACATTCTGCAGATAAGTCTGCAAGGGATAATTTTGTACAATGTTCATATAAATCCGGCCATCCATCCAGGAATTCCAGTGTGCCATAAAGGAAAACAGCGTTATGGTTGCTATGGACGGCTTTGCGAGAGGCAGATACAGCCTGCAGAGTATTGTATGCTGTCTCGCGCCGTCCACCAGCGCCGATTCCTCGATTTCCTTCGGAATACCGCGGAAAAAATTCATCATCAGAACAATATTGAATACATTCACTCCTGTCGGCAGAACAAGCGCCCAAATCGTATCCATCATATTCAAATCCTTGATAAGCAGATAAGTGGGCACCAGTCCGGCATTAAAAATCATGACAAACATAAACAGCCACATATATATTTTCCTGGCATGAAAGGTATGCTCATCCTTTGACAGGGGATAAGCCGCCAGTATCGTCAGCGCAAGGCTGATTGGCACGCCGATGAAAAGCCTCTCCAGCGTAACGCTGAAGGATCTCCAGAACATTTCATTTTTCATAACATACCGGTAGGCCGCCATGGTAAATCCTCTGGGAAGGAATGTCACCAGATTGGCATCCGTATAAGCCGCGCTGCTGAAGGAAAGGGCCAGAATATGCACCAGCGGAAACAGGCACAACAATAAAAGCAGGCAGATAAATGTATAATTAAAAATATTGAATAGGATTCTGCCTCTTGTTTTATATTCTCTCATTTTTACCAACCTTTCTTATCTGCCGATTCAGAATACCCGGTATCCGGCGAATTTATCCGCAAGATAATTGGAGCCCACTATCAGGACAAAGGAAACCAGCGATTTAAACAGCCCTACTGCCGTACTGAAAGAATACTGCTGCTGCTGAATACCCAGGCGGTAAACAAGGGTATCAATAATGTCGCCTGACTCATATACAGATACATTGTACAGATTGAAAACCTGATCAAATCCGGCATTCAGGATATTACCGACGGATATAATGGTCATCAGAACGATAAACATGGAGATGCCGGGCAATGTGACATAAAGCGTCTGTTTCCACCGGCCTGCCCCGTCTATGGACGCCGCTTCGTATAAAGCGGGATCGATGCCCGTAAGTGCGGCCAGATAAACAATGGTATTATATCCGAAGTTTTTCCATACGTCCGTCACCACCAGCGTCCAGCGGAATGTCTTGTTGCTTCCCAGGAAGAATACAGGCTCAAAGCCCAGCGCTTCAATAAACCGGTTGACGAGCCCTCCGTCTGTTTTGAGAACATTCGTAAGAATTCCTGCAAGAATGATCCATGAAAGAAAATACGGCAGATAAGTGATGGTCTGTGTGGTACGCTTAAACCATTTCACCCTTACCTCATTCAGCAGGAGTGCGAAGGTCACGGGTATAATCAGATTTCCCACGATTTTCATGAAAGCGATAATCAGTGTATTGCGAAGAGCCCGCATCGTATCATCCGTCATAAAAATAGTCCGGAAATGCTTCAGGCCAACCCAGGGGGATCCTACGATCCCCAATCCAGGCTTATAATCCTTGAAGGCTACGCTGAAACCAGTGATCATGGGTACATAGTTAAAGACTATAATAAATAAAAGCGGTATCCAAACCATACAGTGAAACATGATTTGATTGGAACTTAATTTTTTCTTTTTACGCATTGCATCACCCCTCTTAGCCATCCGCGTCCTTCTTTCTTAAAGGCTTACTCCGTCTGAGATTCCTGATACCATGCGTCGGCTTCTTTGGTGATATCCGCTCCGCCGAGAGAATTCCAGGTATTCAGGAATTCATCATATGCGTCCACCTCTTTATTCCCTGTAATGATATCAATCAGGGTTTCTTTCGTCAGGGTAATCAGCGTTGTGGAGCATTCATTCATTTTTTCGGTTGCAGCCGCATCATATGCGGAATACAGATAATTATTCATATCGTCCATTTCATGATAGGACTGATATGCACAGTGCTCGTTTCCCCAGACAGACCAATACAGAATGCCTGCATCAAAGGCCGCCAGTTCTTCTTCATTCAGTTCCGCTCTTCTGTCACGGTTTTCATAATAAGCCATCATGGCATTATAATCCCGCAGGTTCTCCGCGTTCAGCTCCGAGGTGTCTCCTGTTTTCATGGCATTCTGATGTCTTTCCCATGCAACCATATTTTTAAACGGTACTCCGAATGCCGCCAGCGCTACCGTAAAACCTGTATATTTGCCGGGAAGCCCGTTATATTTTTCATAATCTTCCTGAGAAAGCGTATCCGGCTGTGCCAGATAATGAACGCCCAGATTTATTATTTTGAAAAATGCCTCTATGTCTTCACACTTACTGCTTAAGGTATAATACTGTCCCGGAATAGCTGTATAGAATCCCTGTCCGCGTTCTCCGGCGGTTCTGCCCGGAATGGGAACGGAAATAAAGTCTGCATCGGGCTGGGTCTCCAGAGCATTCTTCCAGGGTGTCTGTGCCGCATAGAAAATGGAGAATGCCATTCCGACTTTACCGGCTGCCATATCCTGTTCAATCTGATCCTGCCCTGCGGTTATAAAGTCTTTGGATATAAAGCCATTGTCATACATATCCCGTATCAGGGTCAGGCCTTCCTTCATTTCATCCGACTTCGCCCCGCCGAAAGCCGCATGCCCGTCCACATCTATAAAAGGTACCACGTTGGAAAAATGCCCCGGCTGCGCGCCGAACATTTCAAAAAAGGACGCCACATCTCCTACGACATGAAATACTTCTTTTCCGTTCAGCGCCAATCCATAGGTGTTGTTCTGACCATCCTGATCCGGATCGTCTTCCGTAAAGGCTCTTGCTACTTCATAAAAATCATCTATTGTTTCCGGGATATCCAGACCCAGATTATCCAGCCAGTCTTTTCTTATCCAAAGCAGAGGCATGGTGTCATTAGGTGTTGCAATGGCCGGCATTCCGTACAGCTTACCATCTACGGTTGCGGCTTTTAATGCTCTTTCTCCCGCTTCAGAATTGTAATACGCCTTTACCTCATCGGATGCATATTTTTCATAGCCTTCTGTCAAATCATGAAAAATACCCTGTTCCGCCCAGCCCGTAAAATTTTTAGGATTCACATCCATGAAATCCGGATAATCACCGGACATAATTGTCTGTGCCAGCTTCTCTTCCTTCTGGGATGCATCCACATTATAGATCACCTCCAGATTTACTCCGTTTTCCTTATAAAGCTGTATCCAGGAGTTATCATCGACCGTTTCGTCTCCCTGGAACTCAAAGGAAGTATCTCTTGCATAGCCTACCTTCAGCGTCACTTCCCCGTCCGCTGTTTCTCCCGCCGCTTCCTGCGTGCCGGCCGGTTTCGATTCTCCCGGACTGCTGCCTCCGCCTCCTTTGGACACTCCGCATGCCCCCAGCTGTACAGTCATCATAGTACACAAAACAAGCGCTGTAATTTTTTTGGCTGCTCTCTTCATATTTGCCCCCATCTGCGCGGTTTCCGCGCCCTCTGATCAGGGATGCTGAAAAATGAATTCTTTCAGGCTTACTCCCTTTGCCTAGATAAACAGTTACTTTTTCCTGACAAGTTTATTCTATCTATTCTGCATACCGCATTCTATAAACACTTTTTCTTGTTTGGTGCATTTTTTGTTATTTCCTTACCATCTATAATAAGCAAAGATAATTTTCTCTGCATTTTTTCTATTTTTTCATTATTCAAAGCTTTTGGCAGGACATTTTGACAGCTTCCTTCTCCTGCCGTCCGCTCATACAAATACCTGCCTCAAACCCGACGGGGAAAGGCAGGTATTCCTTATTTTCTTACACCATACATTCTTCTGTACTCCTGGGGTGTCATAGACAGCTCCCTCCGAAAGGCCCGGGCAAATGCCTGGGATGACTGATATCCCAATGCGGCTGATATATTCTGTACGCTTTCATCCGTTTCCACAAGAAGCCTTTTCGCTTCCTTCAGCTTCTGCCGCATGATATATCCGGACAGCTTTTCTTTTCCATGCTCTCTGAATATTTTGGAAAGATGCGCTGACGAATAATGGAATACTTCCGCTACCGAGGCCGCCGTTAAATCCTCCCTCACATGCTCCTTAATATATTCCTTTATTCTCTCGATAATCTGCCTGTCACTTTCTTCATCTTCCTCGTCATAGGTAAGCATCTGTTTTACCTTTTCTTCCCGGAATATCTGCTTTACCTCTTCAATCTGCTTCTTCGCATGCTCAACGGTATCCTGTTTCCGCTGCCTGTCCTTCAGCCGCTCCACCGCTTCCTCTATGGCTTTTTCAATAACTGCCTCATCCTCCGCTTTTACCACATAGCTGCAGGCCTTGATTTTATTGGCACGGTATATATAATCAAATTCCTCAAAGGCGGTTAATAAAACAACCTCCGTATCCCTGCTGTTCTCTGCGGCGTAACCAAGAAGTGCAAAACCATCTGTTACAGGCATGACAATATCTGTCATCAGCAAATCCACAGGATGTTCCTGCATTCTTTTCAACGCCTTGGTGCCGGAATGAAACACCTCTACCTCCGCCTCTTCCTTCAGAAGCTTCCTTACCAGTTCCCCCACATACTCAGCAATTTCCAGCTCATCATCCACAACAAGAACATTCCATTTTCTCATGTTCCTTCCCCCGTTACTTTTCACTCAGCCGTTCCTCATCTCCGGCGTCTATTCCCTGATTTTTTTCTCCGTCAAGCTCCACTACCGTCCGCATGACCGAAGAGGATATCCTTTCAAACCGGAGTTCATAATTATCCCCGTAAAATAATTTAATACGGCGGTTTATATTGATGGTTGAAGTGATCTCACCGTCCTCACTGGAATTTCGGATTCTTTCATTCATCTGGTCTATCTCTTCCTGTGAAACAGAGATTCCCTTCTCTTCAATAATGACGCATATTTTATTATCCCTTTCTTCCAGATAAAGCAGGATTTCACCATCCTCCTCTATCTGCTCCACCCCATATTTCACGGCATTTTCCACCAATGGCTGGAGCAGCAGCCTGGGCACCGGTATCCGGTTCCATTCCTCCTGATAATCCCGCACAACAAACCGGAATCGCCGGGCAAACCGCTCCGACTGGATATTCATATACGTAAAAACATGAGTGAGCTCTTCTCCCAGAGGGATAATATCCTTGGCATTCCTGTTTAAAAAACGATAATAATCACTGAGAAGCCCTGTCATCTTTTCCGCGCCTTCCAAGTCATGCCTTTTAATCCTGATTTTGATAAACAACAGGGTATTATAGAGGAAATGCGGATTGATCTGTGCCTGGAACTGCTTCAGCTGTTCTCTTTGCAGGGCTATTTTATTCAAGTAATTTTCCCGGATATTTACGGCCAGCCTTTTGCTCATATCATTAAAGCCCACATACAAGTCATCGAATTCATCCCTTGAAAAGCCCTTTATCTGTACCTCCTCTTCCCCATTATGCATGCGCCAGAAGGCGTCGCTCAGAATGGAAATGGGTTTCTTCACAAAACGCTGGACATAGATGATGAAAATCAGGAAAACCAAAATATTGGCTATGATCATAACCAGAATCAGACGGAAACTGTCCTGGGTTTTTCCAAACACCGCATCAAAGGAGCGGCACGTTAGCACGGTTATGTTATTGTTATACGTTCCTATACGGGAACAAAAATAACGGGAGCCGTCGGTTGAAAATTCAAAAGATTCTCCTTTTTCTTCCTCTTCCAGGGACTGATAGGCAGCTATCAGCTCATTCATCTTATGCCTGTCATCCATATTTTTCACAAGGACATCACCGTCAATGAGCACAACGCTCTCCGCCATTCCGTCACTGGCGATTTCCTGGAGCATCTGCTGAAATTTATATGCCGATATACTCATCCTGCATAAAAACCGGATCTGCTCCCGTCTGGTACCCTGGGTAAGGGAACCCACGTAAAAATAGACATTTCCGTTTTCTATTCTCATTTCTTCCGGTGAAGTAAAATAACGTTCCACATCCTCCATATCCGATGGCTTCATTTCCGCCCAATAATTCTGGTTAATATAAACATTATCACGAAGCAGATATATCTTAATATCGCTGATAAACCATTCCATGAAGCGGTACCACTGCATATTGTTCTGAATGCTGCCTATCTTTTCCGCCCTTTCCAAAACGCTGTAGTTGTCCCATAAATCAGAAAGCAGATACAGATCCGGTTCATTATACATGTTCAGGGCATAAAACTGCGCCTCGTCTATTTTGGAATAGAAGTTTTCAAATATCTGCTGATCACGGGAAAGGGTTGTCTCTGTCACATTACGCATGACTTCCTTCTGAAAGGTGCGGTAAAGATTGGTAAACAGAAGGACACCGGGAAGCACCGTAATAATAAAAATACAGATATGCTTAAAAAGAATTGTCTTATACCACGGAAGATTTTTCCTCTCTGTCATGCCTTCCTTCATCCCTTCCCCGCCTCTCATT